>FTCZ01007253.1_pt1 | contig 42100 bp, 42 predicted proteins | sample 1658871 | NCBI WGS metagenome assembly FTCZ01 (sample SAMEA3914864, study PRJEB12502) | metagenome | biome: forest; material: soil | place: USA | collected 2012-03-12 | depth 0.3 m | reverse complement strand
TCATGCCGTCGCCTTCGCTCAGCACCGGAATGAAATGCAGGGTGGGATGCTTCTTCGCCAACTCGACGAAATGATCGTGCAGGTAGAGGTCGCGCTCGGTGCGGACGCCGAAATAGAAGTAGATGTGCTGCGGCATGCCGAGGGCGAGGGCACGCTCGACGATCGACTTGATCGGCGCCATGCCCGAGCCGCCGGCGACGGCGATGATCGGCCCACGATGGCTCTCGCGCAGGTACGAGGCACCGAACGGACCTTCGACGCGCACCGGATCGCCGACCTTCAGCTTCTCCGCGACATAGGCGCTGACCACGGCACCCGGGCTGCGGCGGACATGGAACTCGAGCACCGGATCGCCGGGCACGTTGGCCATGGAGTAGTCGCGCGGCGCGCAATTCTCGAAGGTGACGGAGGCGAACTGGCCTGCCGAGAAATCGAACGGGCCGCCCGAGACGACCTCGAGGCGCACGCGCTTGATGTCGTGCGTGGCGTCGTCGATGGCGGCCACCTTGGTCGCCAGGACGCGGCGGGGATGGACGATCAGGTCGTCCTCGTCGATCCATGCGACCTCGCAGTCTTCCGACGGCTGGGCGCGGCAGGCCAGGATCAGGCCGCGCCCCATCTCCTCGTCGGAGAGGGCGAACTCGGAATAGCCCTCCATCGCCACCTTGCCCTTGAGCAGGTGCGACTTGCAGGCGCCGCAGTTGCCCGACTGGCAGCCGAACGGATAGCCGATGCCGGCGTCGAGCGCGGTGTCGAGGATGGTGCTGCCGGCGGGCACCTCGATGGTGCGGTCGGCAGGAACGATACGGACCGTGAAAATTTGTTTGATCCCCAAACAACGTGGACTTAACAGTCGCCTATATGGCGCGTCCTCCCGTCAAAAATCTAGATCGCGGCGTGCTGCCGGCCCTGCTGGGCTATGCGCTGCGCCGCAGTCAGTCGGCCGTGTTCGCCGATTTCGCCGCAACCTTCGCCGAGGCGGGCGAAGCGCTGACGCCCGGCGAATTCGGCCTGCTGGTGCTGGTCGAGCGCAACGAGGGGCTGAGCCAGATGGCCTTGGCCCGCGCGCTCGGCATCGATCGCTCGACGCTGGTTCCGATCCTCGACCGCCTGCAGGCACGCGGACTGCTGCTGCGCCACGCCTCGCCAACCGATCGCCGGACCCATGCGCTGGCGCTGACGCCGGGCGGGGTGAAGGCACTCGCGAAATTCACCCAGCTGGTGCGGCGGCACGAGAAGCACATCGCCTCGGGCCTTTCGACCGCCGAAATCCGCACCCTCATCGAATTGCTGGAGAAGGTGCGTGCCGGCGCCCGGCCGCTATAAGGAAGACAATGACGTCAGCCCATCCCGACTTCGCTCATCTCAGCGGCGACAATCTCACCAATACCGACATCCTGCGCCTGATGCGGGACAATCCGCCCAACCCGGTGACGGCGCTGAACGGCGTCATGCTCGACATCGATGCCGAGCGCGGCTGGGCCAAATTCAGGTTCGAGATCGGCGAGGCCTTCTGTCACTCCGGCGGCAAGATCTGCCAGGGCGGGTTCCTGACCGGCATGGTCGACACGGCGATGGCCAATGCCGCCATGGCCAAGGGCAAGCTCGTGGTCGCGGTGCCGACGCTCGAGATCAAGGTGAGCTTCTTCGAGGCGATGGGCCCCGGCATCGTCTTCGCCGAAGGGCGCGTCATGCGCTGGGGCGGCTCGGTCGGCTTCCTCGACGGCGACCTCAAGGACGAGAAGGGCCGCCTGATCGTCCACGCCACCTCGACCATCAAGATCGTGCGGCCTAAGCTCAAAACGTCGTCATCCTGAGCGAAGCGCTTTAGGCGACGGGATGTTGGCCAGCCAGTGCTCGGCGATCTGCCGGCGCGTGGCGAACCAGACGCCACCCTTTCTCTTCATATGGGCCACGATACCGTCGAGTGCTGCGATGCGGCCGGGCCGGCCGATCATGCGCAGGTGCAGCCCGATCGACATCATCTTCGGTTGGCGTTCGCCCTCCGACCATAGCGTGTCGAAGGCATCGGACGTGTATTCGACGAAATCGCGCGCCGTCACCAGCCGATGGAAGCCCTGGTGGAAGTGCATGTCGTTGGTGTCGAAGCTGTAGGGAATGACCAGGTGCTTCTTGCCTGAGACTTCGGCGTAGAAGGGCAGGTCGTCGGAGTAGTCGTCGCTGTCGTAGAGGAAGCCGCCTTCCTCGACCAGCAGGCGCCGCGTGTTGGGCGAGGGCGTCGAGCGCGTGTGCCAGCCGACGGGACGGTGGCCCGCGATCTCGGTCAGCACTTTCACCGTCCTGGCGATCTTCTCGCGCTCCTCGGCCTCGCCCATCAGCGCGTGCTTCTCCCAGCGCCAGCCGTGGCAGGCGATCTCGTGGCCGCGCTTCACCGCGTCCTCGATCAGCCAGGGCGAGAGCTCGGCGGCGCGGCCGCAGGTGCTCACTGTCGTCGGCACGCCCAGCCGCTCGAGCGTGTCGGCGATCCGCCACCAGGCGGCCTTGGTGCCGTACTCGAAGTGCGATTCCATGCAGCGGTCGGCCACGCCCGTCACCTCGTCGGTGACCTCGTAGACCTTCTCGTTGAACGGATCGCCCGAGCTGAGCGACATCTCCGCGCCTTCCTCGAAGTTGATCACGAAGGAGACGGCCACCCTCGCGCCGCCGGGCCATTTCGGATCGGGCGGCGTGCGGCCGTAACCCTTCAGGTTACGCATCCTTGTGTCCGATCACGTCGGCGAGCGCCTTGCTGAGGCCCGTCGAGTCCTTCGGCCCCGGGCGGCGATAGGTGCCGACGGTCGCCTTGCGCGGATTGAGGCGCACCAGGCCCTCGGCCATCGTCACCGCGGCCTGGATGCCGTCGACCAGCGGCACAGGCACGCGGTCGCGCAGCCTGGTGGCGAGGCCCGCCAGCGGTGCGCCCGCCAGGATCACGACGTCGGCGCCGTTATGGGTGACGACCTTGTTGGCGAGGTCCACCAGCAGCTGTTCCTTCTCGTCGGCCACGTCGTTGATGTTGGTGAAGGCGCTGTCGAGCATCTGGATGGCGGCGCACCGGCCCGACATGCCGTGCCAGTCGACGATCTCCGCGAACCATGGCTCGAGCGCCTTGGCGAAGCTCACGATCGCGAACTTGCGGCCAAGCGTGCAGGCAACCAGCATCGCGGCCTCGGCCATGCCGACGATCGGGAAATCGAACAGCTCACGCGCGCCGCCGAGGCCCGGATCGCCGAACGCGGCGCAGATCGCGGCGTCGAAGCTGCCCTGTTTCTCCGCCAGCATCTCCAGCATGACGGCGCTGCCGATTGCGGCTTCGGCCCGGGTGGCGATATAGGGCACGCCGCGCGGCGCGGTCATCGGGATCAGCTCGGTGCCGGCGCTGGCGACCAGCCTGCCGGAGGCGACCAGGCGGTCGGTGACGCCGATCGAGGTGTTGGGATTGGCGACGAGTATTTTCATGAAGAGCCTTTCAGCCGCGCCACTTCTGCCTCCAGCTCCTTGATGCGTTCGACCAGCTTGTTCAGGGCGGGCGCCATCTCGGCTTCGCTGTAGCGCGCGACGATGTGCTGGCGGCAGTTGACATCCCAGGCCTCGAGCTCGAACACGATCGCGCGCTGTGGCTTGGCCTTGTAGGTCGGGTCGACCAGCCGCTCCATCAGCGCGATGTCGTTCTCGACCACGCGCGCGCGGCCCCACAGCTTCAGTCGCTGCTGCGTGGGGAAGTGCAGGATGAAGATGTGCGCGCGGTCGTTCTCCTTCAGGTGACCGAGCGTGATGTATTGGCGGTTGCCGGCGAAGTCGGCGAAGGCCAGCGTTTTGGGGCCGATCGGTTTCAGGAAACCCGGCGGCCCGCCGCGATGCTGGATGTAGGGCCGGCCCGCGGCGTCGGCCGTGGCGAAGAAGAAGGTGTCTATGGCATCGAGGAACTGGCGGAGATTGTCGGTGATCTCCGTCGCCCACTCGCGATCCTCGAACGATGCGCGCGATCCGAGACGCGCCTGCTCTGCCTTGACCGCGGCCGAGAACAGGACGTCTTCGGGATCGCTCATGTCAGTCCAGCTTCTTGCCGAGTTCGCCCGCCACTTCCTGGACGAACTGCCAGGCGACGCGGCCCGAGCGCGAGCCGCGCGTGATCGACCACTCGACCGCGCGCTTGCGCAGCTCCTCGGACGAGACGCCGAGCTTGTAGTGCCGGGCGTAGGCCTCGATCATCGCGAAGAACGTGTCCTGGTCGGCATTGTGGAAACCAAGCCACAGGCCGAAGCGATCCGACAGCGAGACTTTCTCTTCCACCGCCTCGGACGGATTGATGGCGGTCGAGCGCTCGTTCTCGATCATGTCGCGCGGCATCAGATGGCGGCGGTTGGAGGTGGCGTAGAACACGACGTTCTCGGGCCGGCCCTCGATGCCGCCCTCGAGCACGGCCTTCAGCGACTTGTAGGCGGCGTCCTGGCCGTCGAAGGAGAGGTCGTCGCAGAACACCACGAAGCGCCGCTGGGTCTCGCGGATGCGGGTGAGCAGGGCGGGCAGGGACGGGATGTCCTCGCGGTGGATCTCGATCAGGGCGAGGGGGCCCGGCGGGCCGCCCATCTCGCGGTTCACATGGGCGTGGACGGCCTTCACGATCGAGCTCTTGCCCGCGCCGCGCGAGCCCCAGAGCAGGGCGTTGTTGGCCGGCAGGCCCTTGGCGAAGCGGCGGGTGTTCTCGAGCAGGGTCTCTTTCTGCCGGTCGATGCCCTGCAGCAGGTCGAGATTGACCCTGTTCACCTTCGCGATGGCTTCCAGCCGGTGTCCGGCGGCATGCCAGACATAGGCCTCGGCAGCGCCGATGTCGGCGCCGGGCGGGGCGGGTGGGGCCAGCCGGTCGAGGGCTTCGACGATGCGTGAAAGCGTGGCTTTAAGGTCTTGATCCATCGGTGCCTAAGGGAGCGCGGGCTCGGAAAAGGGGGCGACCATATCGCCCAGAGCTTGCGTTGCAAAGCTGTTGCGGGCGGCTATAGTCCGCGCGCTTTTCGAAGGCCGGAAGAATCGGAGCAAAGACGATGTTCATTTCCCAAGCATGGGCGCAGGCGGCCGGCGGCGGCAGCAGCGATTTCCTGGTCCAGCTTTTCCCGCTGGTCCTGATCTTCGTCGTCTTCTACTTCCTGCTGATCCGTCCCCAGCAGTCGAAGATGAAGGCCCAGAAGGAGATGCTGGGCGGGGTGAAGCGCGGCGATCGCGTGGTCACCGGCGGCGGCATCATCGGCCTGGTCACCAAGGTGATCGGCGAGAACGAGCTGCAGGTGGAACTCGCAGAGGGCGTGCGGGTACGCATCATCAAGCAGACCATCACCGACATCCTGACCCGCGGCGAGTCCGTCCGTGGCGCCAAGGAGGGCGAGGAAGACGAGAAGCCTCTGCTGCCGCAGCCCGCGGCCAATGCCCCCGAACGCAAGAGCCTGCTCGGCAGCCTGTTCGGCGGCAAGAAATAAGCACCGCGCGTCCTCATATATAAGACTGAACCACAAGAGTTAGGTCGGGATGCTCAATCTTCCGCGCTGGCAGACCATCGCCATCATCGTCGTCACGCTGTTCGCGGGTCTCCTGGCGCTGCCCAACCTGCTGCCCGATTCCGTCGTCGGTGCGCTGCCGGGCTGGTACCAGCAGAGCCGCATCAATCTCGGCCTCGACCTGCGCGGCGGCGCCCATTTCCTGCTCGAGGCCGACCTGCGCGGCGTGATGAACGAGCGGCTGACCAACCTCTCGGATTCCGTGCGCGGCGAGATGCGCAAGCAGCAGGTCGCCTTCAAGTCGGTCGATATCGAGGCCGGCCGCACCGTCGTGCTCGTGCTGCGTGACGAGGCACAGCGCGCCAAGGCGATCGAAGGCCTGCGCAACATCGATCCCACGCTGACGATTGCGGGCGCGGGCGACACCGTGCGCGTGGGTTATGCCGACGTCGACATGGTGCGCAAGCGCAAGGAAGTGATCGACCAGTCGATCGAGATCCTGCGCCGCCGCGTCGACGAGACCGGCACGATCGAGCCCACCATCGTGCGCCAGGGCGACGACCGTATCCTGCTGCAGATCCCGGGCATCAAGGACACGACCGAACTCAAGCGCAAGATCAACCAGACCGCCAAGCTCACCTTCCACCTGGTCGACGAGAACGTCGCGGCCACGAACCAGAACGTGCCGGCGACCCTGCCGCCCACCACCTTCCTGGTGCCGACGCGCGAGGGCATGCAGGCCCTGCGCGCCGCCGACCCCAAGAAGTTCGACGAGATCACCAGCGCCAATCCGCGCCTCACGCCCGAGCAGATCTGCCGCCGCTACCAGCCGCAGTGCCTGCCCGTCTTCAAGCGCGTGGTCGTGGGCGGCGAGGATCTTGACGACGCCAAGTCGACCTTCGAGGGCCAGCAGCAGGGCGGCCGGCCGATCATCAGCTTCACCTTCAACGGGCCGGGCGGCCGCGCCTTCTGCGCCGCCACGCGCGCCAACATCGGCAAGCGCCTGGCCATCCAGCTCGACAGCGAGATCATCAGCGCGCCGGTCGTGCAGAGCGCGATCTGCGGCGGCAGCGGCATCATCACCGGCCAGTTCACCACGCAGCAGACCCAGGAGCAGGCGCTGCTGCTGCGCTCGGGCGCGCTGCCGGCCACGCTCACCATCATCGAGGAGCGCACGGTGGGTGCCGATCTCGGCGCTGACGCGATCCACTCCGGCACGGTGGCTGCACTCGTCGGCACCGGCCTGGTCATCCTGTTCATGCTGATCAGCTACGGACCGGTGTTCGGCGGCTTTGCCAGCCTCGCCATGATGGTCAACATGCTGCTGGTGTTCGCCGGCATGTCGGTGCTGGGCGCCTCGCTCACGCTGCCCGGCATCGCGGGCCTGGTGCTGACGGTCGGCATGTCGGTCGACTCCAACGTGCTGATCTACGAGCGCGTGCGCGAGGAGAGGGCCAATGGCCGCTCTCCCTTCAGCGCGCTCGCCACGGGCTACGAACGGGCACTGACCGCCGTCATCGACTCCAACCTCACCGCGCTGATCGCCGGCGTCCTGCTGTTCGGCTTCGGCGCGGGCCCGATCCGCGGCTTCGCGACCTCGCTGACGCTCGGCCTGCTCACCCATCTGTTCACCGCCACGATCTTCACCCGTATGATCCTTTCGATGTGGGTGCGCTGGCGGCGGCCGCAAGAATTGCCGATCTGAGGCCGCCATGTTGTGGAGAGCCCATCACCTCATCACCGGTCGGACGAGTTTCGACTTTCTAGGCAAGCGCAAGATCGCGCTGGTCGCCTCGACCATCATCAACGTGCTGTCGATCGTCGGCGTGTTCACGCTCGGCCTCAATTTCGGCATCGACTTCGAGGGCGGCATCGCCATCCAAGTACGCGCCAAGCAGGGTGACATCCATCTCGACAACCTGCGCGCCACGACCGGCGGGCTGGGCGTCGGCGAGGTCTCGCTGCAGGCGTTCGGCGACAACAAGACCGCGCTGATCCGCGTCCAGCGCCAGGACGGCAGCAACCAGTGCGTCGCCCACGCCGACCGGGTGATGAAGAAGCGCTCGGGCAACGGCTGGAGCGTGGCTCCGGGCGCGGCCGACACCGGCGACGTCACCTTCACGGCGCCGGGCGCGCTCGATTCGAACGGCTGGCGCGATGCCGTCAGCACGGTGGGCCTCACCCTGCAGGACCGCCAGCTGCCGCGCGCCAACACCAACTCTGCCAGGATCGAGATGACCCACGAGCAGCGCGGCGAATGGTGCCAGCAGGTCGCGATCAAGCTGGTGGAAGATGCCATCGGCGGCCAGTACGAGCTGCGCGGCACGGAGTCGGTGGGCCCCAAGATCGGCGAAGAGCTGATGCACAGCGGCGTGATCGCGGTGCTGGCGACCCTGGGCGCGATCTGCATCTACGTCTGGGTGCGCTTCGAATGGCAGTTTGGCGTGGCGGCGCTGGTGGCGCTGCTGCACGACGTGATCTCGACAGTCGGCCTGTTCGTGGTCCTGCACCTCGATTTCAGCCTGACGGCGCTGGCCGCGGTGCTGACCATCGCGGGCTACTCGATCAACGACACGGTCGTGATCTTCGACCGGGTGCGCGAGAACATGCGCCGCTATCGCAAGATGAGCCTGCTCGAGCTCTTGAACTTCAGCGTCAACGAGACGCTCGCCCGTACCCTGATGACCTCGGGCACGGTGTTCGTGGCGGTTCTGGCGCTGGTGCTGTTCGGCGGACCGGTCCTCTACAGCTTCTCGATCGCCATGCTGTGGGGCGTGATCGTGGGCACTTATTCCTCGATCTGGATCGCCTCGGCCTGCCTGGTCTACATGAAGCTGCGGCCCGAACAGTTCCGCGCCAAGGGCGAGGACGCAAAGGCCAAGGCATAGGCGCGGCGTGACCACGCCGACGGGCCTGGACGACAAGAGCCTCCCGACGCCGGATCCGGGGTCGGCGCAGGTCGTCCGGAGCTACGGCCCCGGCCGATTCCTGATCAGCGAGCGCGAATGGCGCGAGCCGGTGCTGGTGACGCCGACCGTCACTGTTCCCGTCCGGATCGCGCGCGCCGAAGACCTCACGCTCGACCAGCTGTCGTTCCTGAAGACGTTGCCTGTGCCCACGGAGCTGCTGGTGCTGGGCTGCGGCGCGCGTGCCGTGTTCGTGCCGCCGGACAAGCGCGCGGCGCTCAAGGCTGCGGGCCTCGGCCTCGAAGTGGTCGACACCGGCTCGGCCTGCCGCATCTACAACGTGCTGCTGGCTGAGGGCCGGCGCGTGGCGGCGGTGCTCATTCCGCTCTAGGCAAAGAAAAACGGGGCCCGCGAGGGCCCCGTTTCGACGAAAGGTGATGCCGGATCAGGCCGGGATGTTCTGCTGCGCCACCATGCAGTACAGCATGCCGACCGAGAACATGGTGTTGAAGCGGCTGGCGTAGAGCGCGGGCTTGGCAGCCGCGGCCTTCGCCTCGGCCGTCGCTTCGACGAGGCCCAGGATCTTCTGCTGGTTCGGCCAGATGATGAACCAGACGTTGAAGGCCATGATCAGGGCCATCCACATGCCGGTGCCGATGTAGATGAAGCCCTTCTGGAAGGTCAGGGCCTGCACGATGTAGCCGTTCATCCAGGCCAGCAGCAGGCCGGTGATGACGGTGGCAAGCGCGCCGTAGCGGAAGAAGAACAGCACGTTCGGCGCGATGAACTTGCTGATCGCCGCGCGATGCTCGATCGGCTGGATGGTCGGCATGGTCGGAACCTGCACGAAGTTCAGGTACCAGAGCAGGCCGATCCAGAGCACGCCGCTCGCCACGTGCAGCCAGCGCATGGCAAAGGTCGCCCAAGCGTGGTCGATCTTCGTCATCTGCCCAGTCACCGCGCCAATCACGACGACGATGGCGATCAACAGCACGACACCGGCGGCGACGGTGCGTCCGGGTGATGTGAAAATGGCACCCATTGCCAGAACTCCCCTTATCTTGTTGATGAGATTGGTGAATCCCAATCCGGACATTGTAATCTTCTCGGCGCGTGCATTCAACGGTCGCCAATGAGCGGTTATCCTCCATACACAGCCCCTGAGGCGTCGCGTCGATACGTGCTCGATTCGGTGCGCGAAACCGATCGCGAGCGCTTTCTTGCGGCCTTGTTCGCCGCGGAGCCGGCGCGGCGTGGCCTACTGGCGCTGCTCGCCTTCGATCACGAGCTTGCCCGCACGAAGTTCGTCACACGCGAGCCGATGCTGGCGCGCATCCGCCTGGAGTGGTGGCGCGAGGCCTCGGCCGAGGCGGCAGGTGCTGCCAAGCCCCGTGCCCAGCCGGTCGTTGAATCGCTGAGCGAAACCGTTCGTCGGCACGGACTCGCCGTCGAGGCGCTCGTCGCCCTGATCGATGCCCGCGAGGAAGAGGTCGAAGGGCCCCTCGACGTGATGCGAACGGGCGGTGCGTTGGCCGACCTGCAGCTCGCGGTGCTCGCGGTGAACGACGCCGCCACCCGCGAAGCCGCCCACGCGGTGGGCGCGGCGTGGCTGATGGGCGAGGGCCCCGAGCGCGCGGCCCTGCTCGCCGAAGCGCGCGCGCTGCGGAACCGCGTGGACCCGCGGGCCTTGCCGATCCTGCTGCCGGCGTTGACGCTCGACCGCACGATGAGCCCCTGGCGCACGCCGCTCGCCTATTGGTGGGCGGCCAAGCGCGGGCGATACTGACCGGCAAAGCAGGAGGCAACGTGGCACGCACCAAGGCCAACGGCATCGAGATCGAATACGAGACGGCCGGCAACAAGAGCGATCCTGCGATGCTGCTGGTGATGGGGCTCGGCGCCCAGCTGACGATCTGGCCGGACGCGCTGTTCCAGGGCCTGGCGAAGCAGGGTTTCTACGTTATCCGCTTCGACAATCGCGATATCGGGCTGTCGACCAAGTTCGATGCAGCCGGCGTGCCGAACATCATGGACGCCGTCCGCAAGACGATGAGCGGCCAGAAGGTCGAGGCGCCGTATTACCTCGCGGACATGGCGGCCGATGCGATCGGCCTGCTCGATGCGCTCGGCATCGACAAGGCGCACATGGTGGGCGCCTCGATGGGCGGCATGATCGTGCAGATCATCGCGGCCCAATACGCCCAGCGCACGCGCTCGATGGTATCGATCTATTCGACCAGCGGCCGGCCCGGCCTGCCGGCGGGCAAGCCCGAGGCGCTGGCGATGCTGTCGGCGCAGCCCGAGGGTCCGGCGCGCGAGCAGCTCGTGGTTCACGGGATGAAGCTGCGTAAAACCATCGGCAGTCCCGGCTATCCGACGCCCGAGGCGGAGCTGCGCGCCTTCGTCGAGAAGAACGTCGACCGAAGCTGGTATCCCCAGGGCGCGGCACGTCAGTATCTGTCGGTCATTGCCTCGGGCGATCGGGTCGAGCTGCTGAAGACGATCAAGGTGCCGACTTTGGTGATGCACGGCGAGGACGATTCGCTGCTGCCGGTCGACGGCGGCCGCGACGTCGCCAAGCTGGTGCCGGGCGCCGAATTGCAGACCTATCCCGGCTGGGGTCACGATTTCCCGGCCAAGCTCATTCCCACCATCGCCGACCGGATCGCGACATTCTGCAAAGGGAAGTGACGATGAAATTCGGCATCTTCTACGAACACCAGCTGCCGCGGCCGTGGGGGCCGAAAAGCGAGTACCAGCTGCTGCAGGACTCCCTGACCCAGATCGAATTGGCCGACCAGCTCGGCTACGACTACGCGTGGGAAGTCGAACATCATTTCCTCGAGGAGTACTCGCATTCCTCCGCGCCCGAGGTGTTCCTGGGCGCCGCCACGCAGCGCACCAAGCGCATCCGCCTCGGCCATGGCGTGGTCCAGCTCACGACCAACAATCCGCACCGCGTTGCCGAGAAGGTCTCGACGCTCGATCTTCTGTCGGGCGGCCGCGTCGATCTCGGCATGGGCGAGGCCGCGGGTCCGGCGGAGCTGCATCCGTTCGGCGTGAAGGTGCGCGACAAGCGCGAGCGCTGGGAGGAGGCGGTGAAGGCGATCGTGCCGATGTTCACCAAGGAGAGCTGGGAGTTCCACGGCCAGTATTTCGACTTCCCGGCACGCAACGTCATTCCCAAGCCGCTGCAGAAGCCGCATCCGCCGCTGTGGGTCGCCTGCTCGAACATCCAGACCATCGGCAAGGCGGGCGAATGGGGCATGGGCGCGCTGGGCTTCACTTTCGTGACGCCCGAGGCTGCACGCGCCTGGGTGCACAAGTACTACAACAACCTGCTCAACAACTCGAACAAGCTCGCGGACTATCCGAGCAATCCGAATATTGCGATGGTCTCGGGATTCATGTGCGCGCCCACCGATGAGGAGGCCGAGGCAAAGGCGGCGGGCTGGACCTTCTTCATCTTCGCGCTGAGCTACTACGGCCGCAAAGGCATCGATGCGCCGGGCACCACGAACCTGTGGGACGAGTACCAGGCCTGGAAGGGCGGGCCCGAGGAGAAGAAGGCGCTCGAATCCGGCCTGATCGGCTCGCCCGAGACGATCAGGAAGAAGCTGCGCCAGTTCGGAGAGAGCCGCGTCGACCAGGTGATCCTGCTTAACCAGGCGGGCAAGACCAGCCACGAGGACATCTGCAGCTCGCTCGAGTTGTTCGCCAGGGAAGTGATGCCGGAATTCCACGCGGCCGAGGCCGAGCATCTCGCGTGGAAGCAGAAGGTGCTGAGCCGCGAGATCGTGCTCGAGGACCTCGACGTCCAGAAGTACGACATCTACAGCCACCAGAACGAGCACATCGTCCGCCTCACGCCCGAGCAGCTCAAGGCCAAGATGGCGGAGAAGGAAGCGGCGGCGAAGCGGGCCTGACGTGAAACACGTCCCCGTCCTGCTCGCGGGCGGCGGGCCGGTCGGCATGACCCTGGCCCGCACGCTGGCCCGGTTCGGCGTGCGAAGCCTGCTGGTCGAGCGCAACGCCTCGACCACGCGCCACCCCAAGATGGATATCACCAACGGCCGCTCGATGGAGCTGTTCCGGCGGCTGGGTGTCGCCGACAAGCTCCGCGCCGTCGCGGTGCCGGAAGAGAATAATTTCGACGTCTCGTGGATCACCTCCCTGACGGGCCGCGAGCTCCATCGCTTCAAGTACCCTAGCGTTACTGAGAAGCGCGCCGAGATCCTGAAGAAGAATGACGGTACGCAGCCGCGCGAGCCCGCCATGCGGGTGAGCCAGGTGGTGATCGAGCCGGTGCTGCAGGCGGCCATCGTCAATCATCCACTGGTCGAGGCGCGCTGGGGCGTGGCGTTCGAAGGTTTTGTGCAGGACGAGACCGGCGTCACCTGCACCCTGCGCGTGGCGGAGACTGGCGCCACGGAGCAGGTGCGCTGCGACTATCTCGCCGGCTGCGACGGCGGCTCCAGCATCGTGCGCGACAGGCTGGGCATCGGTCTTGAGGGCAAGTCCAAGGTCGCCCACCGCTATATGATCCATTTCAAGTCCGACTCGCGTGGCCTGCTGCAGGCCTTCGGTGTTGCCTGGCACTACCAGACCGCGCTCGGCACCTTGATCGCGCAGGACGATACGAACACCTGGACGTTGCAGACGCGGCCCCCGCCAGGAGTCGATCCTGCGGCGATCGATCCCGGTCCGCTGCTCGACAAATGGGCCGGGCGCGGATTCCCCCGCAACATCCTGGTCGCCAATCCGTGGTTCACGCACCTGCTGCTGGCCGAGCGCTACCGTGCGGGACGCGTCTTCCTGGCAGGCGATGCGGCGCACCAGTACATCCCGACCGGCGGTTACGGCATGAACACCGGCATCGGCGACGCGATCGATCTCGGCTGGAAGCTCGCCGCGGCGGTGAAGGGCTTCGGCAGCGCGAACCTGCTGGCGTCCTATGAAAAGGAGCGGCGCCCGGTCGGTTTGCGCAATCGGCTGGCCTCCGAACGTCACACCGGCGTGCGCATCAAGATCGCCGAGCTCTATGAGAAGGAGCGCGACCCCGACGCCCTGGCACGCGGCATCGCAGCACTGGGCAATGCCGAGAACGAGAGCTGGGGCATCGAGTTCGGCTATCGCTACGACGGCGTCGAGGGCGATCCGGTCCGCTACGAACCCACGACCGCGCCCGGCGCGCGCCTGCCCAGCACCTTCCTGCGCGACGGCACGGCGCTCTACGACCGGCTCGGCCCGTGGTTCACCCTGCTGCGCTTCGGCGACGCCGATCCCTCGCCGATCATCGATACCGCGCCGGCGCCGCTCGAGACGGTGATCGTCGACGATCCCGCTCTTGCGGCGATCTACGAGGCCAAGCTCGTGCTGGTCCGTCCCGACACGCACGTCGCCTGGCGCGGCGATCATTGCCAGGACGGGCACGCGGTGTGGCGTAGGGTGCTGCAATGAAAGTAGTCATCATCGGCGGCGGCATCGGCGGGCTGTCCGCTGCACTGCATCTCCTGAAGGCACGGCTCGACGTCCAGGTCTACGAGCAGGCGCCGCGCATCACCGAGGTCGGTGCCGGCATCCAGATCAGCCCCAACGCGTCGCGGCTTCTGCATCGGCTGGGGCTCAGGCCCGCGATGGACAAAGTGGGTGTGCTGCCGGTCGGCGTGCACCAGCGGCGTTGGGACGACGGTCGTACGCTCCAGCGGGCGCCGCTCGGGCCCGTAGTCGAGGCGACCTTCGGCGCGCCGTACTATCACTTCCATCGCGCCGATCTCGCCAACCTGCTGGCCGATGCGATCCCGCCCGAGCGGCTCCACGTCGGCCACAAGCTGGTCGGGATGGAGCACAAGGGCGAACGTATCGTCGCGCGTTTCGAGAACGGTGTGCAGGTCGAAGCCGATGTGCTGGTGGGGGCCGACGGCATCCATTCCAGGGTTCACGCCCTGGTCTTTGGCGCGGAGAAGGCGCGCTTCACCGGCTGCATCGCCTGGCGCGGGCTGGTGCCGGCGGAGAAGGTGCGCCATCTCGGCATAGAAGTGGTTTCGCACAGCTGGATGGGTCCGGACGGCCACGTCGTTCACTACTGGGTGTCGGGCGGCCGGTTCATGAATGTCGTCTGCGTGACCGAGCATGGCGCTTGGACGGAAGAGGGCTGGACCGTCCCGGGCAACGTGGCCGACGTGGCGGCACGCTATGCCGACTGGCATCCGACGGTGCGCGGGCTGATCGCCTGTTTCCCGGAGACCTTCGTGTGGGCGCTGCACGACCGGACCGAGCTGCCGCACTGGAGCACGGGCCGAATCACCTTGCTGGGCGATGCCTGCCATCCCATGCTGCCTTTCATGGCACAGGGCGCGGCACAATCGATCGAGGACGGGGCGGCACTTGCGGCACTTCTCGCGAAAACGCCCGACGCGCCGGAAGACGCGCTCCGGCGCTACGAGGAAATCCGCAAGCCGCGCGCCACGCGCCTGCAGCAGGCCAGTGCCGCCAACCGCACGCGTTTCCATCTGCATGACGGTCCCGCGCAGCAGGAGCGCGACGCGGCAAATGCCAATTCAGGCGACCGCTCGATCGCCAACATCGGCTGGCTCTACATGCACGACGCAGCCGATGTGGGTTGACGGCGACCGATGACCTTCACCTTTGCCACTGCGGTGCCGGAGCAATTGGACGTCGTCGACGGGCTGATGCGCTCGGCCTTCACGCCCTACATGCACGCCCTGGGCCGCGAGCTCGCGCCCGACCAGTACAATTGGTTCCCCGCCGCCGTGGCCGCGGGCGACATCTTCGTCGCCCGGGACGGGGCGGAGATCGTGGGGGCGATCGCGACCAAGCCCGGCGATGCCGAGGGTGAAATGACCCTGGCGCTGATCGCGGTCAGTCCGACGCGCCAGAAGCAGGGCATCGCGAGCTGGATGATCGGCCGCGTGGAGGAGGTGGCGCACCGGCGCGGCAAGCACGCGCTCCTGCTCGTCACCGCCGAGAAGATGGAGGACCGCGTGCGCCTCTACAGCCGTCACGGTTTCCAGATCACGCGCCGCGGCCCGCAGGAACAAGGCAAGGACCCGCATATTCGCGTCTACATGAGGAAGGAACTCCGATGAAGAGACGCACGCTCCTCGGCGCCCTGGGTGGCGCCCTGGGCGGCGCAGCCGCCGCGTGGCCGCTCGCGGCCGAGGCCCAGCGAATGTATCGCGTGGCATTTCTGCTGCCAGGAGGGGCACCGACCGACAAGACGCCGCTCGGCCATTCGGTGCTCCAGGCCCTCGCGAAGGTGGGCTACATCGACGGCAAGAACCTGATCTACGAGCCACGTGGTGCCGACGGCCATATCGATCGTTTGCCAGGCCTCGTCTCGGAATTGGTTGAAGCCAGGGTCGATGTCATCATCACGAGTTCCTTTCCCTCCGCGGTCGCCGCCAAGGCGGGCACGACCTTGCCTGTCGTTGCGATGAATTGCGGCGATCCGGTCGGGACGGGTCTGGTTCGCAGTCTCGCGCGGCCCGGCGGTCACGTGACCGGCGTATCCGACGTGTCGGCCGAACTCACGCCCAAACGCATGGACCTGTTGCGCGCGGTGTCGCCGGGCCTCAATCGCATCGGCATCCTGTGGAACGACGGCGATCACGGCATGCAGTTGCGGGCCCAGGCCTCCGAGACCGGCGCGAAATCGATGGCGATCGGCGTCGAGCGGGTGGCGATTCGCGGACCGGCGGATTTCGACAAGGCCTTCAGCGAGATGACCGAAGAGAAGCCGGGCGGCCTGCTGGTCGTGGCCGACATGCTGACCATGGGCAACTCCAAGCGCATCTTCGAATATGCGATGTCGCAGAAGCTGCCGGCGATTTACGAGATGGACTTTCTCGCGACGGCGGGCGGGCTGATGTCCTACGGCCCCGATGTCGACGAGACCTCGGAACGCGTGGGCGCGCTGGTCGATCGTATCCTGAAAGGGGCGAAGCCCGCCGACCTGCCGTTCGAGCAGCCGACGCGCTTCAAGCTCGTAATCAATCTCCGCACGGCGAAGGCGCTCGGCCTCACGGTGCCGCCCATGATCCTCGCCGGCGCCGATGAGGTGATCGAGTAGGCCGAGTCACCTCTCCCCGAGCGAACCCAGCACTTCGTCCGTGTGTTCGCCGAGCTTCGGCGCCGAGCGCGGCGAAATCGGGCGGACGTGATCGAAGGCGATGGGGAGGCCCACGACCTTCGGGCCGCCCGGTAGCTGCTGGGCGAGCTTCGAGGCAGCGAACTGCTCGCTCTCTGCCACCTCGCCGATGTCGTTCACGGGGCTGCAGGGCACGCCCGCTTTCTCCATTGCCTCGACCCAATGGGCGCGCGGCTTCTGCTTCAGCGCCGCCGCGATCATCGGCAGCAGCTCGGTCTTGTGCGCCACGCGGCTCGCGCTCTTGGCGTATTTGGGATCGGTCGCCCATTCGGGCCGTCCCAGCACCTGCGCGCAGCGGGCCCACAGGCGATCGTTTCCAGGCGCCAGGCAGATCGGATGATCGGCCGTGTCGAAGGTCTGGTAGGGCACGATCACCGGGCTGCCGGTGCCGTGGCGCTGCGAGACCGTGCCGTTGGCGAGATAGCCGTTCACCTGGCCCTCGACCCAGTGCACCGCCGAATCGAACAGCGAGGTGTCGACCAGGCAGCCCTTGCCGGTCTTGTCCCGCATGCGCAGCGCCGCGAGCGCGCCGATCGTGCAGAACATGCCGGTCGCCTTGTCGTTGATCGAGGCGCCGCAGAAGGTCGGCGGATCCTGCGGCCGGCCGGTGACGCTCATCATGCCGCCATAGGCCTGCAGCAGCGGATCGAAGCCCGGCTTCATCCGCAGCGGGCCCTCGTAGCCGAACGCCCAGATCGAGCAGTAGATCAGGCGCGGATGGCGCTTCAGCATCGCCTCGGGTCCGATGCCGATCTCGTCGACCACGCCGGGGCGCAGGTTCTGGATCAGGATGTCGGCCGTCTCGCAGAGCCGATTGAGCTTCGCGACGTCGCCCGCGTCCTTGAGGTCGAGCGCCACCGAGCGCTTGTTGCGGTTCTGCGAATAGAAATAGAGCGAGGTGACGCCGTCGGGCCCGAACGGAGGGCCCCAGATGCGCGCGTCGTCGCCGCCGTCGGGCTTCTCGATCTTGATCACGTCGGCGCCCATGTCGGCCAGCAGCACGCCGGCCAGCGGGCCTGCGAGCGCCTGGCCCACTTCGATGACTCGGATTCCGTCGAGGGGGAGGGGCATGGCGTTCGGGTCCTTGGGCTGTCGTGCGCGAATGTGCCAGCATAGAGCAGTCGGGGGCCGCCGTTGATAGATAGACCGCAGAGGACCGCACCATGAAATTCGGAGTGACCGTCGCCCCGCGCATCTCGGACTGGCGCCTGCTCGTCGATCTCGAGACGATGGGCTACGACGCGGCCTGGGCCGCCGATTCGCAGATGCTCTATTCCGACGCCTACGCCACCTTGGCGCTGGCCGCGGCCAACACCTCGCGCATCCGGCTCGGCACCGGCGTCTCGGTAGCGTCGACGCGGCTCGCGCCGGTGACCGCCCACTCGATCGCCACCATCAACAAGCTGGCGCCCGGCCGCGTCTTCATCGGCATGGGCACCGGCCACACCGCCATGCGCGTGATGGGCCAGGACCCGATGAAGGCCGGCCCCTTCCGCGAATACCTGCGCGTGCTGCGCGCGCTGCTGCACGGCGAGGAGGTCGAGTACGCGCCGGATCCCGCGCCGCAGGAGCGCCGTGCCATCCGCTTCCTGCATCCCGACATGGGCTTCATCGATGTCGAGCATCCGGTGCCGATCTACGTCGCGGCCGACGGGCCGCTGGCGCTCAAGGCCGCCGGCGCCTATGGCGACGGCCGCATCTGTTCGCACAACCAGACCAAGGCGCGCCTGCACCTCAGCCTCGAAACGATGAAGCAGGGCGCCGCCGCCGTCGGCCGCGCTCTGCCGGCGGACTTCCATACCGCGTCGCTGGGCTATGCCTGTGTGCTGCGGCCGGGCGAGAGCATGACCTCGGATCGCGTCATCGACGAGATCGGCTCCATGGCGGCAGCGTCGCTGCATTATTGGTGGGAGCTCTACCAGAAGGACGGCGACACCAGCACCGTCGCGGGCCGCTGTCGCGGCCTATGGGAGGAGTATCTCGCCTTCACCGAGAAGATGGAGACGCCGCCCGCCCGGCGTTACCAGCAGGTCCATCTCGGCCACTGCGCCTTTCTGCCGCCCGAGGAACGCCGCTTCATCACCGAGGACCTGATCCGCGCCACCGGCGGCCTGGTCGGCACGCCCGACGAGATCATCGCCATGCTGCGCGAGCGCGAGGCGATAGGGTTGAACGAGATCACGCTGTTGCCGGCGATGGCACACGCGCGCCGCAACCTCGAGGACTTTGCCGCCCAGGTGATCGCGCGATACTAGCGGCGACACCCCTGAGGAGCGGCCGGCGTCTCAGTCCGTGTCGGCCCAGGCCATGTTCTGTGCAGTCGCCAATACAGGCGGAAGGGACCACAGGATGGCTTCCGGCGACAGAGGCTCGATCCGGCCGGACACGAGCATTTCCCGACCAAGGCGGGTGATCGCCCAACCCTGCGGCTGCTCCTCGATCAGACGATAGAGCGCCAACCGTCCGCGCACGCGCGCATTCAGCTTGCGGCTGGGGCCGGTATCCTCGATTTCCCGGAGCGCCGCGTGCTCTTCGACGGTGATGGAACGGCAAGTCATGTCGCACCTCATGCTCTGTTGGCTCAGTCAACGCACGCCGCCCTGATGTCGTTCTGTGATCTGACAGTGGCTGGATTGCATGCGGCAATGCGCATTGCGGCGGGATGGCGGCCGGAATAGGTGCTATCAGGAGGCCATGCAGGTCTTACGCATGCTGGTGTTCGCCTTGATTGGCGCTTTGTCGGGACGGGCGCGGATACGTCGCCAACCCATCGATTGGTCGACGGTTTCGCTGGCGGCGATTAGCGGCGGATCCGTGTCGGCCGGCGACTACGCAGGTCGCGTGGTGCTCTTGGTGAACACGGCGTCGCGCTGCGGCTTCACGAAACAGTATCGCGCGCTCGAGGCGCTGTGGCGCCGCTACAGGGCGCGCGGGCTTGTCGTGCTCGGCGTGCCGTCGAACGATTTCGGCGGCCAGGAGCCCGGCAGCCCGGACGAGATCAAGCGCTTCTGTGAAGCCACCTTCGACATCACCTTTCCCCTGGCCGACAAGCAGGTCGTCTCGGGCCCCGCCGCGCATCCGCTCTATCGTTGGGCCGCGGCCCAGACGGGAATGCTCGGTACGCCCAACTGGAACTTCCACAAGATCCTGATCGGGCGCGACGGACGGATCGTCGACTGGTTCTCGGCGATCGGCGGGACCGGATCGAAGCTCGACCGGGCCGTCGAGGCGGCGCTCACCGCGTCCTAGCGTCTTTCCAGCTGAAACAAGATCGCCTCACCCTGAGGAGCGGTCCGAAGGGGCCGCGTCAAGGCGCTTTCGAGCGCCTGCGCTCGAAACGCCCAGAAGGGTGGGCACGAGCACCTCGTTTGTTGCCCATGCTTCGAGGAGGCGCATCTGAATGCGCCCAAGCCGCTACGCGGCTTCCTCAGCATGAGGTTTCCTTTGAGGCTGATTCGGCATTCGTCGGAAAAGCTCTAGGCGTCTGGGCCGACCATCGGAAATCGCAATAACACCTTGCGTTTAATTGCGATAAACGCTATATATATTTCCGGACCAACCACCGGAGGCCTCATGGCACGCGCCCGCACCATCAAACCGCAGTTCCTGCGATCCCGCAGCATGCGCGCGGTGAGCCGCATGGCGCGGCTCACCTTCATCCAGCTCTGGCTGGTGGCCGATGATGCCGGCCGCCTTGCCGCCTCTCCGCGGCTGCTCGCGCACCGGCTCTATCTCGGCGACAAGGAGGCGATGGAGCTTCTGCCGGGCTGGCTGGACGAGCTCGAGCGCCAGCACTGCATCGAGCGCTACACCGTCGACAGGCTGGAATACCTGCGCATCGTCAACTGGCGGCGGCACCAGAAGATCTCTCACCCGACGCCCAGCCGCCTGCCGGCGCGTCCCGAAAACATCTCGAAAGAATCGCGAGCGCTTCAAGAGGCATTCCGGAGCGAATGCGAAAGTCCCAGCAGCGACAAGGCATTGAGCCCTGCCGTGCAGATTCCCGAACGTTTCGAGATGCCTCCCGAAAGGTTCGGGAAAAATCCGCAAAAGCCTTTCGCGCCGCGCTTATCGCCCTCTTTCCGGAACAATTCTCGAAAAGACAGAGGTTTTATTTGGCGCGCCGCGGCCGTGGCCCGGCGCGTCCTGGCGCGGACGGATTAGTCGAATGCAATCAACCTGTCTGGCTCTTGTACCAGTCGAGGATCTCCGCGCCGGTCCACATCACCACGCCGTCCTGGCCCAGGATGTAGTCGTAGAGCATCTCCAGGTATTTGATCCGGTGCGGCACGCCGGTGAGATAGGGGTGGATCGAGATCGCCATCACGCGCGGTGCCTTCGCGCCGTCGAGCCACAGGCGATCGAAGGTGTCGCGGCCGCGGCGCCAGATCTCGTCGGACGGCTGCTGCTGCACGGCGCTCATCACCACGTCGTTCACCTCGACGGTGTAGGGCACCGAGTACATCGTGCCAGTCTTCGTGGCGAGCTTGAGCGGCTGCTCGTCGAGCACCCAGTCGGCAACGTACTCGATGCCGGCTTCGGCCAGCCAGTCGAGCGTGTCGTCGGTCTCGGTGAGGCCCGGGCTCTCCCAGCCGCGCGGCGGCTTGCCGGTGAAGTCCTTGATCGCCTTGATCGTGTCGGCGATGGCGGCGCGCTGATCCTCGACCTTGTGCATCGGCTTTTGGGTGAAGCCGTGGCCCATGAATTCCCAGCCTGCGTCGTGCGCGGCCTCGCAGGCCTCGCGGTAAATCGTGGTCGCCGTGCCATTGAGCGCAAACGTGGCCTTGAGCTTGCGCGCGTTGAGCACCTCGAGGAAACGCCAGAAGCCCACCCGCATGCCGTACTCGTGCCACGCCCAGTTGGGCACGTCAGGCAGCAGCGGCTGGCCCCCCATGGCGCTCTGGGGCGGCGGCAGCACCGCGCGCGGCATGGCGCCCAACGGACTCCAGTTCTCGACATTGACGATCGTCCACACCGCCACGCGCGCGTAGCCCGGCAAGGTGAGCTTCGGGCGCTTATGGATTGGCAGGTAGGGCGCGCGGCCGCGCAGGGAATCGCCGGGTTCGCGGGCCACTTGGTGTTACGCCTTGCTGGGGTTGATCAAAAACTTCTCGCCGGTCGCGCGCTTGGCGTAGGCGGCGATGTTGGCCAGCTCCAGCGCCTCGGGCAGCGACACCGTCTTGGTGTAGTGGCTGGCGAAGGTCGTCTTGAGTTCCGACACCACGCGCTCGCGCAGGCGGACCTGCTCGGGACGGCCGATCTTCTGCAGGAACGGCGTCAGCAGCCAGCCGCCCACGCCCCACATCATGCCGAAGCTGCGGTTCAGCATCGTGGGGCCGGTATCGAGGCCGCCGTAGATATAGACCTGCTTGTGCACGCTGGAGCCGTAGCGGCTATATTCCTTGGCGGTCTTGTTGATCGCCATTTCCATCGCCGTGAGGATCTGGCCGACCAGCTTGCCGCCGCCGATCGCGTCGAAGGCGATGGTGGCGCCGGTCTCGACCAGCGCTTGAGTGAGGTCTTCGAGGAAGGTGGGCGCCGTCGAGTCGACGACATGCTTGGCGCCGATGCCCTTCAGCAGCTTCGCCTGCTCGGCCGAGCGCACGATATTGACGAGGCCAATGCCGTCCTTGAGGCAGATCTTGTTCAGCATCTGGCCGAGATTCGAGGCCGCCGCCGTATGCACCAGTGCCTTGTGGCCCTCGCGCTTCATCGTCTCGGTCATGCCGAGCGCCGTCAGCGGATTGACGAACCACGACGCGCCCTCGGCCGCCGTCGTACCGGCCGGCAGCGGCTGGCAGTCGCTGGCCTTCACGAGGCGATACTGCGTGTACATCGCGCCGCCGATCATCGACACCGTCTTGCCCATCAGCTTTTGCGCGGCTTCCGACGAGCCCGCCTTGATCACCGTGCCCGCGCCTTCGTTGCCGACCGGCATCGACTGGTCGAGGCGCGCGGCGAGGAAGGGAAGCGCGGTCTGCGGCACGGGTGCCGTCACCTTGATGTCGGCGCCGCTGCCGGAGACTTTCGCCTGGCTCAAGTCGGCGGGGCCGGTCAGCAGGCCGAGATCGGACGGATTGATCGGCGAGGCCTCGACCTTGACCACGACCTGCTCGGGGCCGGGCTCGGGAATGGCGACCTTGGCCAACGACAGTTCGAGGGAGCCGTTCTTGGTGATCAGGGAGCGAAGCTCGAGGCCGGTGCTCATTGTCTTTCTCCAGAATTATCGATGCCAAGCGGGGCGGGTCGTCGAGAAGGCGAGAATAGCCGAGAACGAGACGATACCCATCGCCACGAAGAAGAACAGCCCGGTCGTGCCCCAGCCCAGCACGTCGAGGGCGAGCAGGCTGCCGCCCGCCGCCACGACGATGCGCGCGAGATTGGCCACCACCGGCCACACCATCTCGCCGGTGCCCTGCGAGGCGAAGTAGAGCGCCATGGCCAGGCCAAAGAAGCCGTAGGCCAAGCCCACGATGCTGAGATAGGTGCGGCCCGCGGCCAGCGCGCCGGCGTCCCGGGTGAACAGGCCGAGCCAAAGGTCGGGCCAGATCGCCACAACCGCGCCGATCACGGTCGCGATGCCGCCCGCCATCAGCGCACCGCTCCAGGCCACCGTCCGGGCGCGCCCGAATTGCCGGGCGCCGATGTTGGTGCCGACAAGGGCCGTCAGCGTGGCGCCGATACCGAAGCTGATCGGCACCAGCATGTATTCGAGCCGGCTGCCGATGCCGTAGCCTGCGATGGCCGAATCGCCGGCGCGGCCGATCAGCCCCGTGACCAGCAGCACCGTGCCGTTGGTCAGGATCACCACGAGGCAGGCCACGAGTCCGACCTTCAAGATGTCCTTGAAGGATTTCCAATGGAACCCGCCGACCGGCCAATTGAGGCGCAGCGCTGCCTTCGGCCCGATCAGGCGCGTCAACATCCAGATCGCCGAGAGGGTGAAGCAGATCACCGCCGCCGTCGCCGGCCCCTGGATGCCGAGCTTCGGGAAGCCCAGCCAACCGAGCGTCAACAAGCCGGTGAGGGGGATCTGGAGCGCGCTGCCCGCGACCAGTGCCAGGCCCGGAGTCTTCATGTCGCCGGTGCCGCGCAGCACCGAGGCCATCGAGTTGGCGATCCAGTGCGCGAGGCAGCCGAGGAACAGCACATTGGCGAAGGAGATCGCGCGCTCGAGCGCCGCGCCGCTGCCGCCCAGCGCACCGAAGATCGGCCGGCCGAAGCCCACGAAGGCGATGGCGAACAGGGCGGCCATGCCGATGGCGATGGCCAGGCCATGCGCCGCCGCCGCTTCCGCCGCCGGCCTGTTGTTCGAGCCCATGGCGCGTGCGACCGAGGAGGAGATGCCGCCACCCATCGCGCCCGCCGACATCTGGCCCAGCGCCATCTGCGAGGGGAACACCAGCGCGAGGGCTGCGAGCTCGACGATGCCGAGCTGGCCCACGAAGAAGGCGTCGGAGATGCTGACCAGGCTCTGCATCGCCACGTTGAGCACGTTCGGCGCGGCCAGGGTCAGGATGGTGGGCACGATCGGCCCGCTCAGCATCATCTGCCGGCGCTCGACGGGTGTCATGCCAGGGTCTCTATCACGCAGCTGCAGGGGCCTGCGCGAGCTTATCTAATGAGAGGCTGAGCCAATGGTCGAAATCGTCGAGCGCGCGGGCAGCCATGGCCTGCTTGCGCTCCTTGCCCTTCGAGCTTCCGGCGATCGGCGGAAACAGGCCGAAGTTGACGTTCATCGGCTGGAAGGTCGCGGCATCGGCGCCGCCGGTGATGTGGTTCAGGATCGCGCCCATGGCGGTGGTGAGCGGTGGCGGAAGCTGCGTTGTGCCCAGCCGCTCGGCCGCCGCAAAGCGTCCGGCCATCAGGCCGACGGCGGCGCTCTCGACATAGCCTTCGCAACCGGTGATCTGGCCCGCGAAGCGCAGGCGCGGCATGGCCTTCAGCCGCAACGTGCTGTCGAGCAGGCGCGGGCTGTTGAGGAAGGTGTTGCGATGGAGTCCGCCCAGGCGCGCGAACTCGGCGTTCTGCAGGCCGGGGATGGTGCGGAAGATGCGCGTCTGCTCGCCGTGCTTCAGCTTGGTCTGGAAGCCCACGATGTTCCACAGCGTGCCCAGCGCATTGTCCTGGCGCAGCTGCACGACCGCCCACGGACGGCGGCCGGTGCGCGGATCGCGCAGGCCGACCGGCTTCATCGGGCCGAAGCGCAGGGTCTGCGGGCCGGTCGAGGCGATCACTTCGATCGGCTGGCAGCCATTGAAGTAGGGCGTGTTGTGCTCCCACTCCTTGAACTCGGTCTTGTCGCCCGCGAGCAGGGCCGCGACGAAGGCCTCGTACTCGGGCTTCTCCATCGGGCAGTTGAGATAGTCGGCGCCGTCGCCGGCCTGGTCGCTGCCGGGGCCGACCTTGTCATAGCGCGACTGCTTCCACGCGATCGAAAGATCGATGCTCTCGTAATGCACGATCGGCGCGATCGCGTCGAAGAAGGCGAGTTCCGCCTCGCCGGTCACCTTGCCGATCGCCTCGGCCAGAGCGGGCGAGGTGAGGGGGCCGGTCGCCAGGATCACGCTGTCCCAGTCCTCGGGCGGCAGTCCCGCCACTTCCTCGCGGCGCAACTCGACCAGCGGATGCGCCAGCAGCGCTTCCTGCACGGCGGCGGAAAAACCATGACGGTCGACCGCGAGCGCTCCGCCGGCGGGCAGCTTGTGCGCGTCGGCCGCCCGCATGATCAGCGAGCCCGCGCGGCGCATCTCCTCGTGCATCAGCCCGACGGCATTGTTCTGCGCATCGTCGGAGCGGAAGGAATTCGAGCAGACCAGCTCGGCCAGGTTTTCCGTGAGATGCGCTTCCGTCCCGCGCGCCGGGCGCATCTCGTGCAGCACCACGGGCACGCCCGCCGACGCGAGCTGCCACGCAGCCTCGCTGCCGGCCAGTCCGCCGCCCACGATGTGTACCGGCTTGATGCTTGACGTCATGTACCCCGACCTGAAACCGTGCGCCTCCTTACATGGGAGAGCCCACGATGACCATCAAGTTCCACAATCCGAAGACCGTGTCGTTCTCGGGCAAATACAGCCTCGCCGCCGAAGTGCCTGCAGGCACCAGGCTGCTCTATATTTCGGGCCAGGTCGGCACCGCGCCGGACGGCAAGTTGGCCCCGGGCTTCGAGGCCCAGTGCGAGCAGGTCTGGAAGAACCTGGGCGAGGTCCTGAAGGAAGGCGGCATGACCTACAAGGACATCGTCAAGGTGACGGTGTTCCTGACCGACAGCCGCTTCGTCGCGCCTTACCGCGACGTGCGCGACCGCTTCATCAAGGACACGCCCTATCCTGCGTCCACTCTCCTGGTCGTGCAGGCGCTGGCCGATCCCGCGATGCTGGTCGAGGTCGAAGTGGTGGCGGCGAAATGAGAAAGGCCGCCGTCGCTCTTGCGGCCCTTGCCCTGACATCGGGCGCGGCCCTGGCTGCCGAGCCACTGGTCCCGCCGCCGCAGGGCGCGGCACTGATCCTCGAAGCCGTTGCCGACGGCGTCCAGATCTACGCCTGCGAAGCACAGGGCGCCGGCTTTGCCTGGGTCTTCAAGGCGCCCGAGGCCAACCTGTTCGACAAGCAGGGCCTGCAGGTCGCCACGCACTATGCAGGGCCGAGCTGGAAGCTCGACGACGGCAGCATCGTCGTGGGCGAGGTCACGGCCAAGGCCGACGCGCCTTCAGGCGATGCGATCCCGTGGCTATTGCTGCGGGCCAAGAGTCATGAGGGCACGGGTGTCCTCGGTGCGGCGTCCTTTGTCCGCCGCGCCGAGACCAAGGGCGGCAACGCGCCGCTGGCGGGCTGCGATGCCGCGCACAAGGGTGCCTCCGCGCGAGTCCGCTACTCGGCGCTCTATCAGTTCTTCGCCGCGCCGAGGTAACGATGGCCGACAACCTCAAGGTCGCGCTCGCGCAACTCAATCCCAAAGTTGGCGACGTCGCCGGCAACCTGGCGAAGGTGCGCGCGGCGCGGGCTGAGGCCACGGCGCAGGGCGCCGACCTCGTGCTGACGGCCGAGCTCGTCCTCGCCGGATATTTTCCCGAGGACCTGGTGCTGAAGCCTGCCTTCGTGAAGCGCTGCCAAGAGGCGGTGGAGATGCTGCGCGCCGACACGCGCGACGGCGGCCCGGCGTTGTTCGTCACGACGCCCTGGCACGAGGACGGCAAGCTCTACAACGCGATCATCTGCCTCGACAAAGGCGAGATCATCGGCAAGCGCTACAAGGTCGACCTGCCGAACTACGGCGTGTTCGACGACAAGCGTGTCTTCGCGCCGGGCCCGATGCCGGGACCGCTGGTGTTCAACGGCGTGCGCATCGGCGTGCCGATCTGCGAGGATGTGTGGACGCCCGACGTCGTCGAGTGCATCGCCGAAACCGGCGGCGAGATTTTGCTGGTGCCCAACGCCTCGCCCTACGAAGTCGGCAAGACCGACGTGCGCGTGCAGCTGGGTGTTCAAAGGGTCGTCGAGAGCGGCCTGCCGCTCGTCTACCTCAACCAGGTCGGCGGGCAGGACGAAGTGGTGTACGACGGCGGCTCGTTCGTGCTGGGTGCCGACCGCCAGCTCAAGGCCAAGCTCGCCTCGTTCCGCGAGGAGGTGGCGACGGTGGAGTTCCGGCGCGGGCAAAAAGGCTGGGAGTGCCTGCCGGGCAAGATCGCGCCGGAGCTGAGCGACATCGAATCGATCTACCAGGCGATGATGCTGGGCCTGCGCGACTATGTGAACAAGACGGGCTTCCCGTCCGTCGTGATCGGCCTGTCGGGCGGTGTCGACTCCGCGCTGACGGCCGCGGTCGCCGCGGACGCGCTGGGCCCCGGCCGCGTGCACACGATCATGATGCCGTCGCCTTATACGAGTTCGCATTCGCTGGAGGACGCCAAGGCCTGCGCCGAGGCGATGGGCATCAAGTACGAGATCGTCAGCATCGAGCCCGCGATGGAAGCGTTCCGCAAGATGCTGCTGCCGCTGTTCGGCAACCGCAAGGAGGACGTGACCGAGGAGAACATCCAGAGCCGCGCGCGCGGCGTCACCCTGATGGCGGTGTCGAACAAGCTGGGCGGCATGGTAGTGACGACGGGCAACAAGTCCGAGATGGCGATGGGTTACGCCACGCTCTACGGCGACATGTGCGGCGGCTTCAACGTGCTGAAGGACGTCTACAAGACCACCGTGTTCGAGCTCTGCAAGTGGCGCAACACGCACCTGCCCGACGGTGCGATGGGAAACAAAGGCCGGGTCATCCCCGAGCGCATCCTGGCCAAGCCGCCGTCGGCGGAGCTGCGGCCCGACCAGAAGGACGAGGACTCGCTGCCGCCCTATCCCGTGCTCGATTCGATCCTGAAGGGCCTGATCGAACGCGACCTTTCCGCCGCCGATCTGGCGAAAGAGGGGTTCGACAGCGCGGTCGTCGATCGCGTGTGGCGCCTGCTCGAAGGCGCGGAGTACAAGCGGCGGCAGGCGCCGCCCGGCGTGAAGATCACCTCGCGGCTGATCAGCCGGGAACGCCGCTATCCGATCGTCAACGGCTTCCGGGGCTGACCTCATGCTGATCGCGCAGATTTCCGACATGCATGTGAAGGCCGAGAGCCAGTTGCTGTACGACCGCATCGACACGGCAGGATATCTCGAACGCGCTGTTGCGCATGTGATGGCGCTCAACCCCTTGCCCGACATCGTGGTCGCGACCGGAGACCTGGTCGATGGCGGCAAGCCCGAGGAATATGCGCGCCTGCGCCGGCTGTTGGCACCGCTGTCGATGCCGCTCTACATGATCCCCGGCAATCACGACGCGCGCGCGGCCATGCGCGAGGCGTTTCCCGACCACAGCTACCTGAACGACGCCGAGTTCCTGCACTTTGCCGTCGATGACCTGCCGGTACGGCTGATCGGGCTCGACACGCTGGTGCCGGGCAAGGGGCACGGCGAACTCTGCGAAGCGCGCCTTGGCTGGGTGCGCGACCGGCTTAGCGAGCACACCGGCAAGCCGACCCTGGTCTTCATGCATCATCCGCCGTTCGACTGCGGCATCGATGCCTTCGACGAGGCCCGTCTCATGAAGGGCGACGCCGAACTGGCCGAACTGGTGCGCCGGCACGGCAATGTCGAGCGGGTCATGTGCGGCCACGTCCATCGGCCGATCCAAGTACGCTGGGCGGGCACGATGGCCTCGATCGCCCCCAGCACGGCCCATCAGGCCACCCTCGATTTCGAGCCGGGGGCGCCGCTGTCGATGATGATGGAGCCGCCCGCGATCGCCCTGCATCAGTGGCGGCCGGCGACCGGGCTGGTCACGCACGTCAGCTATATCGGCGAATTCGACGGGCCCAAGCCCTTCCGCAAGCTTTGAGCGGAACGTGGCGAGCCATTCCAGCGTTCTAATTGGCCTTGTCCCTTAAAACCCTCGCCAAGCGTCTGGGCCCCGGTGTCATCACCGGCGCGGCGGACGACGATCCAAGCGGCATCGCCACCTATTCGCAGGCCGGCGCCCAGGTCGGCGTCGGGCTGCTGTGGACCGTGGTCATCACCTGGCCAATGATGGTCGCCGTCCAGTCGCTGAGCGCGCGTATCGGACGCGTCACCGGCAAGGGACTGGCCGCGAACATGCTGGAGGTCTTTCCGCGGCCGGTGGCCACCGGGCTGGTCTTCCTTCTGTTCGTCGCCAATACGATCAATATCGGCGCCGATCTGTCGGCGATGGGCGCGGCGGCGCGTCTCCTGGTCGGCTGGGGCCAGCACGTCTTCACGGCGGCTTTTGCCATCGTCTCGCTGCTCGCCGTCGTGTTCATTCCCTACAGCCGCTATGTCGGCGTGCTGAAGTGGCTGACCTTCTCGCTGTTCGCCTATGTCGGCGTCGTCTTCACCGTCCACATCGACTGGCCGAAGGTGGCCGTCGGCGCCGTGCTGCCGCGCTTCGAACTCAACACCGACACGCTCACGCTCATCGTCGCCATTTTCGGCACGACGATCAGCCCCTACCTGTTCTTCTGGCAGAGCTCGCAGGAGGTCGAGGACGAAGAGGCCGATCCCGAGGCGTCGGCGCTGCTGACGCATCCCGAGCAGGCGCCGCGCGAGCTCAATCGCATCGGCTGGGAGACCTGGCTCGGCATGGGCGCCTCGAACCTGGTTGCCTTTTTCATCATGCTGACGACGGCGGTCACGCTGAACGCCAACGGACACACCGACATCCAGTCCACCGAACAGGCTGCAACGGCGCTGAAACCCATTGCCGGCCAATGGGCATTCCTCCTGTTCAGCCTCGGCATCATGGGAACGGGGCTGCTGGCCGTTCCGGTGCTGGCCGGCTCGTCGGCCTACGCGGTGGGCGAGGTGCGCGGCTGGAACATTGGTCTGGAGCTGCCGCTCAAGAAGGCGCGCGGCTTCTACGCGGTGATCGCGGCCGGTATCCTTGCCGGCGTTCTCGTCGATCTCTCGCCGCTCGATCCCATCAAGACGCTGTTCTGGAGCGCCGTGGTCAATGGCGTGATCGTGGTGCCGATCATGGTCGCGCTGATGATCGTGGCGTCGCGGCCCAAGCAAATGGGAAAATTTGTCGCTACCCGGAGTCAGCGAGTGTTTGGCTGGGCTGCAACCGTAATGATGACTGTTGCCGCGGTCGCGATGTTCGTCCTGATGTGATAGAGACCATCCCCCAATCATGGGAGATCGTTTGAAATCGGGATCGCGCTACGGCAGGCGTGCCTTTGTGCTGGCGAGCGGCGCGGCGGCTCTAGTGCCCCCCAGCCTCTTGCACGGTGCGCGCGCGGAACCGGCGGCGGGCGACCTGATTCCGCGCCGCCTGTTCTATGCCGCGCCTGATCGCGCGAAAGCTACCATCAGTCCGGATGGCGGAAAGATCGCCTTCCTGGCGCCGGTCGACGGCGTGCAGAACGTCTGGGTGGCGCCGCTCTCCGATCCGAAGGCCGGCACGCCTGTCACCAGGATCGACGACCGCGACCCGCTGAACCAGCTGTGGTGGCCGGGCGACAACGAGCATGTCGTGTTCTGTCGCGAGCGCGCGGGCGAAGAGGACTGGCAGACACATTGCGTCGACATCGAGAGCGGAGAGGTGCGCGCGCTCAGCCCCGGCCCGGGCGTGAAGTCGATCGTGCATCAGGTCTCGGCGCACTTCCCGGGCGAGCTGCTGATCGCGCATAACCAGCGCGACAAGGCCTACTTCGACATCTATCGCGTCAAGGCGGCGACGGGCGAGAGCACGCTGGTCTTCCAGAACGACAGTTTCGCCGAGCTGTTCACCGACTCGCAGTTCAACGTGTCCTTCGGCATCCGCTATCGCGAGGGCGGCGGCTGGGATGTGGTGAACGCGACGGGCGACGGTGCGGGCTCGGTCTTCCGCAGCGTGCCGATCGGCGATCGCTACACGACGGCGCTGGTCGGCGCGTCGGACGACGGCAAGCAGCTCTACTGGCTCGACTCCAAGGGCCGCGACAGCGCCGCCGTGATGTCGCAGGAGATTGCCGGCGGGGCGTCGCGCACCCTGCTGGAGAACCGCTCCGCCGACTTCAGCGAGCCGGTGTTCGATCCGGTCCGTCGCACGCCGATTGCGGCGCCGTTGGTGTACACCAAGCGCCGCTGGTACACGCTCGATCCCGGTGCGGCGCCCGATCTCGACCGCATGCAGGCCTCGATCGACGGCGACATGAGCAGCTTCAGCCTGTCGAACGATCGCTCCCACTGGATCGTCTACGCCGAGCCGACGGCCAAGCCTGGCCGTTACTTCCACTACCAGCGCGCCGAGCGCAAAGTCGTGCCGCTGTTCTCGACCCGGCCGGAGCTCGACAAGATGCGCATGGTGCGCCTCGAACCGGTCGTCATCCCGACCCGCGGCGAGCTGCGGCTGGTCAGCTATCTGTCGCGCGGCATCGGCATCGAGGCAGGCCAGCCCGGGCCGTTGATCATCCTGGTCCACGACGGGCCGTGGACACGCGACATGCCGGACTTCAGTCCCACCCACCAGTGGTTTGCCAACCGCGGCTACAACGTGCTGAGCGTCAACTTCCGCGGCTCGACGGGGCTCGGCAAGAAGCTCGCCGAGGCGGGTGACGGCGAGTGGGCCGACAAGATGCAGACCGACCTGCTCGATGCCTTCGAGTGGGCGACCAACGAACGCATCGCGCAGGACACGCGCGTGGCGATCTGCGGCCAGGGGTATGGCGGCTATGCCGCGCTGATCGGCGCGTCGGTCACGCCGGATCGTTTTGCGTGTGCGATCGACTTCGGCGGCATGACCGATCTCGTGACCCTTTCCGAGGCCACGGCGCCGTCACTGAAGCCGTTCCTGCCGCGCCTCAAGGTCCGCATTGGGGGCGACGGCAGCACCGAGGCGGGCCGCAAGTTCCTCGCGTCCCGGTCGCCGCTCACCTATGCCCCGCGCATCAAGTGTCCGCTGCTCATCGCACACGGCGCGAACGATCCACGCGTGCCGATCGCCCAGTCCGACGCCTTCGTGGCCGCGATGCAGCAGCGCAAGCTGCCCGTCACCTATGTCACCTACAACGATGAAGGCCATGTCTTCCGGCGCGCGGCCAACCGCATTTCGCTGGCGGCGGTGACCGAGACCTTCCTGGCGCAGAACCTCGGTGGCCGCGCTGAGCCGGTGGGCGATGCCTTCACCGGATCGAGCATCGAGTTCCGCGCCGGCCGCGACCTGATCACGGGGTTGGGCTGACGCAGTAGGTGACAATTCCTGTCACTCGAGCGGCGCGCGGCTTGCCGGCTGCGTGTGCTAGCGTTCGCGCATGAAGCTCTATTCCGGTCCGCTCAGCATGTTCGGCGCCAAGGCCGAGATCGCCCTGCACGAAAAAGGCATCGCCTTCGAACTGGTCATGGTGCCGTTCGAGATGAAGACGCTGTATCGGCCCAAGCACCTCGAAGTCGCGCGCATCAATCCCAAGAAGCAGGTCCCGGTCCTGGTCGATGGCGACCTCGAGATCTTCGATTCGACGCAGATCTTCGAGTATCTCGAGACGGTCAAACCCGAGCCACCGCTGTGGCCCGCCGATCCGAAGGCGCGGGCGCGGGCGCGGCTGCTCGAAATGAAGGCGGACGAGGTCTACTTCCCGCCGATCGTGCGCCTGATGGGCCTGCAGGCGACGCCCGACGATCCGGCGGCGATCGAGGCGCGGGCGGCGGCGGTGCACTTCTACGACGAGCTGGAGAGCCGGGTCCGCGCGGGCGAGTGGCTGTGCGGCGCCTATTCCTATGCCGACATCGCCTTCTACATGGCGCAGCTCTTCGGTGCGCGCATGACCGCGCCGATGACCGACGCCCATCCGCGCCTGCAGGCATGGCGCGACCGGATGAGTGCCAGGCCGGCGGTCGCGGCGGTGGCTGCCGCGATGGGCCGTTACCTGCTGTCGCAGGACCGCAAGCTGCCGCCGTTCCTGGCGAAGCTCACGGCTTGACGGTCTTTCCGAGCGTCTTCTCGTAGACGTGCAGGATCGTCGAAGAGTCGTCGCCGCCCATGCCCATCTTGCGCGCCATGCGCTGGAGATTGTGCGTGGCCGAACCGAGCGGCAGCGGCACGTCCAGTTCGTCGGCGAGTTCCATCGCCAGGTGCAGGTCCTTGTGCGCGAGGTTGAGCGCGAAGGATGGCGGCGAGAACTTGCCTGACAAGGCGCGCTCCGAGAAGGCCTTGAAGATGCTGGAGTTGCCGCTCGAGCTTGCGATCACCTGAACGAGCTTTGCCGGATCGAGGCCGGCGGTGACGCCCAGCATCAGGGCTTCCGAGGCCGCCGCGGCGTTGCAGAAGGCCATCATGTTGTTGCACAGCTTGGCCACCGTACCGGTGCCGAGCGGACCCATGTGGATCACGTTGGCGCTGAAGGACTGCAGCACGGGCAGGGCGTCGTCGAAGGCCTTGCGGTCGCCGCCCACCATGATGGCGATCGTGGCGTTCTCCGCCCCCACCGTGCCGCCGCTCACCGGCGCGTCGAGCATGGCGATGCCCTTGGTCGCCATCGCCGCGCCGATCTTCTTCACCATCGAGGGCGCGTTGGTCGACAGGTCGATGTAGGTCTTGCCCTTGCCGATATTGGCCAGGATGCCGTTGTCGCCGAGCGTCACAGCCTCCACATCCCGGGGCATGGGAAGCGAAGTCATGACGACATCGGCGTCGCGGGTGACGTCGGCGATCGATTTGCCGGCGGTGGCGCCGAGATCGGTGCAGGTCTTCACCGCGGCCGGATTGAGGTCGAAGACCGTGACGGCGTGGTTGCTCTTCTTGATGAGATTGCGGCACATGGGACCGCCCATGTTGCCGACGCCGATATATCCGACCTTCATTGTTTCCTCCCGGATCGATGGACCGCGCCGACTATACGCCAGATGGAGCCGGGCGTGAGCGACCGCGAGCGCGCCTGGGCGCTTTCCCGCGTCAAATGGGCGGCCACCATTCTGCTGGTCGGCACGGCGGCGCTGTTTGTCGCCGCGCGCCACTTCGAGGCGACGCATTGGGCCTGGGGCTATGTCGCGGCCTTCGCGGCGGCGGCGACGGTCGGCGGGCTCGCCGACTGGTACGCGGTGGTTGCGCTGTTCCGCCGGCCGCTCGGTCTGCCGATCCCGCACACCGCGATCATCCCGCGCAACCACCAGCGCATCGCCGAGAATCTCGGCGCCTTCATCGAGACCAACTTCCTGGCGCCCGAGGCCGTGGAGAAGAAGCTGGGCGAAGTCGACTTCGCGGCCCAGATCGCCGACTGGCTGGCCGACGGGGAGCGCAGCGCCGCGCTGGCCGGCTTCACGACCCGGTTGCTGCCGCAGCTGCTGACGGCGATCGATCAGTCCGGCCTGCGCAGGTTTCTGGGCGGTCGCGTGCGCGCGGAGCTGGAGCGCGTTCAGCTGGCGCCGCTGGCGGGCGGACTTCTCGCGGCGCTGACCGAGACGGGACGACACCAGCGGCTGCTCAACGAATTGCTGGGCGCGCTCGACAAGGTGCTGACCAACGAGGAAACGCTCCAGGCCTTGCGCGAAAAGATCCGCAAGGAGCTGCCCGCGCTGTTCAATCTCTATCGCGCCGACGCCTATCTGCTGCGCAAGATCGTGGCCTCCACGACGTCCTTCATCGAGGAGGCGCGCGGCGATCCCGATCATCCGCTGCGCCGCGAGTTCGACGGCTTCGTCGCGGGCTTCATCGAGCGCCTGCGCACGTCCGACGACTTCGCCCGGCGTGCGGAGACGCTGAAGCGCGACCTGATGGCGCGGCCGGAGATCGCAGCGCTGGCGGACGGCGCCTGGGACAGCGTGCGCAAATTCATCGAGAGCGATGCGGGTGCGGCGAACTCGCAGATCCGCCTCCAGCTCGAAGCCATCCTGGTCGATGCCGGCCGGCAACTGGCGCGCGATTCGGCGATCCGGGCCGAGATCAACCGCGGCATGGTGCGGTTGCTCGGCGATTTCGTGCAGAGCCAGAAGAGCGGCGTCGGCCGGTTCATCGCCGACCAGGTCAAGGGCTGGGACATCGATCTGCTGATCGGTCGCATCGAACTGACCGTCGGACGCGATCTGCAATATATCCGTTTCAATGGTGCAATGATCGGCGGGCTGGCCGGTTTGGTCTTGCACGCGCTCGATCAGGGGTTGAAGCTCGGTCCCTGACCCATAGAGGAGGTTCCGATGGCCGATTCGACCAAGACCTTCACCGACATGTTCAAGTCGCTCGGCGAGCAGCTCAAGGTGCCGGCGTTCGACGTGAACAAGATCATGGAACACCAGCAGAAGAACATCGACGCCATGTCGCGCTCCTGGACTGCCATGGCCGGTGGCGCGCAGGAGATCGCCAGGAAGCAGCGCGAGATCTTCGACGCCGCGATCAAGGACGTCACCGAGATGGCCAAGGACTTCCAGCCCGGCGGCTCGCCGCACGACGCCATGGCCAAGCAGGCCGAGTTCGCCAAGAAGGCGATGGAAGCAGCCATCACCAACACCCGCGACATCGCCGAGCTCACCAAGAAGTCGGCGGGCGAGGCGCTCGCCATCGTGCACGAGCGTATGAAGGAATCTTTCGACGAAATCCGCGCGAGCGTGGAGAAGAAGTAGCGGTTCATATTAAGGTTGCCTCCCCCGTCAGCGGGGGAGGTGCCCCGAAGAGCCGGAAGAGTCATGACCCCTCCGGCCTGCGGCCACCTCCCCATTCATATGGGGAGGGGAGTGATAGAAAAATGGACCGCTTCTGGCTCAGGAACTATCCGGCGGGCGTGCCGGCGGATATCGATCCGTCGGTCTATCCCAGCGTGGTGGCGCTGATAGAGGAGAGCTTCGCCAAGTACCGCGACGCCAGGGCCTATGTCTGCATGGACAAGGCGCTCACCTTCGGCGAGATCGACACGCTGTCGCGTGCTCTGGCGGCCTGGCTGCAGGGCAGGGGCTTGAAGCGCGGCGCGCGCGTGGCGATCATGATGCCCAACGTGCTGCAGTATCCCGTGGCCGTGGCCGCCGTGCTGCGCGCGGGCTTCGTCGCCGTCAACGTCAACCCGCTCTACACCGCGCGCGAGCTGGAGCACCAGCTGAAGGACTCCGGCGCCGAGGCGGTGATCGTGCTGGAGAACTTCGCCTCGACGCTCGAGCAGGCGATCGCGGGCTCCGCGGTGAAGCACGTGGTCGTGGGTGCGATGGGCGACCTCCTGGGATTCCCCAAGGGCCTGATCGTCGACTTCGTCGTGCGGCACGTCCGCAAGATCGTGAAGCCCTACGCGCTGCCCGGACATTTCAGGTTCAAGGACGTGATCGCCGCCGGCCGCTCGATGACGCTCGACCGGCCCGATCTCGGGCCCGATGACGTGGCGGTCCTGCAATACACCGGCGGCACAACCGGCGTCGCCAAGGGCGCGACGCTGCTCCACCACACGATCGTGGCCAACCTGCTGGCATCGGAAGCCTGGATGCAGCCCGGCCTGCGCCGGAAGAACCTCAAGGGCCAGTTCACGATCGTCTGCGCGCTGCCGCTCTACCATGTCTTCGCATTCGTGACCTGCGGCCTGCTCGGCATGCGCACGGGCGCGCTGAACATCCTGATCCCCGATCCGCGCGACATGAAGGGCACGATCAAGACGCTGGCGAAGTACCGCATCAACATCTTCCCGGGCGTGAACACGCTGTTCAACGGGCTGACCCACCAGCCGGAGTTCGCCAAGCTCGACTTCTCCGGCCTTGCCATCACCAACGGCGGCGGCATGGCGGTGCAGGAAGTCGTGGCCAAGAACTGGCTCGCCATCACCGGCTGTCCGATCGTCGAAGGCTATGGCCTGAGCGAGACCTCGGCCGGCGTCACCTGCAATCCGACCGACCAGCTGGCCTACACCGGCACCATCGGCCTGCCGATGCCCAACGTCGAGATCCGCATCCTCGACGACGATGGCCACGACGTGCCGCTCGGCCAGTCGGGCGAGATCGCGATCCGCGGCCCGCAGCTCATGCAGGGCTACTGGCAGAGGCCCGACGAGACGGCGCATGTCATGACGCCGGACGGCTTCTTCAAGTCGGGCGACATCGGCGTGATGGACGCCGAAGGCTACGTGAAGATCGTGGATCGCAAGAAGGACATGATCGTGGTCTCGGGCTTCAAGGTGTTCCCCAATGAGATCGAGGCGGTCGTATCGAGCTTCCCCGGCGTGCTCGAATGCGCCGCGGTCGGCGTGCCCGATGCGAAGTCGGGCGAGGCGGTGATGCTGTTCGTGGTGAAGAAGGATCCCGCGCTCACCAAGGAAGCGCTCGAGGCGTTCTGTGCCCGGGAGTTCACCGGCTACAAGCGGCCGAAGCACATCGAGTTCCGGTCGGTCCTGCCCAAGACCAATGTGGGCAAGGTCCTGCGCCGCGAACTCAGGGACGAGATGGTCAAGAAAGCTGCCTGATTCGTGCAGGCGGCGCGCAACCACGCGCTTATTTTCGCGTTTCCGAGCTGGATATTTCGGAGGAATGCGCGATGACCCGTTCCAGGATGCTTTTCGTGATGGCGATGGGCCTGTCGGCCGCCGCCTGTTCCAGCACCACATACACGACCCAGGCCGTGGTCCCGGCCGGTCCTGTCGTCCTCACCAGTTCCGAGCAGGCCTGCCTCGACTATGGCTTCATGGCCGGCACGGTCGCCTACGACCGCTGCGTCAGCCGCGAGCATGAGGCCCGCCTGCGTGGCCGCGTCGTCTACGGCTATTCGGAAGCCCAGCTGGCCTCGGATGCCCGGTCGGCCTGCTATTCCTACGGCCTCGAGCCCGGCACCGGCCGCTACGACCGCTGCGTCGGCCGCGAGATCGACGCCCGCCGCTACCGCGAGAGCACGGCGACGGTGTACGTCCCGGCGCCCGCGCCGTCCTACACCACGGTTTATACGCCCCCCAGCTACTCCCCGGCGCCCCCGCCGTCGCCCTATGTCGAGACCAGGAATGCGAATAACGCGGGTGTTCAGGTCTTTAGGGATGAGTACGGTTTCCGCTATGATGCGCAGGGTAACCGGCTCGATCGCAACGGGAACATCATCAGCCCGCAGTCGACGCAGCCTTAGGGGGATTGATGGCGGCACCGCGTGCGTTGACCTTTGTTCTTGTTGCTATGGCGGTCACGGGGTGCAGCAGCGTTCTGCCGAAGCCTGAATACAGCTACGTGAAGACCCCGCCGCCGATCCGCGCGCTGCCCGACGGCACGCGGGTCGACAATCGCGGCTATCACATGGATGCCAATGGCTATCGCCTGGATCGCAACGGCCAGATCCTGGGCATGGTCGACTACGAGTCCAAGACCGACAACAACGTGTCGTCGAATGCCGTCGCCGGCTACTTCATCAGCAGCCAGGGCACGGTCGCGACCGGCACCGTCGCGGTGCCGAGTGAAGGCGCGCGGTCGGGCGCGGGCTATGGCCCGGGCAGCGCCAATCCGACGATGAGCCCGGAATACGCGCCGGTCACGCCCTCGACCTCGAACGTGCCGCACGGGTCGAGCAGTGCCGATTCGCCGATGGCTGTCCCCGCGCCGGCCGCGACGACGGCGCCCATTCCCCTGGCGCCGCCCGCGACCCGCTAGGCGTCTAGGCGTCCGCTACTCGACCTTTACGCCGGCGGCCTTGATGACCGGCGCCCACTTGGCGATCTCGTCGGTGATGAACTTCGCCGTCTTTTCGGGCGTGGTGTCGGGTGTCGGCGGGGCACCGACGTCGTTCAGGAATTTCACCATGTCCGGATCGGCCAGCATCTTGCGTGACGCCTGGTCGAGCGCCTCAACGGCATTCTTCGGCATGTTGGCTGGCCCGAGGATCAGGTTGAACGTATAGGCTTCGTAGCCCTTCACACCGGCCTCGATCATGCTCGGGACATCCGGCGCGATCGGCGAGCGCGCGCTGTAGGCGACGCCCAGAATGCGGATCTTGCCGGCGCGATGCAGCGGCAGCATCGTGGCGAAGGTGTCGAACATCCAGGCGATCTGGCCCGACATCATGTCGTTCAGCGCGGGCGCCGATCCTTTGTATGGGATGTGCTCCACATCCATGCCGCCCACCTCGCGTTTGAGGTACTCGCCGCTGAGATGGAAGATGCTGCCGGTGCCCGAGGAGCCGTAGGAATGTTTGCCCGGGTTCTTCTTCATGACGTCGACGAGACCCATCACCGTGTCGGGCATGTCGACGCGTGCGGCCAGCACCGCGGGATTGACGCAGATCGAGGAGATCGGCGTGAAGTCCTTCACCGCGTCGTAGAGCGGCTTCACGTAGGCGGTGGGATTGATCGCATGGGTCGACGAGGTGGCGAACAGCAGCGTGTAGCCGTCGGGCTTGGCGTTCTTGACCTCGACTGAGCCGATCGAGCCGGCGGCGCCCGCCTTGTTGTCGATCACCCAGGTCTGGCCCATCAGCCCGGTCATCTTCTCGCCGACCTTGCGGCCGATGATGTCGGTCGGGCCGGCCGGCGCGAAGGGGATCACCAGGCGGATCGGACGGTCGGGATACTTGGCCTGGGCGAGTGCCGGGCGCACGCCGATGAGGGCGGGGGCCGCGACAACGCCGAGGCCGGTGGAGAGAAAATGACGACGCTTCATGACGCAACAACTCCAAACGCAGATGTTGCACAATAGCTGAACGCCTCTCCTCCCGGTTATGCGCCGTCGTCGCAGGCGTGTATCGCTACTCGATCTTCACCCCGGCGGACCTGATGACCGGTGCCCACTTGGCGATCTCGTCGCTGATGAACTTCGCGGTGACTTCCGGCGAGGTGTTCGTCGTGGGCACCGCGGCGATGTCGTTCAGGAACTTCACCATGTCGGCATCGGCCATCATCTTGCGTGAGGCCTGATCGACGGTGTCGACGACGGGCTTCGGCATGCCGGCCGGTCCCAGGATCAGGTTGAAGGTATAAGCCTCGTAGCCTTTGACGCCCGCCTCGATCATGGTGGGAACATCGGGCGCGATCTCCGCGCGCTTGGCATAGGCGTAGGCCAGGATGCGCGCCTTGCCCGTCTTGTGAAGCTGCAAGGTCGTGCTGAAGGTCTCGAACATCCAGGCGATCTGGCCCGACATCATGTCGTTCAGCGCCGGCATCGAGCCCTTGTAGGGCACGTGCTCGACATCCATGCCGCCGACCTCACGCTTGAAGTACTCGGCTGCGAGATGGAGGATCGAGCCCGCGCCCGACGAGCCATAGGAGTACTTGCCCGGGTTCTTCTTCATGAGGTCCACCAGGCCCGTGACCGTATTCGGCATGTCGGGCCGCACCACCAGCACCAACGGGTTGACGCAGATCGACGAGATCGGCGTGAAATCCTTGATCGCATCGTAGGCGGGCTTCACGAAGGCCGTCGGATTGATCGCGTGGGTCGAGGAGGGCGCGCAGAGTAGCGTATAGCCGTCCGGCTTGGCGTTCTTGACCTCGACCGCGCCGATCGAGCCCGCGGCGCCGGCCTTGTTGTCGACGATCCAGGTCTGGCCCATGATCCCGGTCATCTTCTCGGCGGCCTTGCGACCGATGATGTCGGTCGGGCCGGCCGGCGCGAAGGGGATCACGAAACGGATCGGATGGTCGGGGTACTTGGCCTGGGCGAGTGCCGGACGCGCACGCACAAGGGCAGGCACTGCGAGCGAGCCGAGGCCGGCCGCGAGGAGATGACGACGCTTCATTTGAACTGGCTCCCACAATTACCGGGCGTTTTCCTTGCCCCGTTGACTGCACACTAGCTGAGGTCGCTTGACCCGCCAATCCGCGAAAGCCACAAGTCGGCAACCATGGCACCTGCCCCGATCGTCCGTTTCGCGCCCAGCCCCACCGGCCTCCTGCATGTCGGCAATATCCGCGCGGCCCTGTTCAACTGGCTGTTTGCCCGCCGGCACGGGGGGAAATTCATATTGCGTCTCGACGATACCGACACGCAGCGCAGCAAGCCCGAGTATGAGACGGCGATCGAACAGGACCTGACATGGCTGGGCCTCGGCTGGGATCTCAAGGAACGCCAGTCGGATCGGCTTTCACGCTACGATGCCGCCCGCGATAAGTTGATCGCGTCCGGCGATTTGTATCCCTGCTATGAGACGCCCGAGGAGCTCGAGTTCAGACGCAAGCGCCTGCTCGCGCAGGGCCGCCCGCCGGTCTACGACCGCGCCGCCCTGAAGCTCGGTGCCGCGCAGCGTGCCAGGCTGGAAGCCGAGGGCCGCAAGCCGCACTGGCGCTTCAAGCTCGCCGCCGAGGAAGTGCGCTGGGACGATCTGGTGCGTGGGGCCCAGCATGTCTACGAGGCGAGCCAGAGCGATCCGGTGCTGGTGCGCGCCGACGGCTCCTATCTCTACAGCTTCACTTCCGTGGTCGACGACATCGACTTTGCGATCACCCACGTGATCCGCGGCGAAGACCATGTCACCAACACCGGCGCACAGATCCAGATGTTCCAGGCACTGGCTGCCGTCGTGCCGGTGTTCGCGCATCTGCCGCTGCTGGTCGACGCGGCGGGTGCCGGCCTCAGCAAGCGCACCGGCTCGCTCTCGATCGGCGATCTTCGAATGCGCGGCATCGAGGCGCTGGCGATCGACGCCTTGCTCGCGCGCATCGGCACCGCCGACCCGGTCGAACCGGTGAGCTCGCTCGATGCGTTGGTGGCGACCGTCGACTTCGCGCGGGTCGGCCGCGCCGCTGCCCGCTTCTCGGAGGAGGAACTCGCGCACCTCAGCGCGCGCACGTTGCACGCCTTGCCTTATGCCGACGTGCGCGGCCGCCTCGGCGCCGATGTCGGCGAGGCGCTGTGGCTCGCCGTGCGCGGCAATCTTGCGATCCTCGACGATGCCAAGGCCTGGGTCGAGGTCGTCCAGGGCCCCATCGCTCCCACGATCGAGGACGCCGGCTTTCTGACCGAGGCCGCGGCCAAGCTTCCGCCCGAGCCGTGGGACGAGATGACCTGGAAGGCCTGGACGTCGGGATTGGGACGCAAGGGCAAGGCGCTGTTCCATCCGCTGCGGCTGGCACTGACCGCGCGCGAGACCGGGCCGGAGATGGCGAGGCTGTTGCCATTGATCGGCCGCGCCAAGGCGGT
>FTCZ01006600.1_pt1 | contig 42185 bp, 31 predicted proteins | sample 1658871 | NCBI WGS metagenome assembly FTCZ01 (sample SAMEA3914864, study PRJEB12502) | metagenome | biome: forest; material: soil | place: USA | collected 2012-03-12 | depth 0.3 m | reverse complement strand
CTGATGAAGCATCTTGGGGCCGAGGGTGCGGTCGCCGAGCCGCGCTTCAAGGACTGGCCGACGCGCATCGCCAACAACACCGCGCTGCACGAGATCATCGAAGGGGCGATGAAGCAAAAGACGTCGGCGGAGTGGGGCGCGATCTTCGCCAGGAACGACATCCCGGCGGGCCGCGTGCTCACCATTCCCGAGACGGTGAAGCTCGACCATTACGGTCATCGCACCATCATGCAGACGGTAGAGACCGAGCACGGGCCGATCACGGTCGTGGGTTCAGGCTTCCGCATGGAGCACGACGGCGGCTCGATCGACCGGCCACCCGCCACGCTCGGCCAACACACCGACGAGGTGCTGGGCGAGGCGGGCTATTCGCCGGCCGAGATCGCGGCGATGCGGACGGAAAAGATCGTCTAACCTTTAACGATCGCGGCGCTCCGGGTGCTCGATGACGCGGGTCGGGCTCGTTGGCATCGCCACCCAGCATGGTCGGGGAAGATTGGTCATCGGTAGCCATCGGATTGTCCTTGAGGTTGCGATATACGCCTTGACATATTGTGCGATATACGCAACAGTCAAGACCGCGAACAGACCATGCTGATGGTTACCAAAAGTAACGCTTTTTCCTCCGTATTTAAAACGGGAGCGGGTTGCTCTGCCGGGCCGCAGGACTAGGATGGCGCCGTCCAAGGGGGGCCCCGACAGGGGGCTGAGATACCGACCGTTCGCAAGAACAGCGCGGTGACCCTTTGAACCTGATCCGGGTCATGCCGGCGAAGGGAACGGATACTCCTTTGCACGACACTACCGGATCTCCTTCTGTCTTTTAGCCACGGGAGATCCTCGTCATGGACAACATCATCTCGACCCCCAAGGTCACCACCGGGCCGCTGCCGTCGTCGCAGAAAATCTACGTGACGCCGGAAGAGGCGCCCGATCTCAGCGTGCCCCTGCGCGAGATCACGCAGAGCGTCGCGACCGAGCCCAAGATCCGCGTCTACGACACGACCGGGCCGTACTCCGACCCGACCGTCGCGATCGACGTCACCAAGGGCCTGGCCCGCACGCGCCGCGCCTGGGTCGAGGCGCGCGGCGGCGTCGAGGAATATGCCGGCCGTCCGATCCAGCCGATCGACAACGGCAACGTGAAACTCTCGGCGCTGCAGCCGTTCCCCAATACCTTCAAGCCGCTGCGCGGGCTCGATGGCCACAAGATCACCCAGTACGAATGGGCGAAGGCCGGCGTGATCACCAAGGAGATGATCTACGTCGCCGCGCGCGAGAACCTCGGCCGCAAGCACGTGCATGAGCTGGCCAAGGAGCGTCTTGCCGACGGCGAGAGCTTTGGCGCCGCGCTGCCCGACTTCATCACGCCCGAGTTCGTGCGCAACGAGATCGCGCTCGGCCGCGCGATCATCCCGGCCAACATCAACCATACCGAACTCGAGCCGATGATCATCGGCCGCAACTTCCTGGTGAAGATCAACGCCAACATCGGCAACTCGGCGGTCTCGTCCTCGATGGAGGAAGAGGTCGACAAGATGGTGTGGGCGATCCGCTGGGGCGCCGACACGGTCATGGATCTGTCCACGGGCCGCAACATCCACGACACGCGCGAGTGGGTGGTGCGCAACGCGCCGGTGCCGATCGGCACGGTGCCGATCTACCAGGCCTTGGAGAAGGTGGGCGGCGATCCCACGAAGCTCTCGTGGGAAGTCTTCCGCGACACGCTGATCGAGCAGGCCGAGCAGGGCGTCGACTACTTCACGATCCACGCCGGCGTGCGTCTGGCGCATGTGCCGCTGACCGCCAGCCGCGTGACGGGCATCGTCAGCCGCGGCGGCTCGATGATGGCGCAGTGGTGTCTGACCGAGCATCGCGAGAGCTTCCTCTACGAACGCTTCGGCGACATCTGCGACATCATGCGCAAGTACGACGTGTCGTTCTCGCTGGGCGATGGCCTGCGTCCGGGCTGCAACGCCGACGCCAACGACGCCGCGCAGTTCGCCGAGCTCACGACTCTCGGCGAGCTCACCAAGGTCGCCTGGGACAAGGGCTGTCAGGTCATGATCGAGGGCCCAGGCCATGTGCCCATGCATAAGATCAAGGCCAACATGGACAAGCAGCTCAAGGAGTGCGGCGAGGCGCCGTTCTATACCCTGGGACCGCTCGTGACCGACATCGCACCGGGCTACGACCACATCACCTCGGGCATTGGTGCTGCCATGATCGGCTGGTTCGGCACGGCGATGCTCTGCTACGTGACGCCCAAGGAGCATCTCGGCCTGCCCGATCGCGACGACGTGAAGGTCGGCGTGATCACCTACAAGATCGCAGCCCACGCCGCCGATTTGGCCAAAGGCCATCCCGCGGCACGGCTGCGCGACGATGCACTGTCGAAGGCGCGCTTCGACTTCCGCTGGGTCGACCAGTTCAACCTGTCGCTCGATCCGGCGACGGCGGAGAAGTTCCACGACGAGACGATGCCCAAGGATGCGCACAAGACGGCACATTTCTGCTCGATGTGCGGGCCGAAGTTCTGCTCCATGCGCATTACCCAGGACATCCGCGACTATGCCAAGAAGGGCATGGACGAGATGAGCAAGAAGTTCCGCGACGGCGGCCACGAGCTCTACGTGGCGCCCGACAGCGACAAGTCCCTGTCCGACAGGGACAAGGCGGCAGACTGAGTCTATCAACACGCAGCGGTAAAAAAGACGCGATAGCTTGGGTCTTTTACCGGTCGGGGACGTTACACCCCCGGCCGGTCGTCCTGCCTTGCGCCCTTGCAGGGGCCGGGGGAGGATTAGGCGGGTTGCGACGTATATGAAGAAACGCTGCGTTTGGGGGCTTACTGGGCGATGAAGCGACTGCGGACCCTGGTGGGGATCGGCTTAGGCCTTGCCGTGGTTGCGGTTGGCGGCTGGTACCTCGCCACTCACTCGAGCAAGACGAGCACGGCGGCCCGCCAGGGCGGCCGGTTCGCCGCCGGCGGCGCGCCCATTCCGGTCGGCATGGCGACCGCCGCCAAGGGTGATATTCCCATTGTTCTCAAGGCATTAGGCACGGTCACGCCGCTTGCGAACGTGACGGTGAAGACGCAGATCACCGGCCAGCTTCAGAACGTCTATTTCACCGAGGGTCAGGCCATCAAGAAGGGCGACCAGCTCGCCCTCGTCGATCCCCGGCCCTATGACGTTGCCCTCCAGCAAGCCATCGGCACGCTGGAAAAGGACAAGGCGACCTTGGCCAACGCCCTGGTCGACCTCGAGCGCTACAAGAAGCTGGTTTCCCAGGATTCGATCGCGCGCCAGCAGCTCGACACCCAGGCTTCGCTGGTCAACCAGCTCCAGGCGACCGTCCTGACCGATCAGGCCGGCGTCGACTCGGCCAAGCTCAACCTCACTTACACGCGCATCGTGGCGCCGACCGACGGCCGCATCGGCCTGCGCCTGGTCGATCCCGGCAACTACGTGACGATGGGCGACGCGACGGGCATCTGCACCATCACCCTGATGCAGCCGATGTCGGTGCTGTTCACGATCCCTGAAGATTCGCTGCCCGCGGTGCGCAAGCGCCTGAAGACGGGGGCCGTCCTCGATGTCACCGCGCTCGATCGCGCGCAGAAGGAAACGCTCGGCCAGGGCAAGCTTTCGACCACCGACAACCAGGTCGACACGACGACCGGCACGGTCAAGCTGCGCGCCATGTTCGACAATGCCGACGAGTCGATGTTTCCCAACCAGTTCGTGAACATCAAGCTGCTGGTCGACACGGTGAAGGACGCCATCGTCGTTCCGGTCGCCGCCGTGCAACGCGGCCAACCCGGTATCTATGTCTACAAGGTGAAGGCCGACGAAACCGTCACGATCCAGGTGATCGAAACCGGCGCGACCGACGGCGACAGGATCGCCGTCACCAAGGGCCTCGCCGTCGGCGACCAGGTCGTGATCGACGGCGTCGATCGCCTGCGCGACGGCGCCAAGGTCCGCAAGCCCGCGCCGGCTGGTGCTCCTGATCAGGGCGCGCCCAATCCGAATGCCAAGCCGGCAACAGGCGCTTCGGCGGCGCCCAACACCTCGGAGATGGCCAACGGCAAAGCCGCGCCGCAGACCGGCGAGGCGCCGGCGCCCGGGCAGCAGCGCCGCGGTACCGGCGAGCGTCGGGCCAACGGCGCCGGCGAGCGCCCCGCCCAGACCAACCAGTAATCCGACCGCGGCATGAATCCGTCGCGGATATTCATCGAACGTCCCGTGGGCACCTCGCTGCTCATGGCGGCGATCCTGCTGGTGGGCTCTATCGCCTACAGCTTTCTGCCGCTGGCGGCGCTTCCCGAGGTCGACTACCCCACCATCCGCGTGCTGACGCTCTACCCCGGCGCCGGCCCGGAGGTGATGACGTCTTCGGTGACAGCCCCGCTCGAGCGGCAGTTCGGCCAGATGCCGGGCCTGAACCAGATGACGTCGACCAGCTCGGCCGGCGCCTCGGCGATCACGCTCCAGTTCGATCTTACGCTCGGCATCGACATCGCCGAGCAGCAGGTCCAGGCCGCGATCAATGCCGCCGGCAACCTGCTGCCGGGTGATCTCCCGGCGCCGCCCATCTACGCCAAGGTCAATCCGGCCGATGCGCCGATCCTGACCCTGGCCATCACGTCCAAGAGCGATGCGCTTCCCAAGGTCTACGACCTGGTCGACACGCGGCTCGGCCAAAAGATCTCGCAGATCGCCGGCGTCGGCCTCGTGACCCTGGGCGGTGGCCAGAAGCCCGGCGTGCGCATCCGCGCCAACCCGGCGGCGCTGGCGGCCTACGGCCTGAACGTCGACGATCTCCGGACCACGATCACCAACGCCAACGTCAACACGCCCAAGGGCAACTTCGACGGGCCGACGCGCGCCTACACGATCAACGCCAACGACCAGATCACGGACCCCAAGATCTTCAACAACGTGATCGTGGCCTACAGGAACGGCGCACCGGTCCGGCTGCAGGACGTCGCCACGGTCTCCGACTCGCAGGAGAACAACCGGCTGGTCGCGTGGATGAACAACACGCAGGCCGTGATCATCGACGTGCAGCGCCAGCCCGGCGCCAACGTCATCGCCGTCGTCGACAGCATCAAGGCGCAGCTGCCCCAGCTCCAGGAAACGCTGCCGAGCTCGCTGGAGGTGACGGTGCTGACCGACCGCACCCTCACCATCCGGGCATCGGTCCGCGACGTGCAGATCGAGCTCAGTTTCGCAGTGATGCTGGTCGTGATCGTGATCTTCCTGTTCCTCGGCGACTGGCGGGCGACCGTGATTCCCAGCCTGTCCGTGCCGCTGTCGCTCGTGGGAACGCTGGCGATCATGTATCTCGCGGGCTTCAGCCTCAACAACCTGTCGATCATGGCGCTCACCATCGCCACCGGCTTCGTCGTCGACGACGCGATCGTCATGATCGAGAACATCGCGCGCTACATCGAGGAGGGCGAGGATCCGGTCGAGGCCTCCCTCAAGGGCTCTAGCCAGATCGCCTTCACCGTCGTGTCGCTCACGGTGTCCCTGATCGCCGTGCTGATCCCGCTGCTTTTCATGGGCGACGTCGTCGGCCGCCTGTTCAGCGAATTTGCCGTCACGCTCTCGGTCACCATCCTGATCTCCGCCGTGGTCTCGCTCACCCTCGTGCCGATGATGTGCGCGCAGCTGCTGCGCCAGCGGCCGCGGGCCGCCGCCGGCGCGCCGGAGAGGCACGCCGGCGCCCAGGCGCTGGGCGCGCGCTGGTTCGCCAGGATGATCGACTGGTACGACCGCGGCCTGATCGTCGTGTTCCGCCACCAGTTCCTGACCCTTCTGGTCGCGGTCGGCACCATCGTGCTGACGGTGCTGCTCTATGTCGTGGTGCCGAAAGGCTTCTTCCCGATCCAGGACAACGGCCTGATCCAGGCCATCACCGAGGCCTCGCAGACCGTTTCGTTCGACGCCATGAGCCAGCGCCAGCGCGCGCTTGCCGAGGCCATCCTGAAGGATCCGGACGTCGAGAGCCTGTCCTCGTTCGTGGGCGTCGACGGCATCAATCCGACGCTGAATTCCGGCCGCATGGTGATCAACCTCAAGGAGCGCGACGCGCGCGACTCGACGGCCAGCCAGATCATCCGCCGCATCCAGCGCGAGACGCGCGGTGTCCCGGGCATCACGCTCTACATGCAGCCGTCGCAGGACCTCACCATCGACTCGACCGTGAGCCGCACGCAGTACCAGTTCGTCCTGGTCAGTCCCAATGCCGCCGACTTCGACACCTGGGTGCCGAAGCTGATCGACCGCATGTCGGCGATCCCGCACATCACCGACATCGCGACCGAGTTGCAGAACAAGGGCCTCACCGTCTTCATCAAGATCGATCGCGATGCCGCCGCGCGGTTCGGCATCACCGCCGCCACGGTCGACAATCTGCTCTACGATTCGTTCGGCCAGCGCATCGTCTCGACGGTCTACACCCAGACCAACCAGTATCGTGTGATCTACGAGGTGATGCCCTCGATGTCGGGCAGTCTAGATGCGCTGAACAACCTCTACCTGCCGAGCTCGGCAGGCGCCGGCAAGCAGGTGCCATTGTCGGCCATCGCCACCTTCGAGCAGCAGACGGCGCCGCTCCGCCTCGACCGCCTCAGCCAGTTCCCGTCGACCACCGTTTCCTTCAACCTCTCCGCCGGCGCCTCGCTGGGCGAGGCCGTCGACGCCATCACCGCGGCGCAGAAGGAAATCGGCATGCCGCGGTCGATCACCACCCAGTTCCAGGGCGCAGCGCTCGCCTTCCAGAAGGCGCTGTCGAGCCAGCTCTTCCTGATCCTGGCGGCCATCGTCACGGTCTACATCGTGCTGGGCGTGCTCTACGAGAGCTACATCCACCCGATCACGATCCTCTCGACCCTGCCGTCGGCCGGCATCGGCGCGCTGCTGGCGCTGATCCTGGCGGGCGACGATCTCAGCGTGGTGGCGATCATCGGCATCGTGCTGCTGATCGGCATCGTGAAGAAGAACGCGATCATGATGATCGACTTCGCGCTCGAGGCCGAGCGCCACGAGGGCAAGGCGCCGCAGGAGGCGATCCACCAGGCCTGCCTGCTGCGCTTCCGGCCGATCCTGATGACCACGATCGCCGCCCTGGTCGGCGCGCTGCCGCTGATGCTGGGCACCGGCACCGGCTCCGAGCTGCGCCATCCGCTCGGCCTCACCATCGTGGGCGGCCTGATCGTCAGCCAGATGCTGACCTTGTTCACCACGCCCGTGATCTATCTCGCCTTCGACCGCCTCGGCCGCCGGGTGCGCGGCGTGCCGCTCGACACGCCGGCCTATCCGCTGGGCGAGGCCAACGCGCCGCAGCCCAACGAGCTGCCGGAGAGCTTCCAGCCGTGATGAATATCTCGGCGCCCTTCATCGGCCGGCCGGTCGCCACGACCCTGCTGACGATCGGCGTGCTGATGGCCGGCATCATGGCCTTCATGGCGCTGCCGGTGGCGCCGCTGCCCAAGGTCGACTTCCCGACCATCCAGGTCCAGGCGTCGCTGCCCGGTGCGTCGCCCGACACCGTCGCGACCAGCGTGACCACCCCGCTCGAGCGCCGTCTCGGCGCGATCGCGGGCGTGAGCGAGATCACCTCGACCAGCACGGTCGGCAATTCGCGCATCACACTCCAGTTCGACCTGTCGCGCAGCATCGACGGTGCGGCGCGCGACGTGCAGGCCGCGATCAACGCCGCCCGCGCCGACATGCCGACCGACCTGCGCAGCAATCCGGTCTACCGCAAGGTCAATCCGGCCGACGCGCCGGTGATGATCCTGGCGCTGACCTCGGACACGCTGGGGCAGGGCCGTGTCTACGACGCGGCGTCCAACATCCTGCAGCAGAAGCTTTCCCAGGTGAGCGGCGTCGGCCAGGTGACCCTGGGCGGCAGCTCGCTGCCGGCGGTGCGGGTCGAGATCAACCCGCAGGCGCTCGCCAAATACCGGATCGGGCTGGAAAGCGTCCGCGCGGCGCTCGCCGCCGCCAACGCCAACTCGCCGAAGGGCGCGATCGAGGCCGGCGACCGACGCTACCAGCTCTATACCAACGACCAGAGCAGGGTCGCCGCCGACTTCCGCGACCTGATCATCGCCTGGCGCAACAACGGCCCGGTGCGCCTGACCGACGTCGCCGAGGTTATCGACTCGGTCGAGGACATCCGCAACGAAGGCCAGTCGAACGGCAAGCGCTCGGTGCTGGTCATCATCTATCTCCAGCCCAACGCCAACATCATCGAGACCGTCGACAAGGTGAAGGAGCTGCTGCCCGAGCTGCAGGCCGCCCTGCCCAACGACGTCGACGTCACGGTCGCCACCGACCGCACCACGACCATCCGCGCGTCGCTGAAGGAGGTCGAGCGCTCGCTCACCATCAGCGTCATCCTGGTGGTGCTGGTGACCTTCGCCTTCCTGCGCTCGGTGCGGGCCGGCCTGGTGCCCTCGGTCGCCGTGCCGGTGTCGCTGGTCGGCACCTTCGGCGTGATGTACCTGATGGGTTTCAGCCTCAACAATCTTTCGCTGATGGCCATGACGATCGCGGCGGGCTTCGTGGTCGACGACGCCATCATCGTGCTCGAGAACATCCAGCGCCATATCGAAGCCGGCATGTCGCGCATGGAGGCGGCCCTGCTCGGCGCACGCGAAGTGGGCTTCACCGTCGTCTCGATGAGCGTTTCGCTGATCGCGGTGTTCATTCCCATCCTGCTGATGGGCGGCATCGTCGGTCGCCTGTTCCGCGAATTCGCCATGACCTTGTCGATCGCCATCCTGATCTCGATGGTGATCTCGCTCACCACCACGCCGATGATGTGCGCCTACATCCTGAAGCCGCCGCGGCCGAAGGATGTGCCGGAAGAAGAGAGGAAGCCCAACCGCGTGGCTCTGGCCGCCGAGCGCATCTTCGAGGCGGTGCAAGCGTTCTACGGCCGCACCCTGGGCTGGGTGCTGCGCCATCCGCGGCTGACGATGGTCGTGTTCCTGGGCACGGTGCTGCTCAACATCCATCTCTATGCGTCGATTCCCAAGGGCTTCTTCCCGCAGCAGGACACCGGCCGCATCGTGGGCGGCATCCGCGCCGACCAGAGCATCTCGTTCCAGGCGATGCGCCGGAAGTTCCGCCAGTTCGTCGCCATCGTGCGCGAGGATCCGGCGATCGAGAACGTCGTGGGCTTCACCGGCGGCTTCCAGACCAACTCGGGCTTCCTCTTCGCCACGCTGAAGCCGTTGGCCGACCGCAACGTCTCGGCCGATCAGGTGATCCAGCGCCTGCGTGGCAAGCTGGCCCAGGTCGCCGGCGCCAACCTCTTCATGCAGGCGGTGCAGGACATCCGGGTCGGCGGCCGGCAGAGCAACTCGCAATACCAGTTCACCCTGCAGGCCGACGCGCTGCCCGATCTCTACAGTTGGGGGCCGAAGATCGTCGAGGCCCTGCAGAAGAACACCTCGATCATCACCGACGTGGACTCCGACCAGCAGCAGCGCGGCCTGCAGGTCAACCTCACGATCGATCGCGATGCGGCGAGCCGACTCAGCGTCGACACCCGCTCGATCTCGGCCACGCTCTACGACGCCTTTGGCCAGCGCCAGGTGTCGACGATCTACAACGCCCTCAACCAGTATCACGTGGTCATGGAAGTCTCGCCCGACAACTGGGAAAATCCCGAGTCGCTGAACGAGATCTACGTCAGCACCTCGGGCGGCTCGATCAGCGGCACGCAGGGCACGCAGGCCATCGTCTCGGTGGCGCCCGTCGCGACCACCACGACCACCACCACGACCGGCGCGTCCGGCACGGTCGATCCGTCGGCCGCGGTCCGCAACCAGCTCACCAACCAGATCGCCGTGAGCGGCCGGGGCACGGCCTCGACCGGCGCCGCCGTCAGCAACTCGGCGGAGACGATGGTGCCGCTGTCGGCGGTGACGCGCTACGAATTCGGCACGACGCCGCTCGGCGTCAATCACCAGGGTCTGTTCGTCGCAACGACCATCTCCTTCAACCTCGTGCCGGGCAAGACGCTCAGCGATGCCGTGGCTTTCGTGAACAACACCATGAACGAGGTGGGCGTGCCGTCGACCATTCACGGCTCGTTTGCCGGCACCGCGCAGGCCTTCCAGCAGTCGCTCAACAACCAGGTCTTCATCGTGTTGGCGGCGCTCGCCGCGATCTACATCGTGCTGGGCGTGCTCTACGAAAGCTACATCCATCCGATCACCATCCTCTCGACCCTGCCGTCGGCCGGCATCGGTGCGCTGCTGGCGCTCGAGCTGTTCGGCGTGGAGTTCAGCATCATCGCCATGATCGGCGTGCTGCTGCTGATCGGGATCGTGAAGAAGAACGCCATCATGATGATCGACGTCGCCCTCGAGGTTGAACGCAACCAGGGGATGGAGCCGCGCGAGGCGATCTTCCATGCCTGCCTGCTGCGGTTCCGGCCGATCCTGATGACGACCATGGCCGCCATGCTGGGCGCGTTGCCGCTGGCGCTGGGCTTCGGCGACGGCGCGGAGCTGCGCCGGCCGCTCGGCATCTCGATCATCGGCGGTCTGCTGGTCAGCCAGGTGCTGACCCTCTACACCACGCCGGTTATCTATCTCTATCTCGACCGGTTCCGCCATCGCGGCCGCGACCCGCACAGCCGTCTGGCGCGCCACATGGGCGGCCTCGAGGCGCAGACATGAGCACCACCCGCAGGTTCGTCGTCGCCGCCGTCGCGCTGTCGCTCACCGGCTGCATGGTCGGGCCCGATTACAAGAAGCCGCCGCCCGCGACGCCGCCGACGCCCGAGTTCAAGGAAACATCCGACTCGATGTTCCGGCCGGCCCTGCCGCGCGACACGATCGATCGCGGCCCCTGGTGGAGCGTCTATGGCGATGCAACGCTCGATGGGCTGATGGCCCAGGTCGACGTCTCGAACCAGACCTTGAAACAAAACGAGGCGGCCTATCGCCAGGCCGTCGCACTGATTCGCCAGACCCAGTCCCAGCTCTATCCGACGATCGGTTACACCGGCAGCGTCACCCAGAACAGCGGGCGGGGCAGCAGCAACTCGACGAATTTCCTCACCGGCACGACGGGCAACAGCCAGGGCGAGTTCTCGGTGGGCGGCTCGCTCAGCTGGGAAATCGATCTGTGGGGCCGCATCCGCCGGACCATCGAAAGCGATGCCGCGGCGGCGCAAGCCAGCGCCGGCGATCTCGCCGCCGCGCGGCTGTCGATCCAGTCGAGCCTCGCCACCAACTATTTCTCGCTGCGCGTCTCCGACCGCCGCCGCCGCTTCTTCGAGGAGTCGGTCGCCGCTTTCGCACGCTCGCTGCAGATCGTGCAGAACCAGGTCACCGCCGGCACGGCCTCGCGCCTCGACCTGGTGCAGGCGCAGACGATCCTGGAGCAGACGCGCGCCCAGCTTGTCGCCGAGGGCGTGACCCGCGCCCAGTTCGAGCACGCGATCGCGGCCCTCATCGGCAAGGCACCGGCCGAGGTCAGCATCGCGACCGCGCCCCTGCCCGAGACGGTGCCCACGATCGACGCCGGCATTCCCTCCGCGCTGCTGGAACGTCGGCCTGACATCGCCTCGGCCGAACGCCAGATGGCGTCGGCCAATGCCCAGGTCGGGATCGCGGTCGCGGCCTACTATCCGGACATCACGCTTGGCGCGAGCATCACCTTCGCGAGCACCGTGTTCAGCTCGCTCTTCACCATGGGCTCGGCGATCTGGTCGGTCGGACCGGCATTGACCGGCACGGCGATCGACGGCGGTGCGCGTGGTGCGCAGGTCGAAGGCGCGCGCGCCAACTACGACAGGACGGTCGCGCTCTACCGCCAGACCGTGTTGACCGCGTTCCAGCAGGTCGAGGACGGATTGGTCCAGCAGCGCCTCATCGAGCAGCAGGAGAAGGTGCAGCAGGGCGCGGTCGCGGCTGCCCGCGAGGCCGAACGCCTGTCGCTCAACCAGTATCGCGCCGGCACCATTCCCTACACGACGGTGATCACGACACAGCAGACGGCGCTCAACGCCGAGCAGACCTTGATCAACGTGCGGCTGACGCGCTTCACCGCGAGCTCGACGCTGGTGACGGCATTGGGTGGCGGTTGGAGGGTGCAGGAGCTGCCGATCCCGGCCGCGACGCCGTCATCGAACCCGGCGCCCGTGGTCGCATCGGCAACGCCGCAGAAGCGCAGCTGGTGGCCGTTCTGACCTTCGTCAGTCGACCTTGATGCCGGTGCGCTGGATGAAGTCCCGCCAGCGCTTCACTTCGGCACGGATGGCCGCCATGAAGGCCTCGGATGATCCGCCGACGGCGACCACGCCGTCCTCGGCGAGGCGGCCGGCGACCTCGGGACTCTTCAGTACGGCATCGAGCTCGCCGTTCAGGCGCTTCACGATCTCGGCCGGGATGCCCTTGGCGCCGATCATGCCATGCCACAGGTTGAAATCGACCGACGGGTATCCCTGCTCGCCGTAGGTCGCGATGCCGGGCGCAGCGGCGATGCGCTTGGTGATGGCGAGTGGGCGGACCTGGCCGCTCTTGATGTAGGGCAGCATCGTCGTCGTGCCGCCGTCGAGGATCTGGATGCTGCCGGCGATCAGGTCGTTCAATGCCGGAGCCGTGCCGTGATAGGGAACGTGCGTCGCCTTCACGCCGCCGGCGTCGAGCGCAAACTCCGTTCCCAGATGGACCAGGCCGCCCGGACCGCTCGATCCGAAGGTGAGCTTGCCGGGGTCCCGCCGGCAGAGCGCGAAAAGGTCCGCCAGGTTCTTCGCCGGCACCGATGGATTGACCACCAGCACTGTGGGTTCGTCGGTGAACTGGCCGATCGCCACGATGTCGTTCAGCGAGTCGAACGAGGGCGTGTGCAGGATCGAGTTGATGGCGTAGCTGCCCGAGATCGTCAGAAACGTATAGCCGTCGGCCGGCGCCTTAATCGCGAACTCCGCGCCGATGTTGCCTCCCGCTCCCGGCTTGTTGTCGACGATCATCGGCTGGCCGAGTCGTGCCGAAAGCTTCTCGGCGATCAGGCGGCTGGTGAAGTCCGAGCCGCCGCCCGGTGCGAACGGCGCCACCAGCTTGGTCGGCCGCGACGGCCAGGTCTCGGCGGAGGCGGGCCGGACGAGGCCCGCTGCCATCGTGCCCGCCAGCAAGGTGCGCCGGCCGATCATGCCGCCTGCCAGGGTATCCGAATCTCCTGCAGCGGCACGTGCTGCTGGGCGGCGTGCATGTCGGTCTCGCCGATGCCGCCCTGCACCCGGGGCCGGGGCAGGGTGATCTTCACGGCGTTGATCAGGTCGAAGAAGCCGAAAGTGATGATGTTCTGGGTCGGCACGTTGTAGAGCCCGGAGATCAGCTCCTTGGTGATCACGCCGCTCTTCTTCACGGCCTCGAAGTCCTCTTTGGTCTTGAAGACGATATCGAGCGTGATCTCGAACGGGCCGGCGTTCTTGCTGCGCACCACCTTGGCGATGTCGCGCAATGGCGTGGGAACGAGGGCCATCTGTCAGATCTCCTCGTAGCGGATCGGGAACAGTGCCGTCGGGCTGTCGATCTTCATCAGGTGATAGACGTTGAACTCGCAGGCCTCGCCCAGCGGGATCTCGAGCGGCGTGAAGGGCGAGGCGAGGTTGCCGGCGGTGGCGATACGGCCCGGATAAGGCGCATGCATCAGTTGGGTCCGCGCCTTGCCGCACATCGCCGTGGCGATCGCCTGGGTGGCGGCCGCGACCTCGAGGATGATGCAAAGCTCGTGGGCCGGAGTCGTCACCGGCTCGAGATCGCCCATCACGCCGTTCTTGCCGTAGAGGTGCGGGATCAGCCGGTAGCTGCTTTCCGGGATGTCGGAGAAATACTCGCGCGTGCCGGCGAGCACCTTGGCCAGGATCTCGTCGATCTGGGAGATGAAGATCGGGTCGCGGGCACCGGCGATGAAGATGCTGCGGAAGCCCGCGGTCTTGGCGCCTTCGAGTTTCACCGTGTAGGGCTTGGCAGGGATGAAGCGGCTGCCCGACACGCGCACGCGACGGTCCGTCACCTGCTCGTAGGAGCAGTGCGAGAGGTCGAGCGTGCCCCCCGGGCCGGCCAGCAGGAAGGGATGGGTCTTTTCGTAGAGCGTGTGGGCCGCGACCGACGCCGTCGTGCAGCGCTCGGCGGGATTGAGCGGCTCGATCTCGAAATGATCGCGCCGCAGATAGCCCATGACGTTGCGGCCGACGGGTTCGGCGCAGAGCGCGCCGCACTCCATGATCTTACCCATGTGCCAGGCAAGCGCCGGATCGAAGCCCGCACGAATCGCCATCGCCGCGGTGGGCGAGGGATCGTAGGAGCGGCCGCTCACGATCACGTCGACACCTTTGCTTTCGTCGAGTGCCTTGAGGAACGGCTCGGCGCCCATTTGCGCCACGATGACGGTGGCGGCATCGACCTCGCGCTGGTCGAGCGGCGGCACGGGTCCGAGCGGTTCGATGCGGCCCGCTTTCAGCTCCTTGGCGATATGGGCCTTGTCGATGTCGGCGTAGATCGAGGCGAGCTTGAAGTGCCAGCCGCGGCGCCGGGCGATCTCGGCGATGATGTCGCGGAAGGCGTCGACATGGAGGTTGCTGCCGTCGCCGCCGGCCGAGGACATCAGCAGCGGGATCCGGGCGGCATGCTGGGCCTCGAGCAGGACTTCGATGTCCTTCACATAGGCCTCGCGGCTGCACGTCATCTCGCCCTTGCCGAGCTTCTGGGGGCCTGAGTCGGTCGAACCGGAATCGATGGTGATGGCGTGCGGCTTCAGGGCCAGGCCCATCTTGAAGTGGTCGACCGGGAAGCCGTAGCCCAGCATGCCCGACGGCGTGAGGATGCGGATCTCGTCGTTGCTCGCGTTCGCCATCGGACCGTCCTTTATCCCGTGGAAGGGCTGCCAAATAGCATTGACCTCACTGGAGTGCAACCGGTATACCAGTGGCGTAATGGATATGTTGCTCCCCGACGATGTCGACTCCAGCGACACCCAGAAGCTGTCGGTCGTGGCTTATGGGGCATTGCTCGACATGATCCTGCGGGGCGTCGTTCCCGCCGGAGAACTGATCACCGAACGCCAGATCGCGGCCCGTCTCGGCATGTCTCGGACGCCGGTACGCGAGGCGGTGCGGCGCCTGGAGGGCGAGGGCACGCTCGAGCGCCAACGCAGCGGCGCGCTGGTCGTGCGGCCTTATTCGATGGAGGAATTCCTGCATGCGCTGGCCGTGCGCCGCCTTCTCGAGGGCGAGGCGGCGCGGCTGGCGGCAGGCAAGGTGTCGCCGGACCTGCTCCACGCGGCGCGCGAGCGCATCGAGCATCTGCGCACCAACGGCATGAGCGAGACGGCCCGCCAGGACGATCGCGACTTCCATGCCGCGATCGCCGTGGCCTCCGGCAATCCCGTGCTGGCGACGGCGATCTCCGACCTGCGGCGGCGCACGGCGATGTTTCGTCTCGGTCGCCTGCCGGAGCGCATCGACCAGGTGTGCGACGAACACCTGGCAATCGTCGACGCGCTCGCCAGCGGCGACGGCGAGGCGGCGCGCACGGCCATGCAGACCCACATCGACAATGTGCGAGCGCATCTCCTGCAACGCCTGACGGCGATCTAGCGCCGCGCTAGTCTGCCGGCATGGCGGAACCCGAAATCCGCAAGATCATCCATGTCGACATGGATGCCTTCTATGCGTCCGTGGAACAGCGCGACGATCCCGCGCTGCGCGGCCTGCCCGTGGCGGTGGGCGGCCGGCAGCGCGGCGTCGTCATGGCGGCGAGCTACGAGGCACGCAAGTTCGGCGTGCGCTCCGCCATGCCCTCGGTCACCGCCAAGCGGATGTGCGCGGAGCTGGTGTTCGTGAAGCCGCGCTTCGACGTCTACAAGGAGGTCTCGCGCCAGATCCGCGAGATTTTCCTCGATTACACGCCGCTGGTCGAACCGCTGTCGCTCGACGAGGCCTATCTCGACGTCACCACCAATCTCAAGAACATCCCGCTCGCTTCCGACATCGCCCGCGAGATCCGCGCCCGCATCCTGGAGAAGACCGGCCTCACGGCATCGGCCGGCGTTTCCTACAACAAGTTCCTGGCCAAGCTCGCCTCGGACTATCGCAAGCCCAACAACCAGACGGTGATCCCGCCGGAGAAGGGCCCTGCCTTCGTCGAAGGCCTGGAAGTCGGCAAATTCCACGGTGTCGGGCCGAAGACCGCCGAGAAGATGAAGCGCCTCGGCATCCATACCGGGGCCGATCTCAAGGCGCAGAGCCTGGAATTCCTCGAGCAGTATTTCGGCCGGTCGGGGACGTACTACTACGCCATCGCGCGCGGGCACGACGAGCGCCAGGTGGTGCCCAACCGGCCGCGCAAGTCGGTCGGCTCCGAGACGACCTTCATGGAGGATCTCGGCCGGCCGCAGGAGATCGAGGACGGCGTCGACTCGGTGCTCGACGACGTGTGGGGCTATTGCGAGCGCACCGGAATGAGCGGCCGCACCGTCACCGTGAAGATCAAATACGCCGACTTCCAGATCGTCACGCGCAGCCGCACGCTGTCCGATCCCGTCTCGAGCCGCGAGGTGCTGGCACGTACCAGCATCGAGCTCGTGCGCACGATCTTTCCCCTGGAGAAGAGAGTACGGTTGCTGGGCGTTGCCCTCTCCAACATGGCGGAGCGTGCCGACGGGCCCAGGCCCGCGCCGCCGCAACTGACTCTGGGGCTCTGAGCGGATGATCGACAAGCTCGAATATCTCCTGGCGCTGGCGCGGGAACAGAATTTCGGCAGGGCCGCCGAATTGTGCGGTGTCACGCAGCCGACCTTTTCCGCCGGCATCAAGCAGCTCGAGGAAACCTTGGGCGTCATGCTGGTGCAGCGCACGTCGCGCTTCCTGGGCTTCACGGCCGAGGGCGAGAGGGTGCTCGACTGGGCACGCACGATCGTGGCCGACTCGCGCGCCATGCGCGAGGAAGTGCGCACTTTCAGGAAAGGCCTGAACGGCCATCTCAAGATCGCCGCGATTCCGACCGCGCTCGCCATGGTCTCGGCGCTGACCACGCCGTATCGCGCCAAGCATCCCAACGTGAAGTTCACGATCCTGTCGCGCACCTCGATCGAGATCCTGTCGATGCTCGACAATCTCGAGGTCGACGCCGGCCTGACCTATATCGACAACGAGCCGCTCGGGCGGTTGCGCACCGTGCCGCTCTACCTTGAGCAGTACCGGCTGCTCACGTCGGAAGACAGTCCGCTCGGCAACCGTGACCGGGTGACCTGGGCGGAGGTCGGCAAGGTGCCGCTCTGCCTGCTGACGCCCGACATGCAGAACCGCCGCATCATCGATCAGCTGCTCAATGCGGCCGGCACGCCATTGCAGCCGACGCTCGAATCCAACTCGATGATCGTGCTGTTCTCCCATGTTCGCACCGGGCGCTGGGCCAGCGTGATGCCGGAGAAGCTGGCGGACACACTGGGTCTCACCCAACATCTCCGCTCGATCCCCATTGTCGAGCCGGAGGCTACCCATCAGATCGGTCTGGTGGTCCTGCCGCGCGAACCCATGACCCCGCTGGCGGCAGCCTTGGTCGCCGAGGCGACTCACCTCGCAAAAGTCGGGGAACTGCGCACCTAGGGGTGGCGGAATCCGGGACAATCGCCGGAAAACCCTTATGCCATCGGCATCGGAGGTGTCCCGGGAAATTGGTGCACGGGGTGTCATTTTTACGTGCGATTGTTCAAATCCCCGCGATGCACGAGAATCGATAGGAATTTCCTATCGATCCATAGGACCGCTTTATTGCGGCGGCAATGCCGGTCGCGGATCATCGGCAAACGAGAACAAGAAGGGAAGAGTTGGCCTGGAGCCAGCCGCGAGGCTTGGGGTGGAATGGTAGAATCATGGCGCAATTGTCGGGTGACTGTTTCGCCTTCGGTGGGCCGCTTCTGTCGGTCGACGCCGCCATGGCGCTGCTGCCCTCGCGTCTGGGCGTGGTCGAGGGCAGTGAGACCGTGACCCTCGTGCAGGCCGACGGACGGGTGTTGGCGCGGGACATTGCAGCACCCTTGCCGCTGCCGCCCTTCACCAACTCCGCCGTCGACGGCTATGCGGTGCGCGGCGAGGATCTTCCGGTCGGCGAGGAGAAGGCCTTTCCCGTGGTCGACTTCGTGCAAGCGGGCGCTTGCGCCGATGTGGCCGCGACGGCGAGCCGGGCGATCCGCATCTTCACCGGCGCGCCGATGCCGGCCGGCGCCGACACGGTCTTCATGCAGGAAGACGTGCAGGTCGAGAAGGACGGCAAGGTCGTCCTGCCGCCCGGCCTGAAGCGCGGCTCCAACGTGCGCCCGACCGGTGAGGATATCGCGGTGGGACAGGTCGTCCTTAAGGCGGGCCATCGCCTGCGCCCGCAGGATGTGGCGCTCGCGGCGGCCCTCGGCCAGACCGGGCTCGAGGTTCGGCGGCGCATCCGGGTTGCCGTCTTCTCGACCGGCAACGAGATCGTGTCCCCCGGTTCCGCTCGCGGGCCGGTCCAGCTCTTCGACTCCAACCGCTTCATGCTGCTGGCGATGCTGGGCCGTCTCGGCTGCGAGGTCGACGATCTCGGCATCCTGCGCGACGATCCTGCCGCGACGGCCGCCATGCTGAAGCGCGCGGCCGCGCGCCACGATCTCATCCTAACCTCCGGCGGCGTCTCCACAGGCGAGGCCGACTACGTCAAGGCGGCGGTCGAAAGCGTCGGCACCTTGGTGTTCTGGCGCATGGCCATCAAGCCCGGCCGGCCCGTGGCCATGGGCGTGATCGACGGCACGCCCTTCATCGGCCTGCCCGGCAATCCCGTCGCGAGCTACGTCACTTTCGCCTATGTCGCCCGCCCCGCGATCCTGGCTCTCTCCGGCACGCCGATGCAGCTGCCGCCCGCCGTGCAGGCGCGCGCCGCCTTCACCTACAAGAAGAAGACGGGCCGTCGCGAATACGTGCGTGCCCACCTGCGCCAGGCGCGCGATGGTACGGTCGAGGTGGTGAAGTTCCCCCGCGAAGGAGCGGGGCTGTTGTCGTCCCTCGTCGACACCGACGGGCTGGTCGAGCTGCACGAGGACACGGTTCGGGTCGAGCCCGGCCAGGTCGTTCCATTTCTGCCCTATTCAAGCCTGTTAGGATGACGGCATGCCGCAAACTGCCCCGAATGCCCTGAACACCGATCGCCGCCGTCGCGATCGCGGCCCGAAGGGCCGTCCTCTCGACGATCGTGCCGTCGGCGACATCCGCGCGCTGTTGGGCAGCCGTCCGCGCCGCCGCGACCTGCTCATCGAATTCCTGCACCTGATCCAGGACAAGTATCGCTGCATCTCGGCGCGTCACCTGCGGGCGCTGGCCGAGGAGATGCGTCTGTCGCAGGCCGAGGTCTACGAGGTCGCCTCGTTCTACGATCATTTCGACGTCGTGAAGGAAGGCGAGGCCGAGCCCGCGCCACTCACCATCCGGGTGTGCGATTCGATCGCCTGCATGGTCGCGGGCGCGGAGAAACTGTTCGCTGAGCTTTCCGGCAGCGTCGATCCCACCGCCATCCGCGTCGTGCGCGCGCCCTGCGTCGGGCGTTGCGCCGGAGCGCCGGCCGCGCGGGTCGGCGACCGCGAAGTCGATCACGCGACGCGCGACGGCCTGCTCGCTTTGGCGCGGTCGGGCGACACGGCGGTCTCGGTGCCCAAATACACCGCGCTCGAGGCCTACCGCGCCGAGGGCGGCTACCGGCTCCTGAAGAAAGTGCGCGACGGAGAGGTCACTGCCGAGACGCTGATGAGCACGATGCAGTCCGCCGGCTTGCGTGGCCTGGGCGGCGCGGGCTTCCAGGCCGGCAAGAAGTGGGAGATCGTGCGTTCCTTTCCCGGACCGCGCCTGATGTCGATCAACGGCGACGAAGGCGAGCCCGGCACCTTCAAGGACCGCGTCTATCTCGAGCGCGATCCGCACCGGACCCTGGAAGGCGCGCTGATCGCCGCCCATGCGGTCGAAGCGCAGAAGATCTACTTCTACATGCGCGACGAATATCCCGCCGTGCTCGCCATCCTGCGCGCGGAGATCGCGGCCCTCGAGGCTGCCGGGATCACCGCTCCAGGCTTCGTCGAGCTGCGGCGCGGCGCGGGCGCCTATATCTGCGGCGAGGAAAGCGCGATGCTGGAGAGCATCGAGGGCAAGCGCGGCCTGCCGCGCCATCGTCCGCCCTACATCGCCGAGGTCGGCCTGTTCGGCCGCCCGACGCTCAACCACAATGTCGAGACCCTGTGGTGGGTGCGCGACATCGTCGAGAAGGGTGCCGATTGGTTCGCCGCCCAGGGCAAGCCCGGCCATCCGGGTCCGCGCTCGTGGTCGGTGTCAGGCCGTGTGAAGAACCCCGGCGTGATCCTGGCGCCGGCCGGGGTCACGGTGCGCGAGCTGATCGAGAACCATTGTGGCGGCATGGCCGACGGACACACCTTCAAGGCCTATCTGCCGGGCGGTGCGTCGGGCGGCATCCTGCCGGCGTCGATGGGCGACATCCCGCTCGATTTCGGCGGCGAGCTCGCCAAGCAAGGCTCGTTCGTGGGCTCCCACGCGATCGTGGTGTTCTCCGACAAGGACAGCGCCAAGGATGCCACGATCAACCTCCTGAAGTTCTTCCGGCACGAGAGCTGCGGCCAATGCACGCCGTGCCGCGAGGGAACCGGGAAGATGGTGTCGCTGTTGGAGAAGAAGGGGCCGCTCGACGAACAGGGGTTGCGCGACCTCGAGACGGTGATGCGCGATTCCTCGATCTGCGGCCTGGGCCAGGCCGCGCCCAATCCGATGAACCACCTGCTGCTGCATTTCCGCGAGGACCTTTAGATGACGTCCAGGATCGAATTCACGCTCGACGGCAAGACCGTCAGCGCCGCTGCGGGCGAGAGCATCTGGGACGTGGCCAAGCGCGAAGGCACGAAGATTCCGCATCTCTGCCATGTCGATCTGCCGGGTTATCGCACCGACGGCAATTGCCGCGCCTGCATGGTCGAAATCGAGGGCGAGCGCGTGCTGGCCGCGTCCTGCATCCGCAAGCCCGCCGCCGGGATGAAGGTCAAGACCGACACCGAGCGCGCGCAGAAGTCGCGCGAGATGGTGTTCGAGCTGCTGGCCAGCAACATGCGTCCGGCAGAGACCGGCCCCGACAACCAGTCGCCCTTCTGGCAATGGGCGGGTGAGATGGGCATCGCCGGCAGCGACCGCTTTGCCAGCAAGTTCGATGCTCACGAAGAACCGGGCTTCGACATTTCCAATCCCGCCATCGCCGTCAATCTCGATGCCTGCATCGCCTGCGGCGCCTGCGTGCGCGCCTGCCGCGAGGTCCAGGTCAACGACGTGATCGGCATGGCCGAGCGCGGCGGTCACACGGTTCCCGTTTTCGACATGCACGACCCGATGGGCCTGTCGACCTGCGTCACCTGCGGCGAGTGCGTGCAGGCCTGTCCGACCGGCGCGCTGTACGAGAAGTCGCTGATGGACAAGGCAGGCAAGACCCGCATCGTCCAGGAAGTCGACAAGGTCGTCGACACGCTCTGCCCGTTCTGCGGCGTCGGCTGCCAGACCAGCGTCTCGGTGAAGGACAACAGGATCGTCCAGATCGACGGCCGCAATGGTTATGCCAACGAGAATCGCCTCTGCGTGAAAGGCCGCTTCGGCTTCGACTATGCGATGTCCCCGGACCGGCTGACCAAGCCTCTGATCCGCCGCGACGATGCGCCGAAGGCAGGCGACATCGATCTGCGCGGCGTCGATCCGCTCACGATCTTCCGCGAAGCCACATGGGAAGAGGCGCTGGAGCGCGCCGCCGGTGGCCTGAAGAAGATCCTGAAGGAACACGGCGGTCCGGCGCTGGCCGGCTTCGGCTCGGCCAAGGGCTCAAACGAGGAAGCTTATCTGTTCCAGAAGCTGGTGCGCACCGGCTTCGAAACCAACAATGTCGATCACTGCACCCGGCTCTGCCACGCCTCCTCGGTGGCCGCCCTGCTGGAAGGGGTCGGCTCCGGCGCGGTGTCGGCACCGTTCACGGACGCCTTGAAGGCAGACTGCGTCATCGTCATCGGCGCGCGTCCGACGACCAACCATCCCGTCGCCGCCACCTACTTCAAGCAGGCGGTCAAGCGCGGCACCAAGCTCATCGTCATCGATCCGCGCGGCCAGGACCTGATGCGCCATGCCACCTATTCGCTGCGCTTCAAGCCGGGCAGCGACGTGGCGATGCTGAATGCGCTGATCCACACGATCATCGAGGAGAAGCTCTACGACGAGCAATACATCCAGGCCAACGTCACGGGGTTCGAGGCGCTGAAGGCGAAGGTCAAGGATTTCTCGCCCGAGGCGATGGCGCCGGTGTGCGGCATCGATGCCGAGACCTTGCGCGGCGTGGCGCGCACCTATGCCACCTCGGAACGGTCGATGATTTTCTGGGGCATGGGCATCTCCCAGCACACGCACGGCACCGACAATTCGCGCTGCCTGATCGCGCTGGCGCTGATCACCGGCCATGTCGGGCGGCCGGGCACCGGACTGCATCCGCTGCGTGGCCAGAACAACGTGCAGGGCGCCTCCGACGTCGGCCTGATCCCGATGTTCTTCCCCGACTACAGGTCGGTCGAAAACGTCGACATCCGCGGCCAGTACGAGAACTTCTGGGGCCAGACGCTCGATCCCAAGCGCGGCCTGACCGTGGTCGAGATCGTCGACGCCATCCATGCCGGCCAGATCAAGGGCATGTACATTATGGGCGAGAATCCCGCGATGTCGGATCCCGACCAGCATCACGCGCGGGCGGCGCTGGCGATGCTCGACCATCTCGTGGTGCAGGACATCTTCCTCACAGAGACGGCCTGGCACGCCGACGTCGTGCTGCCGGCCTCGGCCCATGCCGAGAAGGTCGGCACCTACAGCAACACCAACCGCCAGGTCCAGATGGGCCGTCCGGCGCTCGACCTGCCCGGCCAGGCGCGGCAGGACTGGGAGCTGATCGTCGACCTGGCCAAGCGCATCGGGCTCGACTGGAACTACGCCCACGTGTCCGACGTCTACGCCGAGATGATGCAAGTCATGCCGTCGCTGAAGCACATCACTTGGGAGAGGGTCGATCGCGAGGGCTCGGTGATCTATCCGGCCGACGGTCCGGACGTGCCGGGCAACGAGATCATCTTCACCTCGGGCTTCCCGACCACCGATGGCCGTGCGCGGATCGTGCCGGCCGACCTCCTGCCGCCGGACGAGGTGCCTGACGCGGAGTATCCGCTGGTCCTGACGACAGGCCGCATGCTCGAGCACTGGCACACCGGGGCGATGACCCGGCGCGCCGGCGTGCTCGATGCCATCGAGCCACAGGGCATCGCGGCCATGAATCCGTACGAGATCGAACGTCGGGGCCTGTCGATCGGCGACATGATCCAAGTCGAGACGCGGCGCGGCAGCATTCAGGCCATCCTGCGCGCCGACCGGGAAGTGGCCGAAGGAATGGTCTTCATGCCGTTCTGCTTCAGCGAGAGCCCGGCCAACGCGCTCACCAACCCGATGCTGGATCCCTTCGGCAAGATCCCCGAGTTCAAGTACTGCGCGGCGCGAGTGGGGCCGGCGGTGCCACAGGTCCGGGCAGCCGAATAGGTCAGCAAATCTTGATTACAGCGCGACCTGCAAGGAATTGAGAAACACAGGACGGTGTTGCTAGCGTAACGGACGAAGAGGACAAAAAAACAAGACAGCAAAAACAAAACTTAGGTGGGAGAAGACGACCATGAGTTTCCTGGATAGAGAACGGACAATAGCCAAGCCGGGCTTCAACCGATGGATGGTGCCGCCGGCGGCGCTGTGTATTCATCTTTGCATCGGACAGGCTTACGCATTCAGCGTGTTCAATCTGCCGATGACCAAGCTGATCGGCATCTCGAAGTCGGCTCCGGACGACTGGAAGCTGACCGATCTCGGCTGGATCTTCTCGATTGCCATCGTGTTCCTCGGGCTCTCCGCCGCCGTGTTCGGCCGCTGGGTCGAAGAGGGCGGCCCGCGCCGCGCGATGTTCGCGTCAGGTGTCTGCTGGGCGGCGGGCTTCCTGCTGTCGGCCGTCGGCGTCTACATGCATCAGCTCTGGATCATCTATCTCGGCTACGGCGTGCTGGGCGGTATCGGGCTTGGCCTGGGCTACATCTCGCCGGTCTCGACCCTGATCAAATGGTTCCCCGACCGGCCGGGCATGGCCACGGGCATGGCGATCATGGGCTTCGGTGGTGCAGCCTTCATCGCCTCGCCGCTCTCGGTCTGGCTGATGGGCAATTTCTCGACCTCGACGCATGTCGGTGTGGCCGAGACCTTCATCGCGCTGGGCTGCATCTATTTCGCCTTCATGATGGTCGGCGCCGCGATCGTGCGCGTGCCCGCACCGAACTGGAAGCCGGAAGGCTATGTGCCGGCTGTCGTGGCGCAGAAGCTGATCAGCAACAACGACGTCTATGTTTACGACGCGCTGAAGACGCCGCAGTTCTGGCTGATCTGGATCGTGCTGTGCTTCAACGTCACTGCCGGCATCGGCGTGCTGGGACAGGCCTCGGCGATGAGCCAGGAAATGTTCCCCGGCAAGGTCACTGTCGCCGCGGCGGCGGGCTTCGTCGGCCTGATCAGCCTGTTCAACATGCTCGGTCGCTTCTTCTGGGCTTCGACCTCGGACCTGATCGGACGCAAGAACACCTACTTCTGCTTCTTTGCGCTCGGCACCGCCCTTTACATCCTGGTGCCGCAGACCGGCGCGATCGGCAGCGTGACGCTGTTCGTCGTCTGCTTTGCGATCATCCTCAGCATGTACGGCGGCGGCTTCGCCACCGTGCCAGCCTATCTCAGGGACATGTTCGGCACGCGCTACGTCGGCGCCATTCATGGCCTGTTACTGACCGCGTGGTCGACGGCGGGCGTGCTGGGACCGGTGCTGGTCAACTACATCCGCGAGTACCAGATCAACAACGGCGTGCCCAAGGCCCAGGCCTACAACACGACCATGTACATCATGGCCGGGTTGCTGGTGATCGGCTTCATCGCCAACGCCTGCGTCAAGGCGGTGCACGAGCGTCATCACATGAGCGCAAACGACCAGAAGAGTGGCGCGATGGCCACCGCGCGCGGTTAAGGGAGGATCCTCATGAACAACGGAACTTCGCCTCTGCAGCTCGCCCTCGCGTGGGGCTTCGTCGGCATCCCTCTGCTGTGGGGTGTCTACAAGACCATCGACGCTGCCATGGCGCTATTCAAGTAGGGCGCTCTTCAAGTAACGCCCGCGTCCGAGATCATCTTCTTCAGCAGGCCGGCATCGGGATAGTCCCCGGTGCCGGCCTGTATGTTGTCGCGCATATGCTCGGGCTTGCTGGTGCCCGGGATCGCGCAGGTGATGGCGGGATGCGCCAGCACGAACTTCAGCAGGATCTGCGCCCAGCTGGTGCAGCCGATGTCCTTGGCCCAGCCGGGCAGCGGGCGGCCAGAGAGCTTGCGCATCAGCCCGCCGCCGCCGAACGGCCGGTTGACCAGTACGGCCACGCCCTTGTCGCGCGCGGTCTGCAGCAGCCGGCGCTCGGCGCCGCGATCGTCGATCGCGTAGTTGATCTGCACGAAATCGAAACCGCCCAGCTGCAGCACCGCCTCGAGCGTTCCGTGCGCGCCTTCGGTATAGTGCGTCACGCCCAGCAGCCGGATACGGCCTTCCCTTTTCCACGCGGTGAGGGTGGGAAGATGCGTCTGCCAGTCGAGCAGGTTATGGATCTGCATGAGGTCGATGCGGTCGGTGTGGAAGAGCTTGAACGACTTTTCCATCTGGGCGATGCCCGCCTCGCGGCCCGTGGTCCAGACCTTGGTGGCGATGAAGGCCTTGTCGCGCATGCCCGCAGCGGCCAGCAGGTCGCCCGCCACGGCTTCGGATCGACCGTACATCGGTGAGCTGTCGATGACCGAGCCGGCCGCCTCGAACAAGATGCGCAGCACCTCGCCCAGTGGCGCACGCTCGGCGGCCGAGCTGCCGACGTCGAAGGTCTGCCATGTGCCGAGGCCGACCACGCCCAGCATCTCGCCCGTCGCCGGAATCTTGCGTTTGTGCATGATCGCTCCCGTCTGGGCTAATGCCCGGCCGGCCAGCATCTCGCCTGTCAGGGCAAGGCCGGCCGCGAGGTGGAAGAACTGTGAGCGCGTGAGCTGCATGGCCTAGAATGCCACCCAGTATTGGCCGTCCTTGGACGCCGGTTCGACGGTCTTTCCGTTCAGCGTGACCTTGGGCCGCGTGGTGAATCCCTGCAGCGAGAAATTGTGTGCGAGGTCGCCGGTGCTGGCCTGATCTTCCTTCGGCGCGTGCGAGATCAGGACCTCGCCCGACCACGGTCGATACTCGACTCGCAGCAGTGCAAGCTTGCCGTCGGCGCCGAACGTCTTGCCGTCCTTGGTCGTGAGCTTCCAGAGCTGCGGATCGGGCAGGGGATTGTAACCGACCACCGCGCCGCTCACCGGATCGGCCAGCAGGTAGGCCTTGCGGCCGGGCTCGGTCAGCAGGGTCGTGCCGTTCTTCTCGAGCTTGCCTGTCGTGCCCTGCTGCGACCAGGTCGTGTCGCGTTCGAGTCCGGGCGGCAGGTAGGGCCACCGGCCGTTCAGGCGACGGTAGGGCATGGCGGCTTCCTGCGAGCCGGGATTGATCGCAAAGTGCACTTCCGACGGCTGGCCGAAGTCGGTGCCGAAACCCGCCTCCATCAGGTCGTCGCCGGAGCGATAGACGACGTCGAGACGCTTGTCCTGCGCGTTCCAGGTCGCGTTCAGCTGGCATTTCCCGATGTGCTCGGCGAACTTCTCGAAGCTGCCGTATTGCTGGGCATCGCCCATCTCCAGGACGAAGCCGCCATAGGTCTCGTTCAGGAGTTTCGCGAAGTCGAGCTCGCGTATCGGCGTTCCCTTCGCGCGCTTCATGTTGAACATCGACACAATCAGCGCCGGCGCGATGTCCATTTTCGAAAAGTCGCCGCGGCCGCCGCCACCCGGGCCGATCTCGATCTCCGCGTCGCGGCCGAGATCGGTGGCGGGCAGCGGAAGAATGGCGAGATAGGTCACGCCGTCGCGGATCAGAAGGCGCTGGTTGAATTGCATGCGACGGGGGAACGACGTGATCTTCTCGCCGTCGACGAACAGTTCCCAATCCGGCCGCTCGTTGAAGTTCCACAGGCCGACGACCGTCGCGAGAACCGAGAGATCGCCTTTCACGCCGCGGAGGAAGCGCTCCGGATTGTTGTATGGCTTGGCGAAGACGATGGCGCGGTTGCGACTCTGGAAGGTGAGCGGCAGGCCCGCCGCCGAGTAGACGCCCTCGCCGGTGGTGGCGAGATCCGGCGTGTTGGCGTGGTAGCGCATCGTGAGCGTGCCGAGGTCTTCCAGCTTCGTGGCTTTTTGCGGCGTCCGCACCCACTGCGCCATGACGTCGATCGTGCCGCCCTTGACGTCGCTGCTGGCGAGGCCGTGCCAACGGCCGATCCAGCTCCGCCGCCACAACGGCGGCTTGAAATTGCCGCGCGTGGTCTCGGTGGATGTGTGCTCGAACGGCACCGGCTTGTCGTCGACCAGGTCCCCCAGCCAAAGCGGCGCCCATGACGAGGCGAGCGTCTGCAGGGCCGCGCGGGCCGGGGGGAAGTCATACCCCCACACCGGCATGCCGTGGACCCGGCGCTCTTCCTCTTCCTTGGCGGCCATGCCGAGATAGTTGACGACGCCTTCCTTGGAGACGGTGTGCAGGGCGCTGTAGATGCCGTCCTGCTCGACCAGCACGCCCGATAGGCGGGCGCGGCCCGAGGGCGCGATGAAACGCCTGGTGCGTGGGTGATAGCCGCTGACCAGCAGCTCCATCGTGCGGTCGACGAGGATGCGTCCCATCAGCCGGTCCACGGCAGTCGGGCCGAAGTCGCAGAACATTTTTTGCGAGCTGAGCGTGATCGACAGGTAGTAGTGATCGAGCAGCTCCTGCGTGCCGCCGTCCGCGAAGCTCCAGAAGCGCAGGGCGAGGTGTTCGAGGCCGTGGCGGCCGTCGGCGATCGCGTATTCCGAGCCGATCAGCGTACCGCCCAGCAAGGCGCCCATTGCCGCCGTGTGATTGAAGTTCTGCGTACTGACCGCGTAGTTGTAGCCATCGCGGAAGAACGAGGCGCGGCCGCGCCAGTCGTGCGTCTTCTGCCAGTAGTCGATCGCCTCCCGACTCTGCGGATGGACGAAGGCGTTGGTCGGAAGTTCAGGCTGCAGCCAGGCACGCCAGTAATTCTTCAGGTGCTCCATCAACGGCGCCGGCACCACCCCGGGCAGGATCAATGGCAGCAGCAGGTAGTCCTGCGCCTCCCACCCCACCCAGTAGCGCGGGACGATCTGGAGTCCTCCCTGGACGTTCTTGGCGTAGTCCTTGTAGCTCCTGACGTCGCGAAAGCCGGTCCAGCGGGCCGTGTTGTCTCCGCCTTCCTTGAGCAGCTCGGCGACTCGCGCAGCCTCCCCGGTCGTGCGATCGACGCCCGGCAGGAAGAGCGCGCGCTTGGTCGACTCCATCACCTGCTGCAAGTCGGGCAGTACGGCGGTCGGCTTCGATCCATCCTTGTTGAGCGTTTTCCAGTCGCCTTGCAGGCCCGTCGGCATTGCTATCGCCACGGAACCGTCGGTCCGCCGCGTCGTGATCACGAGCTTCGGCGCGTCGAACGTCAGGCCATGGCCGCCGGTGGGCATCGCCCATTCGTAGGCGTCATTCGGGGAACGGTAGCGCGTGTCGTAGGTCTCGAGCTTGCGCAGGATGAAGCCCTGATGATCGAGGGCGCGCAGCCGCTCGCCGGCCTCGCGCTCGAGCGCGGGTGTCGCCAGCATCTTTGTGATGTCGATGCGAGCCTCGGCATGCGCCGTCGACAATTCCTGCGGCTCGAACAGGTCGTACAAACGGTCGGCCTGCGGATCGGCCGCGCCGAAGCGCGTCCAGTAGCGCCGGCCATTGACGCTGGCGTTGAATGTCGGACCGGACTCCGGATCCGCGGCCCAGGGCTTGCGGAGCGGCGCGGCGTGCACGTGCCAGGTCGGCAAATTCTCCGTCCAGGCCTTGCGGCCGAGGCCGTCACGGCAGACATAGCCGCCGGGCACGATCTCGTAGCCGGCGTAGTGCAGCACGAGCTCGGCGCGGACCAGCACGCGGCCGCGGCGCAGGAACTCTGCGATCTCGTCGCCCGCCGTGGGAAAGCGCAGCAGGACAGAACGATGCACGGCATCGAAGGTGGTGCCGCCGACGAACGCCTTGTCCCATTCGCGACCGTCGATCGTCGCCGTCTCGCTCGTCTTGACCTCGAGGATGTCGCCGCTTCCCGACTGCGCCGATGCAACGGAAGGCAGTGCGCCGAGCGCGGCACCGCCCAGCAAAAGTCGACGTCTTTCAATCGGGGACGACATTGGCGCCCATGTTACGCTGTCCCACAGGAGGAAACACGATGATCAAGCGCAAGCAGCGCGTTCCCATGCGCGACCTTTCGACCATGGCGGCGGAAGACCGCGAGGGCGTCGAGAAGAACGCGATGAACGGTCGTATTTTCAACATCTTCAAGGTCCTGGCCCATCATCCCAAGCTGGTGAAGCGCTGGACGCCGTTCGCCGGTCACATCCTGCAGAAGCAGACATTGCCGTTCCGTGATCGCGAGATGTTGATCCTGCGCATCGGCTGGCTGAACCAGGCCGAGTACGAATTCGCCCAGCACGAGCTGATCGCCAAACGCGGCGGCCTCACCGACGCCGACATCGCCGACATCAAGGAAGGACCGAAGGCCGAGGGCTGGAGCGCGCACGAGGCGGCGCTGATGCAAATGGTTGACGACCTGTTCGAGAATTCCGTCGTGTCGGACGCGACCTGGGCGGCGCTGTCGAAGAGCTATTCGACCGAGCAGCTGATCGACGCGGTGTTCACCGTCGGCCAGTACAACCTCGTGTCATGGGCGCTCAACAGCTTCGGCGTGCCGCTCGATGACTTCCTGCCGGGCGCGCAGAAATAGCGGCATTCCGCTTCGGCAATTTTATTGCGCGGAGGGGGTGGTGAGATTCTGAGACGAATCGCCTAAAACCCTTATGCCATCGGCATTGGAGGTGTCTCAAGCATCTGAGACTCTCAGGCCTTTCCGCTTACGCCAGCAGAGGCAAACGTGGCCATGCCGTTGTGGCAGGCGACGGCGGCCTTGAGGATCGGCACGGCCACCGCCGCGCCCGAGGCTTCGCCGAGGCGCATCCCGAGGTCGAACAACGGCTGCTTGCCGATCGCTTCGAGCAGGCGCTGATGGCCGGGCTCGGCGGAGCGATGTGCCACCAGGCAGTGATCGAGCGCATGGCGGTCGGCGGCAAACAGCACCGCCGCCGCTGCCGTGCAGACATAGCCGTCGAGCAGCACGGGAATGCGGCCCATGCGGGCGGCCAGGACGGCGCCCGCGATCGCCGCCAGCTCCTCGCCGCCGACGGCGGCCAGCAGCGCGAGCGGATCGCGCGCGGCAATCACCGCCTTGTGGTGCGCCAACGCCTCGTCGATCACCGCGATCTTGTTGGCGAGCACCGGACCCGTCACGCCGGTGCCGGGGCCCGCCCAATCGGCGCCGGTGCCGCCGAACAGGGCGGCGCACAGCGCGGCGGCCGCGGTCGTATTGGCGATGCCCATTTCGCCCAGGCACAGAACGTCGATGCCGGGTTCCGCCGCCATCATGCCGTAGGCCATGGCATTGGCCGCGCGCTGCTCTCCCATGGCCGGCGCCTGGGTGAAATCTTCGGTCGGATGCACGAGGTCGAGCTCGTAGATGCGCAGGTCGGCGTCGATCGCGGTCGAGAGCTGGTTGATGGCCGCGCCGCCGTCGAGGAAGTTCTTCACCATCTGTGCCGTCACTTCCGGCGGATAGGCCGAGACGCCGCGACGGGCAACGCCATGGGCGCCGGCGAAGACGGCGATGCGCGGCCGCTCGACCCGGGGATGGGCGCGGCCCTGCCAGGCCGCCAGCCATTCCACGATCTCCTCTAGCCGCCCGAGCGAGCCCGGCGGCTTGGTCAGTTCGGCTTGGTGACGCACCACCTCGGTTTGCGCGGCGAGGTCGGGCCCCGGCAGGTCGCGCAGGATCCGGCGCATTTCATCAAAAGAAGCTGGCGGCGGGGCGTTCATAGTGGGCGCGGACCATCCTATATTTGCTCCATCATGACCAGCCCCAACGAGCTCCCCGGCAGCCGCCCGTCGTCGTTCGACGAATGGCTGCAAGCCTTCAAGGAACAGGTCTCCTTCTTCACCGGCCTGAAGCTCGACACAGGCGTGCCGCGTTGGCCGCTGGCCGACGTCCTGCCCGTGCTGCCCTTCGTGGGCGCGGGCGTGGGCCTCGCGGCCGGCTTGGTGTTCGCCATCGTGCGCGGCGTGTCGGGACCGGGATGGCTCGCGGCGGCCTTGGCCGTGGGCGCCGCGGTGCTGATCACGCGCGCCCTGCACGAAGACGGTTTGGCCGACACGGCCGACGGGCTGGGGCCGCACGGGATCGAGACGCCGCGACGGCTCGAGATCATGCGCGACAGCCGCAACGGCACCTTCGGTGTGCTTGCGCTGGCGCTTACGGTCCTGATCAAGGTCGCCTGCCTCGCGCAATTCAGCGGCGGCACCGGCCTTGCCGTGCTGATCGCCACGCATGCGATGTCGCGGGCGGTGCTGGCCTATCCGCTGCTGGCTTTCTCGCCGGTGCGCGGGGACGGGCTCGGCGTGATGGCGGGTAAGCCCAGCGACACCGACGTCTGGCTGGCCATCGGTATCGGCGCCGCGATCGCCTTCGTCCTGCTCCTGGGCAAGGGTTTCTTCGTGGCGATCCTGGCGCCGCTCGCCGTGATGGCTGCGACCTGGTTCGCCGCGCGATGGATCGCCGCCAGGATCGGCGGTTATACCGGTGACACGCTGGGGGCGATCGAGCAAAAAGCGGAACTCGTCTTTCTCGTGGTCGCCGCGCTCTTCATCGCGCACTGACAGTCTCGAACCCTCGAAGGAGCAGGTATGGCGACGGCGCCCAAGAATACCGGATCGGTCACGCGTTGGTGGTGGGTGCGGCATGCGCCGGTGCCGAATCCCGAAGGCCGCTGCTACGGCCAGTTCGACAAGGACTGCGACGTCAGCAACGAAGCGCTGTTCAAGCACCAGGCGAAGCTGCTGCCCAAGGGCGCGGTCTGGTATTCGTCCAACCTGCTGCGCGCACGCAAGACCGCCGAGCATCTCGGCAAGGCCGGCGCGCAGTTCGGCGAGCTCGTGATCGATCCCGATCTCGCCGAACAGTCGTTCGGCGAATGGCAGGGCCTGACCTACGCCGAGATCACCGAGAAGCCCGGCAACGGCCATCTCTTCTGGCTGGCGCCCCCCGACTTCCGGCCGCCGGGCGGCGAGAGTTTCGGCGATCTGCGAGATCGCACGGTCCGCTCGATCGAGCGCCTCACCGACAAATATCGAGGCCGCGATATCGTGGCGACGGCGCATGGCGGCACGATCCGCGCGGCCTTGGCGCATGCCTTCAACATGCATCCCGAGGCGGCCGTGCGCTTCGAGATCGAGAACGTCTCGATCACCCTGATCGAGCATTTCGAGTTGGCCGATCCCGCGCATGCCTGGAAGGTCGCCTTCACCAACTACATGCCGCGCGAGGTCGTCATGGCGCACGCCGGGGGAAGCAAGGCATGAAAACTACGGCAGAGCTGGCGGCGGAACAGGCCGCCTTCTGGAACGGGCCGGGCGGCAAGATGTGGCTTGCCGCCTACGATCGCATCCAGCGCGGCATCGCGGGCTTCGGTGACGCCACGCTCGATCTGGCCGCGGCGAAGCCCGGAGAGAAGGTGATCGACGTCGGCTGCGGCACCGGCACGACGACGGGAAAGCTCGCGGCCGCCATCGGCCCGCAGGGCCATGTGCTGGGTGTCGATATCGCCGAGATCCTGGTCGAGGCGGCCCGCGCGCAAAAGCTCGCCAACGCGACCTTCGCCGTCGGCGATGCGGCGACCTACCCCTTCGAAGCCGGATCGGTCGATCTCGTTTTCTCGCGCTTCGGCGTGATGTTCTTCGGCGACCCGGTGGCGGCGTTCAAGAACCTGCGCCGCGCGATGAAGCCGTCGGGCCGCCTGGTGTTCGTCTGCTGGCGCACGCCGCAGGAAAATCCCTGGGGGCTCGTGCCGATGCGGGCGGCCCTGCCGCACCTGCCGCCGTTCGAGCGGCCCGGGCCGGAAGATCCCGGCCAATATGCCTTCGGCGATCGCACGCGAGTCGAGCGCATCCTGAAGGACTCGGGCTTCGGCGCGCCGGCCTTCCGCCCGCTCGATCAGCCCAACCTGATGGGCAGGGACATTCCCGACGTGCTCGAGAACCTGGGCAAGTTCGGCCCGCTGGCGCGCCTGTTCGGCGAAGCGACGGCCAGGCAGGTCGAGAAGGCAAAGGCTGCGATCGTAGAAGCGCTGGCGCCGCACGTGACGGCCGACGGCGTGCGGCTGGCTGCGGCCTGCTGGCTGGTCAGCGCCGCCCAGCATTGATGGAACACGCCGCGACGTTTCCCCTGCCGCCGGTCAGCCTCGTGCTGGGCGGCGCGCGCTCCGGCAAGAGCACCCATGCCGAGAAGCTCGCGACGGGCACGTTGTTCGGCGGCACGCCGCGCCCGGCGCTCTACATCGCCACGGCCGAGGCGGGCGACATGGAGATGGCGACGCGCATCATGGCCCATCGCACGCGGCGCGGCGCCAACTGGACCACGATCGAGGCGCCGCTCAAGCTCGACGAGGCGCTGCTGGCCAACGGCGTGGCGGGCCGGCCGGTGCTGGTCGATTGCCTGACCTTGTGGCTCTCGAACCTGATGCATGCCGGCGTCGATCTCGACGAGGCGGCCGACGACCTGGTGCATGCGCTTGCGGGCTATGCGAGTCCGGTGATCTTCGTCAGCAACGAGGTGGGCCTCGGCATCGTGCCGGAAACCCCGCTCGGCCGCGCCTTCCGCGACGCGCAGGGCCGGCTCAACATGCGCATGGCCGACCGCGCCGACCGCGTGACCTTGATGACGGCGGGCCTGCCGCTGATCCTGAAGGACCGGCCCGCGCCCAGAGCCTGATGTTACGGGCCTGATCACGACTTTGACGCCGCATTTCCGCCCCGAACCGTGATATAATGGCGCATAGCGGCCAAAAAAGAGCGTCACTCCCCTCCCACTCGGGCGCCGGCTGCCAAACAAGGAGCAGAGTATGAAGCTCGATCGCCGACTCTTTCTTGCGGGCGCCGCGGGCGCGCTTGCCGCCCCATTCCTGGCCATCCCCCCGGCTTTCGCGGACGCCAAGCGCCAGTCGCTGGTCGATCAGTGTCTCGATTCGAGCCGCAAGGTCCTGAGCGGCAAGGACTACCCCGACGCGCTGAAGAACATGACCAAGGCCCGCGCCGTCCTGATCATCCCGGAACTGGTGCAGGGCGGCTTCATCATCGGCGCCGCCGGCGGTCGCGGCACGCTCATGGTGCGCGCAGGCTCCGGCAACTGGAGCTACCCAGCGTTCTACGGCATGGGCTCGGGCAGCCTGGGTTTCCAGATCGGCGGCAAGGTCTCGGAGATCGTGTTCATCGTGTTGACCGAGAAGGGCCTGAACGCGCTGCTGAACCACAAGTTCAAGTTCGGTGCGGAAGCCGGCGTCACCATGGTTGCCGTCGGCGCGGGTATCGAAGGCGCCACGACGGCGGCGGCCGGCGCCGACATCATCGCCTATTCGAGTTCAACCGGGCTGTTTGCCGGCGCGTCGATCGAAGGCTCGTACCTCGACGCCGACAACGACTGGAATGCGCTCTACTACGGGCCGGGCGCCACGGCGCGCGCGATCGTCATGGACCGGCGCTTCACCAATCCCGGCGCCGAACCGCTCCGGCAGTTCTACGCCAAGTGGTGATCTGATTATCAGGCGACTTTGAGACCAGCGGAGATCGAGAGCTTCGCCTTGGTCTTGGCCTTCACTTCGTCGACGCTCACGCCGTCGGCGAGCTGGATCAGAGTCACGCCGCCCGCGCCGTGCTTGTCGACCGAGAAGACGCCGAGCTCGCTGATCACCATGTCGACCACGCGCTTGCCGGTGAGCGGCAGGCTGCACTGGTCGAGGAGCTTCGACTGACCGTCCTTGGAGACATGCTCCATGGTGACGATCACCTTCTTCACGCCGGCGACGAGATCCATCGCGCCGCCCATGCCCTTCACCATCTTGCCCGGGATCATCCAGTTGGCGAGGTCGCCGTTCTCGGCCACTTCCATCGCGCCCAGGATCGATAGATCGATGTGCCCGCCGCGGATCATCGCGAAGGAGTCGGCCGAGCTGAAGTAGGACGTGCCCTTGACCTCAGTCACGGTCTGCTTGCCGGCGTTGATGATGTCGGCGTCGACCTCGTTGTCGAACGGGAACGGGCCCACGCCCAGCATGCCGTTCTCGCTCTGCAAGGTGATGTCGACGTCATCAGGCACGTAGTTCGACACCAGGGTCGGAATGCCGATGCCCAGGTTCACGTAGAAGCCGTCCTTCAGTTCCTTGGCGGCGCGCGCCGCCATCTGATCGCGGGTCCAGGCCATGGTGCTCTCCTTAAGCCTTGCGAATGGTGCGCTGTTCGATCTGCTTGTCGTACGGCGCACCGCAGAAGATGCGCTTCACGAAGACGGCGGGCGTGTGGATGTGGTCGGGATCGAGCTGGCCGACCTCGACCAGCTCCTCGACCTCGGCGACGCACATCTTGGCAGCCGTCGCCATCATCGGATTGAAATTCCGCGCGGCCTTGCGATAGACGAGGTTGCCCGACTTGTCGCCCTTCCACGCCTTCACGAGCGCCACATCGCCGAACAGGCCGCGCTCCATGACGTATTCCTCGCCGTCGAAGGTCTTGGTCTCCTTGCCTTCGGCGACCAGCGTGCCGACGCCGGTCTTGGTGTAGAAGGCCGGGATGCCCGCACCGCCGGCGCGGCAGCGCTCCGCGAGCGTGCCCTGCGGATTGAACTCGAGCTCGAGCTTGCCCTCGAGATAGAGCTTGGCGAAGGTCTTGTTCTCGCCGACGTAGGACGAGATCATCTTCTTGATCTGGCCGGTCTCGAGCAGCAGGCCGAGGCCCGCGCCGTCGATGCCGGCGTTGTTGCTGACGCAGGTCAGGTTCTTCACGCCCGACTCGCGCACCGCGCGAATCAGCCTGTCGGGAATGCCGACCAAGCCGAAGCCGCCGCACATCAGCATCTGGCCGTCCTTCAGGACGCCCTCGAGGGCCGACTTCGCATCCTTGTAGACCTTGTTCGCCATCGCCTCTTTCCGTCCGAAAACCTTGTCGTTCGCATATGCGGGAGACGGTTGCAGACTGTCAATGAGGGAGAACTACGCGGCTTTCTTGCCGTGATGGCTGTGCAGCCTGGCGCCCAGAACACGCCGGATATCGTTGAATTCCGGGCTCGCGACGTCGCGCGGGCGGGGGAGCGCGAGGGCATTGTCGCTCTCGATCCGGCCGGGGCCGGGCGTCATCACGACGACACGGTTGGCAAGGAAGATCGCCTCCTCGACCGAGTGCGTCACGAACACGACGGTGAGCTTGGTGCGCTCCCAGATCTCCAGCAGTTCGTCCTGCAGGCGCTCGCGCGTCATGGCGTCGAGCGCGCCGAACGGCTCGTCCATCAGTACCAGCTCGGCATCGTTGGCCAGCACGCGGGCGATCGCGACGCGTTGCTTCATGCCGCCCGACAATTGATGCGGATAGGCGGTCGCGAATTTCTGCAGGCCGACGAGATCGATGAACTTGTCGACCGTGGCTTTGACTTCGCCGCTCGACAGGCCGCGCGCGACAGGGCCGAAAGCGATGTTGTCGCGCACCGACAGCCAGGGGAACAGCGCGTAATCCTGGAAGACCATGCCGCGGCTCGGGCCGGGGCCGTCAATCGGCTTGCCCCACATCAGCGCCTCGCCGGAGGTGGGCTGCTCGAAGCCCGCCATGATGCGCAACAGGGTGGACTTGCCGCAACCCGACGCGCCGATCAGGCAGATGAACTCGCCCTTGTGGATCGCGAGGTTGGCGCCGGACAGCGCGTTGATCGTCTGGTCCTGCAGCTTGAAGATTTTCGAGACGTCCTTGATCTCGACAATGGGGACAGTCGCCTCAGCCATGGTTGTTCGGACTCCAGCGCAGCAGGCGGTTGCCGATCGCCACGACCACACGATCCGAGAGATAGCCCGCGATGCCGATCACGATCATGCCGCAGATCACCAGCTCGGTGCGCGACAGAGTACGGCCGTCCATGATCACCGCACCCAGCCCCTGCGGCACGCCGGTCATCTCGCCGACCACGATCACGAACCAGGCGAGGCCGAGGCCAAGACGAAGTCCGGTGAAGATCGACGGCACGGCGGCCGGCAGCACGACCTTGTAGAACTGTGCGTTGCCGCGACAGCCCAGCATGGATGCGGCTTCGAACAGTCTCGGATCGACCGCGCGTACGCCGAAGATCGTGTTGAGCAGGATCGGATAGAAGGCGCCGAGGCAGACCAGCGCGAAAGCCGACTTGGCGCCGAGGCCAAACAGGATCATCGACAGCGGTAGCCACGCCGTCACCGGGATCGGCCGCATCAGCTGCAGGAACGGATCGAGCAGCATGCGCGCGACCGGCAGGCGGCCGATCAGCAGGCCGATCGGCAGCGCGAACGAAGCGGCCAGCGCAAAGCCGCCGTAAACGCGGCCCATCGAGGCCAGCAAATGCGTGAGCAGGGTCGCGGAGTAGGCGTCGTCATAGATGCCGCCCACCGCGAAATCGATCATGTACTCGCCGACCTGATAGGGGGTCGGGATCAGCAGGGTCCACTGATTCGTGGTTGCCACCTGCCAGAAGGCCAGCAGGAGCAACGGCACGATCAGCGCAAGCACCGTCGGCTTGAGGCGGCGCCATAGCGTCATCGCGGGCTAGGCGGCCGCGATCTCGTTCGAGAACTTCGGATTGAGGAAAGTATCGAACTTGGGCAGCTGGCGGATCTGCTTCAGCTCGAGCATCTGCTGGGCATAGGTCCTGGCCTGGCCCAGCACCTTGTCGTCGAGCTTCCAGACGTATTCGACGTTGTCGGCGCCAAGCGCCTGGTCGACCGCGGCGCGATTGGCGCCGAGCTTCTGGACCGTCATGTCGGTGACGGCAGGCTTGTTGGCCATCATGAACTCGACGGCCTGGCGATGCGTCTTCAGCATCATCGTTACCAGCTCCGGTGACTTCGCTGCCGTGTCGGGGTGCGTGGCGAAGATCATGTTGAGGCCACCCATCGGCGTCGAATAGGGATACTCGACGAGCTGGCCCTGGCCCGAGGTGATCGAGAGCGCGGGACCCGGCTCGGCGCCGACATAGGCGTCGATGTCGCCGCGCGCCAGCATCGTCGGCATCTCGCCGAACGGCACGCGCACAGCCGTCACGTCCTTGATCGACAGTCCTTCCATGCGCAGGCGCTCCATCACGAAGACTTCCTGCGTCGAGCCGGGCCAGATGCCGACCTTCTTGCCCTTGAGGTCCTTCAGCGTCTTCATGTCGGAGCCCGCCTTGGAGATGATGCCCATGCCCTTGTTGGACAGGGCGCCCACGACCATGACGGGCTCACCGACTGCGGCGCCCAGGATGCCGGCGGCGATGCCGAAGGTGCCGAAGTCGACCGACTTGGTGACGACGGCGTTCTTGCCGTCGGTCGGGCTGTCGAACACGATGATCTCGATCTTCGTCCCGGCCGGCGCGAACTTTTCGTAGAAGTAGGGCGGCATCGAATGGACCAGGCGCAGCGCGCCCATCTTCACGGTCTTGCCCTGCGCGCGGATAGCGGGCGCGGCGAGCATGCTGGCGGCAAAGCCCGCGCTGGCGAGCAGTCGACGGCGTTGGATCATGGAGGCCTCCCTTAGGAGGCCACGACTCGCAACTCGCGTGCCAATTTACAGCGGCAACAGCGTCAACTGCTTGGTCAACTCACCGTCGGCGTCGCGCAACGCGGGCAGGATGGTGAAGTGGTTGGCGCCAGCTACCGGGATCAGCGCGCCGGGCAAGTGCTCGGCGGCGCGACGGGAGTGCAATTTCCTCGAATCGTCGACCAGCGGCGGTAACTCGGCCGTGCCGTAGGCGATGATCAGCGGCTTCTTCACCATCGGCAGGCGCAGCGGCGAGAGCGTTGCGATCTCCGTCTCGGTGAACTGCATCTTGTCGTTGAGGTAGGTGTCGCGAATCGGCCCCAGTTCGAACACGCCAGAGATCGACAGGCCTGCGCTCACGCGAGGGTGGCCGAAGCATTGCGCCGTCAGATGGCCACCGGCGGACCAGCCCGACAGGACGACCTTGCCGTTGATGCCGTGCTTGCCGCCGTTGGCGCCCAGCCAGTCGAGCGCCACGTTGATCTCGTCGACGATCTCGGTGAGCGTCACGTCCGGTGCCAGGGTGTAGCCGGGCAGGGCGGCCGACCAGCCGCGCGCGTACACGCCGGCGATCAGGCTCGCGAACTGATCCTTGCTGTTGCGCTGCCAGTACCCGCCATGGATGAACACGAGGCAGGGCGCGTTCGGATCCCTGGCCGGGAACAGGTCCCAGGTGTTGCGCTCCTTCGCCCCATAGGCGAGGTCGAGATGTTCGGGATGCGCCTTGCGGAACGCTGCCGATGCCGAGATGCGCTCCTCGTTCAGCGCCGGGCTGTTCTTCACCGCGTTGCTGTTGTCGTACGCCGCGTCGCGCTCGGCGCGGCTCATCTTGCCCCAGTTCATTTCGACCTCTCCAGAATCACGATCGCCATGCCAGCGAGCACCAATGCCGTGCCTATTGCAAGCGGCGTGGTGATCGGCTCGTCGACCAGCACGACGGCGGTCGCGATGCCGAGCAGCGGCACGCCCAGCATGCCGAGCGAGCTGGTGATCGGCGGCAGGGCGCGCGTCACGGAAACGGCGGCCCAGGTGCCGATCGGGCCGGCGAAGGTGCCGATGTAGAGAAGGGCGGCCCACAGCTGCCACTTATCGGGATCGAGATGGCCCTGCGGCTCGAGCAGCAGGGCGCAGGTCCAGAGCAATACCGTCGCCACGCTCATCTGCCAGGGCAGGGCGTCGAGCGGCGTGCTTCTCCAGGCGTGACGGCGCGTGTGCATCATGGCGATCGCCCAGGTGAAGCCCGCCGTCAGCAGATAGGCATGCCCCAGCACGATGCTGCGGTTGTGCCAGTCGAAGCGCTGCGGATCGGCCAGCACGATGACGCCGACGACACCCAGCGCCGCGCCGGCAAACGACTGCCAGCCGATCTTTTCGCCCGCGAGATACGACAGCGGCACCATCCAGAGCATGGTGGTGTAGGCCAGCACGCCCGAGCGGCCGGCAGGCAGGCTCTGCACGCCGAGATTGGCGAGGGCAAAGAAACATGTCAGCTGCAGGCCGCCGACCGACAGGATCACCGGCCAGTCCTCGCGATGCGGCCATGACAGACGGCCCAGGACGGCCAGCAGCGTGAACGCCGTGATCGCCGACAGGGTGGCGCGGCCCGCCGCCAGCCATACGGGCGAACCGGCGGAGAGGCCGATCTTCATGATCGGCCAGGTCAGACCGAACAGCACGATCGTGGCGGCAAGCTGCAGCCACGCCACGCGCGACGCCCGCGCGTTCATCATATGTGTTTTCCTTTGGGCGTTTCCTTCGGGCGCTAAGCTCTTTTTTCTTTCGCCGTCGACAGCGGCTGCGGCAGACGCGTCAGCATCTCCTTCGGGACCACCTGCCAGAAGTTCTCGGCCTCGCGGGCCCAGTCGTTGAGCAGGCGCGCGCCGAGAGGCGACTTGGTCTCGGCGACGTGCTCCTCGATCATGGTCTTGAGGATGGCTTCCCAATGGGGATGGTCGAGGCGCTGCCACGCCACCGTCTCGGGATTGACCTTGAGCTTGAAGACGTCGGCGGGGTCGTAGACGAAGGCCATGCCGCCCGTCATGCCGGCGGCGAAGTTGACGCCGACGTTGCCCAGCACCACGGCGGTGCCGCCGGTCATGTACTCGCAGCCGTTGGAGCCCAGCCCCTCGACCACCGCGTCGGCGCCCGAGTTGCGCACGGCGAAGCGCTCGCCCGCCGTACCCGAGGCGAACAGCTTGCCGGCCGTGGCGCCGTACAGCACCGTATTGCCGATGATCGCGTTGTGCTCGGGCACCAGCGGGCTCGAGATCGTGGGCTTCACCACGATGGTGCCGCCCGACAGGCCCTTGCCGACATAGTCGTTGGCATCGCCGAACACTTCGAGCTTCACGCCGCGCACGGCGAAGGCGCCGAGCGACTGACCGGCACTGCCGCGCAGGCGCACCGTCACGGTGTCGGGCTGCAGTCCTGCCATGCCGTACTTGCGGGTGATCATGGCGGACAGGCGCGTGCCCACCGCGCGATGGGTATTCCGCACGCTGTACTGCAGCTGCATCTTCTCGCGATGTGTGAACAGCGGCTGGGCGTCGCGGATCATCTGCGCGTCCAGCGTATCCGGCACTTCGTTGCGGCCCGTCACGGTCGAATGGACGGCGCCCGAGCCGCCGTCGGCGCGGGTCAGCAGCGGGCTGAGGTCGAGGTCGTCGAGATAGCGTGCGCCGCGGCTCACCTGCTTCAGCAGGTCCGAACGGCCGACAATCTCGGTCAGCGAGCGGTAGCCGAGTTGCGCCAGGATCTCGCGCACCTCCTCTGCCACGAAGCTGAACAGGTTCACGACCTTTTCCGGCGAGCCGTCGAACTTGGCGCGCAGCTTGGGATCCTGCGTGCACACGCCGACCGGGCAGGTGTTGGAGTGGCACTGGCGCACCATGATGCAGCCCATGGCGATCAGCGAGGCGGTGCCGATGCCGTATTCCTCGGCGCCCAGCATCGCGGCGATCACCACGTCGCGCCCGGTCTTGATGCCGCCGTCGGTGCGCAGCAGCACCTTCTGCCGCAGGCGGTTGAGCGTCAGCACTTGGTGCGTCTCGGAAAGCCCCATCTCCCAGGGAATGCCGGCGTACTTGATGCTGGTCTGCGGCGAGGCGCCCGTGCCGCCGCTGTGGCCCGACACCAGGATCACGTCGGCCTTGGCCTTGGCGACGCCCGCTGCGACCGTGCCGATGCCCGAGCGCGCGACCAGCTTCACGGT
>FTCZ01002747.1_pt1 | contig 42347 bp, 36 predicted proteins | sample 1658871 | NCBI WGS metagenome assembly FTCZ01 (sample SAMEA3914864, study PRJEB12502) | metagenome | biome: forest; material: soil | place: USA | collected 2012-03-12 | depth 0.3 m | reverse complement strand
GTTGCCGAAGCCCCGCTCCAGGGCGTCGGTCGCAACTCCGAAGGGCGAAACCATATGGACACCCGACCAGAAGACATCCTCTGCCTTGGGCGTCAGCGCGGCGAGCGTCGTCTCGATCGTATGAAGCGGTCCCAAATCGTGCTGGGCCGCGTTGGCAAACGGCGGGTGCGTCAGATGCCGTTGCAAGACTGGCGTCGAGCGCGTGGCTTGCGCCACCGCGCCCGCCGCCCGCCAGTTATCGGGCAAGTCCGGAGGCTGCTGGCGGACATAGGGCCCCAGAAACCGCAGGCTGCCGGAAAAGGGATTGGGGCCGAGGCCCGCACCGACCAGCAGCACCTTGCGGTCGAAGTGCGGCTGTGCCGCCCGCCAGAAATCAGGCGGATAAGAAAGATTGGAAGGGTTTGCCAAGACGACGCTCCGATTGCGTCGTCATCCTTCCTCAAGCTCCGTCAGTGCCGCATACCGGCGTAGGCCACGCCATTTTCACCACACCCTGTTGAATTCATGACGGGTTTGCGCCATGAAAAAAATCGGCTCACGCAGGGTTTGCGTGCGGCTGTTCGACGGGGGCATTCATGATCATCGGCATCGACCTGGGCACCACCAATTCTGCCGTGGCGGTGTGGCGCGACGGCAAGGCCGAGCTGATCCCCAACAGCCTGGGGCAAACCCTGACGCCGTCCGCCGTCGGCATCGACGATACCGGCGAACTGCTGGTCGGCATGGCGGCGCGCGAGCGCCAGTCGACCCATCCGCACCTGACCGCCACCGCGTTCAAGCGGTATATGGGCACGGCGCGCAAGACGCGGCTGGGCAAGGTCGATTACACGCCCGAACAGCTGTCGGCCATGGTGCTGGGACGGCTGAAAACCGACGCCGAAGCCTGGCTGGGCGAGCCGGTGACCGAGGCCGTCATCACCGTGCCGGCCTATTTCAGCGACAAGCAGCGCAAAGCGACGCGCCGGGCGGGCGAGTTGGCGGGCCTGAAGGTCGAGCGCCTGGTCAACGAGCCCACCGCCGCGGCCCTGGCCTACGGCATCCACAACCTGGCCGACGAATCGCGCTTTCTGGTCTTCGATCTCGGCGGCGGAACCTTCGACGTTTCTATCCTCGAAATCTTCGAAGGCGTCATCGAGGTGCGCGCCTCGACCGGCGACAACCGGCTGGGCGGCGAGGACTTCAACGACCTCCTGGTGACAAGCTTTCGCCACCGCTTCGAAAAAGAGCTCAAGACGAAGCCCGAGGAGTGGGACGCCCTCCACCAGATCTTGCGCGCGGCGGCCGAGCGGACCCGGCGGGCCCTGACGACCGAGGCCTGGGCGCCGATGGACATCGTCTGGAAGGGCAAGGCGTACAGCCACAAAATCGCCGCGCAGGATTTCGAGGGCATGGCGGCGGCCTTGATCGAACGGCTGCGGGAACCCGTCCTGCGCGCCCTGCGCGACGGCGACGTGCGGCCGTCGGACCTCAACGAGATCGTGCTGGTCGGCGGCGCCACGCGCATGCCGGTCGTGCGCCGGACGGTGACGCGCATGTTCGACCGCTTCCCGTCGCACGCCGTCAATCCCGATGAGGCCGTGGCCCTTGGGGCTGCCGTCCAGGCCGGCCTGAAGAGCCGCGACGCCGCCCTGCGGGAAGTCGCGGTGACCGACGTTTGCCCCTATAGCCTCGGCGTCGATGTCGCCGAACGCCGCGAGGACGGCGGTCTCAGGGGCGGGCTGTTTTCACCGATCATCGAACGGAACATCGTGGTGCCCGTCAGCCGGCAACGGGTCTTTTCGACAATGCACGACGGGCAGGAAGTGGTCCATTTCGGTATCTACCAGGGCGAATCCCGGCATGTCGCCGACAACATCCTCCTGTCGGAAATTTCCATCCCGGTGCCGCCCAGGCCGGCGGGGCAGGTCGACGTCGAATGCCGCTTCACCTACGACATCAACGGCCTGATCGAAGTCGATGTCCATGTGCCGATGACCGGTGAACGCCGGGAACTGGTCATCGTCGACGAGGACGGCCCCAGGGGCGACGACCTGGAACGCCAGCGCGCTGCCCTGGCCGCCCTCAAGGTCCATCCGCGCGACCTCGACGCCAACCGCGCGGCGATGGCCAGGGCCAACCGCTGCTACGAGGACTTCCTTGGGGACAAGCGTGCCCTGGTCGGTCAGTGGATCGGGCAGTTCGAAAGCATCCTGGAAGGCCAGGATCCGCGCCAGATCGAACACGCGCGCAGTGAACTGATGCGGGCGCTCGATTCACTGGAAGGCGAGAGCTTCCTGTGACGTCGATCTGGACGACGCTCGGCATCGCCCGGACCGGAGACCGGAACCTGATCCGCCGTGCCTATGCGGCGAAGCTCAAGGCCACCAATCCGGAAGACGATCCGGAGGGGTTCAAGGCGCTGCGAGAAGCCTATGAGCGCGCGCTGCAGCAGGCCGGAACCGTCGCCCGTATCCCGGGCGTGGCCGTGCGCCAAATCGAGGCCGGCGTTCCGGATGAGCCCGAGCCTCAGCCCAGCCCGCCGCCCGAGCCTAGTCCCGTTCCCGCGCAGCCCGTCGCCGGCGGGACGGTTCCCGACGTGTCCGATACACCGTCGCGGGACAGCGGACCTGTTGTCCCGGGCGTGGTAAGGACCCGGCCCGACCCGGCGTTCATCCATGCGCGCAGAGATCTCGAAGCCTTGCTCAAGCCGGCGTCGAACGGCGACGACGACGCCCGGCGGGACGCCCTGAAGACGCTTTTCGCCTGTCCAGACCTCGAAAGCATAGACACGCGCGAAGAGACCGAAGGCTGGCTGCTCCGCCTGATCGTGTTCAACGCCCCCCGGTCGGACGTCCTGATCGGACCTGCCCGAAAGTACTTCGGATGGAACGAGGACGCCATCGACTGGCCCCGCCGGCGCGACAACGGCGCCCCTTTGAAGCAGAGGCTGTTCGCGAGAGAACGAGACGTTGCCTACCTGGCGCTTCTGGCCAGTCCCCGCAGCCCGCATCACGCGGCGTACAAGGTCCTGAGCCGGCCGCCCGAGCCGGAAATCCTGTGGACGCGCGTTTTCCCCCCCGCGAACCCCAAGGAGATCGGCAACCTTCTGCGCGATATTCGCCATGAGCGGCCCCACCTTGAGGGCGAGCTCGACGCCGAGGCCGTGGCGCTGTGGAAAAAACGCGGCGAGCGGCCCAGGCTCGAGGGCAACAACCTGCTGGTGGCACTTGTCGCCTTGCCTGCGCTGGCGTCTCTGGCGGCGTTCAGGCTCCTGCCGCCGATCGACAGCGAAACGATGGCGATGATTGCCTTCGCGTTGATCCTTCCCACCCTGTGGACGGTGGGATGGTGTGTCCGCACCTATCTCTATGTCCTGCCGCGGCGGCGGTGGCGGCAGGGGGAGGGGGCGCCGCCGTGGATGGCGTACGGCTGGGGCCCGGCGCTCTTGGGCGTGTTCGTCATCGGCGCCGGGCCGCCGACCCTGTGGCTGGCCGGGGTTCAGCTTGTGCTGGCCCTCGCCGTCGCGTGGTGGGCCATGGTCGTCGGCGAGCCGGACCGGCGGCCGGGAAAGACGCCCTGGCAACTGCGGCTTCTCGGCGCCACCGGCAGCCTTATCCCATGGTGGCTGTTCGCCATGCGGGGATTGCCCGGGCCGGAGTCGAAGGTCATGATGACGATCGCGTGCGCCGCGGCCGTGCCCGTCTTCGGCTATGGCTGGATTCCCCTTAACGCCCGCTGGTCGCAACTGTCTCGGGGGCTTCGGCGTAAGGGGCTTGTCGGCCTTGCCGCAACCTGCGGAATGGCCCTGGCGTTCAACTGGATTGTCCTGGGCGCGCCGGAATGGCAGCCGCTGGCCTTCGCGCTGACCGCGGGCTTTCTTCTCCTGCACAAGGTCCCGACCCTGGCCGGGCAGCAGTGGTCCGTCGGCCTTGCCAACAGGATCGTCGGGGCGATCGTCCTTTTCGCCTTCGGCATATCGTCCTCCTGGGCCGGTACGGCGGCGTTCGGCTCGCTCCTGCTGCTGCGCGCCATCGTCAACTGCATCTCCGCCCATGCAAAACTGGATGAAAAGCCGAAGAAGCGTCCAGGCCTGGCCTAGGCGCGGCCGGTCCCGGCGGGATGTTGGCCGCTTCGCCCATAAAGCCCTTGTCTCGCCTGCCAAGGGACGTTACGACGGACGCCCGTTAACAACCAGAACCGAATCCCGGACCGTCCGGGACATGGCGATTTGGGGGCAATTTGCAGGACAAGGGCGGCAAGGATTCCGGTGCAGGCGACGCCCAAGGGCATGGCGCGGCGATGCCGGTCGTCATCGCGGCGCCCGGGGCCATTACCCTTGTGCGCCACGGTGAGCCCGCCCTGTCGCGGCGCGCGCTCCTCGACTGGGAGGGCTATCGCGACTGGTGGGCCAAGTATGAGGAATCGGGCCTGCTGGAGGGCCAGACCCCGCCCCATATCCTGATCGGCTACGCCCGCGACGCGCGCTATATCTATTCCTCGACGCTCAGGCGTTCGATCGAGACCGCCCAGGCGGTCTGCGGCAAGCGTCCGTTCGAAAGCCTCGACATGCTGGTCGAAGCGCCCCTGCCGCCGCCGCGCCTGCCGCGCTTCATCAGGCTGTCGCCCAAGTCGTGGGGCTGGGGAACCGTGTCGCGCCTGTGGTGGTGGTACACCGACGGCCACGGCGCGTGGGAAACGCGCAAGGACGCCGTGGCGCGCGCCAGGAGGGCCGCCGATTTCCTGATGGAAAAGGCGCGCGAAGGCGGCGACGTCCTGGTGCTGGCACACGGTTATTTCAACCTGATGATCAGCCTTGAACTGAAGAAAATGGGTTATATAAAGACGGTGGAGCAGGGGTTCAAATACTGGGGGTGCCGCCGCTACGAGAAGACAACGAAGGACTAGATCATGGCCGAAACCACCGAACTCTCCTTCGAAGCGGCGCTGAGCCAGCTGGAAAAAATCGTCACCGAACTCGAATCGGGTCAGGCGCCGCTCGAGAAATCGCTGGAGCTGTATCAGCGCGGCGCCGAGCTGAAAGCGCTCTGCGAGGCGCGCCTCGAAGCCGCCCGATTGCAAGTGGAAAAGATTTCCCTGTCCAAAACCGGTCAGGTCGAGGGTGTCGCCCCCGCGAGCTTCGAGTAGATGCTGACTTTTTTTGCCGCTCAAACGCCGCCAGGCTCCTCGCCCACGAAGCGTTGTCCTAACGCTGCGCGCCTTGAGGACAGCCTCGGGCGGGCGGTCGCCCTTGCCAAATGTCTCGCGACATTTGGAAGTCGGGAGGTATGGATATGCTGACCCCGGTTGCAGCTAACTCCGATCTTCCGCCGCTCAAGCAGCGGCTGGCCGAGACCGCCGACCTCGTCACCATGGCGCTCGACGAGCTCCTGCCGCGCGGCGAGGGACCCGAGGTGCGGCTGACCGAGGCCATGCGCTACGCGGCGCTGGGGCCGGGCAAGCGCATCCGTCCCTTCTTCGCCATCGAAACCGGCCGCATGCTGGAGGCCGATCCGAACGCCGTGCTGCGCGCCGCCTGCGCGCTCGAATGCATCCACGCCTACAGCCTGGTGCACGACGACCTGCCGTGCATGGACGATGACGACTTGCGCCGGGGGCGGCTGACCGTCCACCGCGCCTATGACGAGGCCACCGCCGTGCTGGCCGGCGACGCGCTGCAAAGCGTCGCCTTCGAAATCCTGGCCAGCGAGGATACGCACGAAGACCCGATGGTGCGCTGTGAACTGGTCAGGCTTCTGGCCCAGGCCTCGGGCGCGCTCGGCATGGCGGGCGGCCAGATGATCGACCTGCTGGGTGTTCCCGACGATCTTGGCGGCGTCGCGCGCATGCAGCGGCTCAAGACGGGCGCGTTGATCGCCCATGCCTTTGAAATTCCGTTGGTCATTGCCGATGCTCCCGAAAAGGAAGGCCTGGCCCTGATGCATTTCGCGCAGGACCTGGGGCTCGCCTACCAGATTTCCGACGACGTGCTCGACGTCGAGGGCGATCCGGAGGAGATGGGCAAGGGGGCGGGCGGTAAGGACGCCCAAAAGGGCAAGACCAATTTCGTGACGCTGCTGGGACTCGACGAGGCCAAGCATCGCGTGGCGATGCTGAGCGATCAGGCCAAATCCCGGCTTGATATTTTCGGCGGAAAGGCGCGATACTTGCGCGACAGCGTTGACTTTGTCCTCAATCGGCGCAACTGACCTCCGTATTCTGTTTCGCCCGTAACGGTTCCCGCGTTGATGCCCGACACGCCTTTTCTCGACAGATTGCAGAATGCCGACGGATTTCATCCCGAGGTCATCCACGCCTTAAGCTCCGCGGAGCTCCGCCAGCTGGCCGCCGAGGTCCGCGAGGAAACGATCGACGTCGTGTCGAAGATCGGCGGGCACCTCGGTTCGGCGCTCGGCGTCGTCGAGCTGACGGTCGCCTTGCACCACGTTTTCAATACGCCGCGCGATATCCTGATCTGGGACGTCGGCCATCAGTGCTATCCGCACAAGATGCTGACCGGGCGCCGCGATCGCATCCGCACCCTGCGCCAGGGCGGGGGGCTGTCGGGCTTCACCAAGCGTTCGGAAAGCGCCTACGACCCCTTCGGCGCGGCGCACGCCGCCACCTCGATCTCGGCGGCGCTCGGCTTCTGCGCGGCGCGCGACCTCAAGGGCGAAACCAACAAGGTCGTGGCCGTGATCGGCGACGGCTCGATGTCCGCGGGCATGGCCTACGAGGCGATGAACAACGCCGCCGAGACCACGAAGAACCTGACCGTCATCCTCAACGACAACGACATGTCGATCGCGCCGCCGGTGGGCGGAATGAGCGCCTACCTGGCCAATCTCGTGTCGGGCGGAACGTATCAGTCGATCCGCCGCATCTCGCGCGGCATCGCCGAGCACCTGCCGCGGCCTTTGTTCGAGACCGTGCGCAAGATGGAGGAGTTCTCGCGGACCTGGGTGACCGGCGGGACCTTCTTCGAGGAACTGGGTTTCTACTATGTCGGCCCGATCGACGGCCACAATATGGAGCACCTTCTGACGGTGCTGAAGCGCGTTCGCGACATCAATGACCGCCCCGTGCTGGTCCACGTCGTGACGCAGAAGGGCAAGGGGTACGCCCCCGCCGAAAGCGCGTCGGACAAGTATCACGGCGTCGCCAAGTTCGACGTCATCACCGGCGAACAGTCCAAGCCCAAGAGCAATGCGCCGACCTATACCGAGGTCTTTGCGTCCGAACTGATCAAGCAGGCGCACAGGGACCCCAAGGTCGTCGCCATCACGGCGGCCATGCCGTCGGGTACCGGCCTCGACCGTTTCGCCGAGGTCTTCCCCGACCGCTGCTACGACGTCGGCATCGCCGAACAGCACGCCGTGACGTTCGCGGCGGGCCTGGCCGCGGACGGCGCCAAGCCGTTCTGCGCGCTCTATTCGACCTTCCTGCAACGCGGCTACGACCAGGTGGCGCACGACGTGGCGCTGCAAAACCTGCCGGTGCGCTTCGCCATCGACCGCGCCGGCCTGGTCGGCGCTGACGGCGCAACGCACGCCGGCGCGTTCGACATCGGTTATCTCGGCGCCTTGCCCAACATGATGATCATGGCCGCGGCCGACGAGGCCGAGCTGGCGGCGATGATCGCCACGGCCAGGGCGTATGACGACGGTCCCTCGGCCTTCCGTTATCCGCGCGGTGAAGGCGTCGGCATCAATATCCCCGAATTGTCCGACCCGTTGGCCATCGGCAAGGGCAGGATCGTGCGCGAAGGGTCGAAGGTCGCCATCCTGTCGCTCGGCACGCGCCTGACCGACGCCCTGAAGGCCGCCGACATGCTGGCGGCGCGCGGGTTGTCGACCACGGTCGCCGACGCGCGCTTCGCCAAGCCGATCGACCGCGAGCTGGTGCTTCAGCTGGCGCGGCACCACGAATGCCTGATCACGGTAGAGGAGGGTTCCGAAGGCGGCTTCGGCGCCTTCGTCCTGCAATTGCTGGCGGCGGAAGGCGCGCTCGACGCCGGCCTCAAGATTCGGACCCTGGCCCTGCCGGACCGCTTCCAGGACCAGGACTCGATGACCGCCATGTATGCCGACGCCGGCCTCGATGCCACCGGAATTACGCTGACGGCGCTCAAGACGCTCGGCATGGAAGATGCCGTCATTGCCATGGCCGCCAAACGGTAAAAAAACGGCGCCTCGAAAGGCGCCGTTTCTTTTTCGGGTTACTGGTTCAGAATAATAGAAGCGATCAAACCCGACGCCACCGCCGCGAGGACGTAGTTGCCGTTCACTTCGCGCCACTCATAGCCGTAGGGCGGGCGGCGGAGATGATAGTAGCGGTAGTCGACGTGACGGCCACGGTCCCAGTCGTAGCGGCCGACATAACCGCCGCGGCGCCAGTCCGACCGGTCGCGCCAGCCGTTATGATAGCCGTTGTCATGGTAGCCGTAGCCGCGGTTGTAGCTGCCGCGGCCGTAGCCGCGATTGTCGTAGCCGCGATTGTCATGCCCGCGATCGTGATAACCGTGTTCATAGCGGCCGTGGTCGCGATCACGGTCGTGCCACCCTTGGGCCTGGGCGGCGGTACCGAAGGCCAGGGTTCCGGCCAGTACGGCCATAGCCGTCGTCGTCAGAATGCGTTTCATGGTGATCTCCTTTACGCAGTCACCCCCGATGACACACACTCTACGCTTTTCGACATGAACCCGTAATGAACATGTGGGCTCGAAAAAATTCAGGCAACATCAAGAGCTTCGGCTTCGGTTTCACGGCCGGTGCGCACCATCTCGATCCATAGCGCAGCCATGTCGCGCACCGCGTCGGACGCGTCGTTCACCAAACCGGCGAAGACGTCGAAGCCCAGCGGCAAGGTGTCGTAGCGGCGGTAGATCGTGCGCACGCGCGCCGCCATCAGTCGCCTGACAAAGGCTTCGGCCTGGGGCGCCAACGGATCGAGCCCGGCCGAGACGACGAGTGTCCGGGGCTGGCCGACCAGGACGCCTTCATGGGCCGGCGAAACGCGCGGATCGGCGTGGTCTACGCCGGCGCCCGCATAGTGCGCCACCATGATATCGAGATCCGCAGCGTTAAGCGGCCAGTGGCCGGCCTGGGCGCCGGACGTGATCGCCGGATCGGACAGGTCGAGCAGGGGGGTCACCAGAAGCTGTCCGGCGGGCAGCGGCTTGAAGTCGCGGCGCAGGTCGAGGCAGAGGCGCGCGGCCAGGTTGGCGCCGGTCAGCACCCCGCCCACGGCGACCTCGCCCGATTTGGCGCCCAGGCGGAAAGCGTTCGCCTGCGCCCATTCAAATGCCGCGCGCGCGTCCTCATAGGCCGCCGGAAAGCGGTAGAGCGGCGCCAGCCGGTATTCCGGGATGAAAACCGGGCAGCGCGCTTCGTGCGCGAACAGGGCGCAAAAGGCGCGCGACAGTTCGGGCCCGCCCAGCACACCGCCGCCCTGGTGGAAGAAGACGAGCAGAGGCGCGTCCGCGGAGATTCCGGCCGGTCGGATCAGCAGGCCCCGCATGGGCGACGGGCCATAGGGAGATCCCACCGTCTCGGCGCCGATCTCCTCGACCTTGACGCGGGCGGCCGGCGGCGTGCCCAGCAATGACGCCATATCCTGCCATTCCTGGCGTGCCTGTTCCAGGCTCTTGCCGCCGAGGCTCAGCGGCTGCGACGCGGAGCCGGCGAACCAGGAGCGTCCCAGGAACTGCATCTGGGGATCGAGCGTGCGCCCGTTTGCGTAGACCACGCCGCTACCGGCGAAAAAGCGCAGGCAGGCCGTCGGCAGGGACAGGACCTGCCGAAGCAGCCAAAGACGGAGAAAGGAGGTACGCATCGAAAATCCGTAACAGCGAGTCTTGGGGCCCGAAAGGACTTTGCGGGATTTAACACCATTCGGTGGCGAAGCCCCAGCCTCTCGCGCAATAATTTTGCTTGAGACCCGCGAAGGTGGGACATTTTCGTCAATATTGGCAGGAAATCGCGGCGTTTCGCCCGTGGCGTGACGCCTTTTCGTTTGACCGATTGGGAAACCACTGGCTTAATGTTTGCACAATTCGTTACTCTGGCTGCCGATGCTAAGGGGATCAAGGGAAACGGCTTGCGCCGCGCCCCGGCTGCTCCCGAACTTGCTGCTACCGAGACCACGATTGTCCGCGGGAGGTCGAAGGCCTGCGGCTCGATAACAGCTCGTTACTCAAGGAGAGCGCACATGGCCGAAGGTACGGTCAAATGGTTCAACACCACCAAGGGCTTTGGCTTCATCCAGCCCTCGTCGGGCGGCAATGACGTGTTCGTCCACATCTCGGCTGTTCAGCGCGCCGGCCTGCAAGGCCTGTCGGACGGCCAGAAGGTCAGCTACGAGCTGCAGAGCGAACGTGGCAAGACCGCCGCGGTCGATATCAAGCTGCTCTGATCCAGCGCCTTTCTTCTGAGTACCCAGCGCAGGCCCGGCATCCGGGCCTGCGTTTTTGTTTGTGGATGGCATGGCAAAGACCAAACAATCTTCGTTTGCACAGATTTCCGAACCGCCTTGGCGGGGAGGCAAGCGCGCCAATCTTTTCGGTTTTGGGCGCCGCCGCTGATGCGGCGAGCCCCCGCGGCGCTTGAGCAGAAGAAAGAACCTCCGAACCGCCTTGGCGGTGAGGCAAGCGCGACCGCGCGCCGCCGCTGATGCGGCGAGCCCTCGCGGCGCCTGAGCGAAAAAAAACAGTCATGGAAAATTCACTGTTTCCTTTCGGTGGAATCGGGTTCAATCTATCCACAGGCTGAGGCACCGGGTTACAGGCGTGCGGCAGACGCCTTTGCAGCTCAGGTACCCGTGGCCCGTAACCCGCGCCATAAGGAGCTTCGTCTTCAAAATCCGTGTTTGCCATAAACCGCCTGACAGACCCGATCGGAGGGCGTCATGCAGGTCCTGAAACACCCGCCGCACGACTGGCGCGCCCTCGTGCTCAACGCCGACTTCCGGCCTCTGTCCTATTATCCTCTGTCGACCAAGCCGTGGCAGGACGTGGTCAAGGCGGTCTTCGAAGATCGCGTCGACGTGGTCCAGACCTACGACATCGAAATCCATTCGCCGTCGATGAAGATGCGTCTGCCCAGCGTGGTCAGCCTCAAGACCTATATCGACCAGAATCGGCCGCCGGCGTTCACACGCTACAACGTCTTCCTGCGCGACCGCTTCCGCTGCCAGTACTGCGGCTCTCCGCACGAACTGACCTTCGACCACGTCGTACCGGTCAGCCAGGGGGGCAGGTCGTCGTGGCAGAACATCCTGACGGCGTGCGCGCCGTGCAATCTGCGCAAAGGCGGCAAGACGCCGCAGCAGGCGCGGATGATGCCGGCAAAAAACCCACACCGCCCGACAATGTTTCAGTTGCAGGATCTTGGACGCTCTTTTCCCCCTAACTATCTGCACGAAAGTTGGATAGATTACCTGTACTGGGATACGCCTCTGGAGACGTAAACGCTTTCCAGACACCGGTGGACCCGGCAAGGTGGGGATACCGACGCCAGAACGGCGCGGCATAGCAGAAAGTTTTGACACGACATGTCACCCGTGCGGTTCGAGATGGACAAACGCGCCTTCGGCGTCGTCAATTTCGTGCGGGCCAAGGGCCATACGCGCTACGCCGTCGAACCGCTGAAAAAGGCGCTGGAAACCACACTGAACGTGCGCGTGCAGGCCAGACGCGAAAAGCTGTTCGGACCCCGGGTGCACAGCTTCACCTTCATGGGCGAGACGGTGAAAATCTATCCGACCGACAGCGGCGACGTCCGCCTGGATCTGGGCCTGGTCGACGACGAGGTGCGTGAGACCCTGCTGGAGCACATGCGCCAGAGCCTCGATTTCGAGGGCAGGTAACTTTGACCTAAGGCGCGAATTGCGCTTCCTTCGCGCGGGAAGGAAAGATTCGATGACCGAACCCGCGGCGGACAAAAAGCCCAAAGGGCTGTTGCATTTTCTGAAGATGTTGGGACCGGGCCTGGTCACGGGCGCGTCGGACGACGATCCGTCGGGCATCGCGACCTACAGCCAGGCTGGGGCGCAATATGGCCTGACCACGTTGTGGACGGCGCTGGTCACCTTCCCGCTGATGGCGGCCGTGCAGGAAATGTGCGCGCGCATCGGTGTGGTGACGTCGCATGGCCTGACGGGCCTCCTGAAGCGCCACTATCCCCGGCCCGTCCTGTGGCTGATGGTGCTGTTCAGCTTCCCGGCCATCATCCTCAATATCGGCGCCGACCTCGCCGGCATGGGGGCCGTGTCGAATTTGATCTTTCCGCAGGTCCCGTCCGAAGCGTTTTCGGCCGGGTTTGCCGTCGTGCTGATCCTGGCGATCGTTTTCCTGCCGTACCAGCGTTTCGCCGCCGTGTTGAAATGGCTGTGCGCCGTCCTGCTGGTCTATCTGGTCGTGCCGTTCCTCTGCCATACCGACTGGCCGGCCGTGGCCCGGAGCACCTTCGTGCCGCATATCGAATTCAACAAGGACTTCGTCAACGTGCTGGTGGCGATCCTCGGCACGACGATCTCCCCCTACCTCTTTTTCTGGCAGGCGACGATGGAGGTCGAAACGGTGCGCTGCGACCACGTGGTGGTCGATAAGCGCTATGTCCGCGACGTCGGTTTCGACGTCGATTTCGGCATGTTCTTCTCGAACATCGTCATGTTCTTCATCATCCTGACGACGGGGACGGTGCTGTTCAATGCCGGCATCCACCAGATCGACACGGTCGAGCAGGCGGCGAAGGCGCTGGAGCCGCTGGCCGGGAAGTGGGCCTATTATCTGTTCGCCCTCGGCATCGTCGGCACGGGGCTGTTGGCCATCCCGGTGCTGAGCGGTTCCCTGTCCTACATCGTCGCGGAAGCCTTCGGGTGGCGAGAGGGGCTGGACCGGCGCTTCGTCGAGGCCAAGGCCTTCTACACTGTCGCCATCCTGTCGCTGATTGTCGGTCTGGCCATCAACTACCTCGGTATCAGCCCGATCAAGGCGCTGATCTGGTCGGCGATCCTTTACGGGCTGACCTCGCCGGTGATCATCGCCATCGTGCTGCACATATCGAACAACAAGAAGGTCATGGGCGAATATACCAACGGCGTCTGGTCGAATGTCCTCGGCGGTGGTGCGTTCGTCCTGATGGCGGCCGCCGCCGGATTCATGATCTACTACCAGTTCGCCGGGTGATCTGTGGACCTCTTAGAAACAGAGCGCCACAAACTTAGATCTTCTCGCTGATCCTGATCGCGGCCTTGCAGCCGGCCTTGATGATCGCCGACAGGAGCGGGTAGGCGGGGGCTTCGCGCGCGCCCTGTTCGATCGCCTGGTCGTGGTGGCCCAGTTCGTCGTCGCGAAACTGCGCCAACTTCGCCGCCAGTTCGGGATCGGACGCCTGGACGTCCTTGACCTGGCCGGCATAGTGCTCGCCGATGACGCTTTCGACCGCCTCGGTGCAGGCGTGCGCCGCCTTTTCGCCGAGCAAGGCCGTGCCGACGCCGAGGCCCAGGGCCGCCAGCCGCCACACCGGCGTCATCAGCGTCGGACGCACGCCGCGTTCGCGCATCAGGCCCTCGAACGCGTCGAGATGGACCTGTTCTTCGCCCTGCATGTGCTCGAACTGCCTGCCCAGGGTGTCCTTTCGGGTCCCCCCGAACACCAGGCTCTGGCCGCGGTAGATATGGACAGCCGCCAGTTCTCCGGCGTGGTCGACGCGCAGGATTTCGGCCAGCCGATCGCCGGTGGCGCCCAGACCGGGCTTCGGCGGAACATCGGGCTGGTCGGGGCTCATGATCAGGCTTTCTTGCGGCGGGGCGAACGGAAACGGACCGACGCCACCAGGCTTAAGGTCGCCAGGATGGCGGAGGCGATGGCATTATAGCCCGCCATGCTGATGCCGAACATGCGCCATGCCGCCACATCGCATTGCGGCCCGCGCGTCGAGGCGCCGCCCAGGAAGGCGATCATCTGGTCGGGGCTGATCTCGCCGCGCGCCGCAGTGCAGCTTTCGGGCCCGGGCCACCACTTCCATTCGGCGCCGGCGTGGAAGACGGCCAGCGCGGCGCCCGTGGCGAAGATGGCGAACAGTACGAAGGAAAAGACGCGCGGCGGTCCCTTGGCGCCGGTGAACAGCGCCCACACGCTGCACACGGCCGACACGCCGACGGCGATCCAGTAGATGTCGCGCTGCTTGAGGCACAGGTGACAGGGGTTGAGGCCGCCGAACAGCTGAAAAGACCACGCCGTCGCCAGCATGGCCAGCGACACGAACAGGGCGGTCAGGCTCCACCAGCGGCTGAAGGCCAGGGCGAACTTCGTGTTGGCGATTCGCGTGCGCAAGGTCGTCATCAGTGGCCCTTCGCCATAAACTTCACGGCGACGAATCCTATCACGATGATGGCGAGAACGACAGTGCCAACCAGATAAATCCGCTTTTCGATCAGATCGGTAACCTCGGGACCGAAGCGTTTGCAAAGCCAGGCCACCAGCGCAAAACGCGCCGTCCGCGTGATGGCGGACGCGACGAAGAACTGCAACAGGCTGAAATGCGCGAGACCCGCCGCGATGGTCGTGATCTTGTACGGAATAGGCGTCACGCCCTTGGCCAGGATGACGAAGAAACCCCATTGCCCGAACCACTGGCGATAGGCCTCAAGGCCCTCGGAGTGACCGAAGAATTTGAGGATGGTCAGCCCGATCGGCTCGAGGCTGTAGCCGATGAAGTAGCCCAGAAATCCGCCGATCACCGAGGCGACCGAACAGACCAGCGCGTACCGCCAGGCGTTTTCGGGCCGCTTCAGCACCATGGGCGCCAGCATGATATCGGGGGGAATCGGGAAGAAGGAGGCCTCGGCGAAAGAGACGAGCGCCAGCGCTTTTTCGGCATGGCGGCCGCCGGCCAGCGACATCATCCAGTCGTAGAGACGTTTGAAAAAGGGTTTCAGCACGAACGGGTTCCGGCAGTGGTGGGGCTCCCCCCTTAACAGGAGTTTGGCGGCTTGTCGCGGGCAAGCGCGTGCCAAGGGGGCGGGAAGCGTCCGAAATTTTCTGACACCTGCGTCAGTTGGGACCACGTGCGGCACCGTTCATTTAGGGTAAATCGTCAAACTCTTGAAAATTACTCATTTGTAATTGGTTCACGCTCCCGGCATTTAAGATACTGCCCTACGAAGGATTCGCATCCATATGACGCAGACCACGCTTACGCTCGACGAGTACATGCCCTATCGCCTGGCTGTGGCGTCCAACGCCGTCAGCACCCTGATCGCGACGGCCTACGAAAACCTCTACGGTCTGCGAATTCCGGAATGGCGCCTGATCATGATCCTGCGTGAGGACGGTCCGTCGACCCAGCAAGCCCTTGTCAAGCGCGCCGGCATGGACAAGGTGACGATTTCGCGCGCCGCCCAGGCCCTGGCCAAGCGCCGCCTGATCACGCGCGCCCCGCACGAACACGACGGCCGGTCGCACCACCTGATCCTGACGGCGGAAGGCGAGCGCCTGTTCGCCGATGTGGCGCCGGCGGCGATCGAATACGAAAAGGTCATGCTGGCCGACTTTTCGACCGAGGAAGTGCTGCAGTTCAAGAAGCTGCTGCGCCGCGTCGAGGAAGCCGCGCTGAAGGCGCAAGGTAACCGCTGAGGGAAAGCCCGGTTGGCGCCCAACTTGGAGTCGTTCCAACGGCGGCTGACTTGAACTTGCTCGCCGTTGGCAAGCGCGGCCGCGCGCCGCCGCCGAAGCGGCGAGCCATGCGGCACTTGAGCTAAAAAAGTGCGAAAAGCCACAGGTGAGGCGAAAAAGCCCGGTCGCGATACGGTAAATGGGCGTTGCGGACTCGCGCCCTTCGGTGCATTCTGTTAACCTTCGCGGACGGCTGCGCAGGGACTGCGCACGAAGGGGAAAGGAGGGGTGGCCGACATGGACGATAAATTCGACGCGCAACCCGTCGCCGATTTCCCCACCGAAGTTGCGGCCAACCACGATTTCCTGTTCTGGACCGCCGTGACGATCTGCCTGATCGTCCTGGCCAGCATCCTGACCGTCGTCTTCAAGAACGCCCATCGCGACGCGGCGGGTGGCGTCGGCGGCGCCATCGACCGCCGCATCGACTCCGTGAAAAAGCTGCTGTCGGCGGCGGCGCGCGCCACGCCGGCCGAGCAGATCGAAAAAGCCGTGGCGGCGCGGTCGGCCATCGCCGACAATTTCCAGCATACGCTGAAGCTGAGCGCCGAGCTCAACAAGGTGGTCGGCAAGCTCAACACCGCCATCGACGGCACAAAGGAAGAGGTTTTCAAACCCAAGGCCGGTACGCCGGCGGCGACCGAGGCCGGGACGGTCTCGATCAATGTCGCCGTAAACGGCATCGTGCCTGTCGCCGCGGCACCGGCCCTGGCCGTCGAAGCCGCGCCGGACAAGGTGACGATGAGCGCGGAAGAAAAAAGCGAATCGGTTTGGAAAGCCGTACAGAAGCTGTTCAACTACTGGAAAAACATGAGCGCGGTCTCGACGGCCTTCCGCGCGGCCCAGGCGCAGTTGATGGCGTCGCCGCGCTGGGAAGACCCGCGCGAAGAGGGCAGCGGCCCGTCGAAGGCCAGGAAGTAGGATTATGGCGCGTTCCGACCCCGGTTTTGACGATACCTTCGGCGGCGATACGCCCGATCCGTCGGCCTATGGCCCGGGCCTGCATGTCGAGCCGCGCGTTCTCGTCACCCTGATCGTGCTGGGTCTGGCCATCATGGCCGTCGCAGTGCTGGCCTGGTACACCGGCCGTCAGCGTGGCCGCAGCCGCCTGGCGGCGCAACGCCAGGCGTCGGCCGAGGCCATTTACCGGAGCGTGCGCTGGCACCTCGACCGCGCGCTGAAATCTTCGGGCGGCGTCATCCTCGAGCGCGCCCGCGAAGTCGCGGAGGTGCTGGAGGCGCGCCTCGGCTTCGTCATGGCGCTCAATGCCAAGCCGGGCAAGATCGTCGGCGAACTCGACACGGCGCTGAAGGGGGAGAAGCCGTCGACGGCGCCCGACCCGACGCCCAAGGTCAAGGTCGCCCTGTCGACCGAGGCCCATTATCTCGAAGTCTGGAAGGCGCTGCAGGGTTTGAACACGCTCTGGCAGGACAAGGCGGCGGTCATGGCGATGATCCGCGCGGCGCAGGACGAGCTGGCGGCTCCGCCCAAGCCGGAAAAGCTGCCCGTCCGCGTCAGGGCCGAGACGCCGAAGGCCGTAAAGGAAAAGGCCGCGCGCGCTAAGCCGGCACCGGTCACAGCTGCGGCTTCGACACCTGCGCCATCTCCGGAACCGCCCCCGCCCCCGCCGGCGCCCGCCCCCAAGCGCGGCAAGAAACTGGCGGCGCATAAGCGCAATATGCTGGCCTGATTTATGTTGCGGCGCAGTATTTGTGTCCGCGACACTATGTTACCGTGTGTGCGTTTAAAAAACGGACGGTAAACTATATAAAAACACCATAAAATTCAGAGCCAATTTTGTAAATATGCCGCAAATACTGTCAGGGTTTGCTTGCGGGCGGTGCTGTCAATACGACACTGAAAGCTATTGTTTACGCCTTTGCGGCATCCTCTATGGACATATAGAGGATTGCGTCCGTGTTTCGGGGCTGGCTGGCCAAAATCGCCGCAAATAATCGCGGCAACGTCATGACGATCGTTGCCCTCAGCGCTGCACCGCTGCTGCTGTGTAGCGTCGGCGTGCTCGAACTCACCGCGATTTCCAACGATCATGCCAAGCTTCAGGCCGCCGCGGACGCAGGGGCCCTGGCGGGCGCTGGGCGCTTGTCCGTGGCTACGGGCACGGCGTCGGCGCCGACCGACACGGCGACGACCGTGACGAAGCAGACAGCGTCCCAGTCCGGGATCACCTCCCAGGTCAATGTCGAGGTCAGCGTCGCGCAGGACAACAGCGCCGTCACGGTCGTGGCGACCACGACGCACACGCCGATCGTCGACCTCCTCGGCGCACGCACCATTACGGTCACCGCCAAGGCCGAGAATATGGGCCATATTCCGCTGTGCGTGCTGCAGACCGGCACCGGCGGCATCCGGCTGCAGAATTCCGCGCGCATCCGCGCCACCGGCTGCGCCGTCCACGCCAATGACGACATCAAGGTCGACGGCGGCGCGATGATCCAGTCCGACCGCACCGAAGCCGTGGGAACGATCTTGGGGCCGGTATCGCCCGCGGGCTTTTCAGGTGCGATGAATATCGACGATCCCTTCGCGTCGATGAACCTCAATCCGCCGCTCGACTGCATCGGCAAGCCCCTGACCATCAAGGAACTGAGCGGGCTGGTCCTGCCACTTCTACCCGGCGTTCATTGCGAGCGCTGGGAGGTGGAGAAGAACGCCACCCTGATCCTGCTGCCGGGCGTGCACTATTTCATGGACGACCTCAACGCGCACGAGAACGCGATCATCACCGGCGACGACGTCGTGCTGATCTTCGGGTCGACGAAAAAGGTCAACTTCGCCGACAAGGCCCAGGTCACATTGGGCGCGCGCAAGAGCGGGCCTTTCGCCGGCTTCCTGCTGGTTACCGGGCGCGACAACACGCAGACCTTCACTATCGCCTCCGACCACGTCAGCAAGCTTTTGGGGACGATCTACATCCCGAACGCCACGCTCGACGTGGAAACCTCGGGCAATGTCGCTCAGGACTCTGCCTGGAGCATCATCGTCGCCGAGAACCTGACGCTGAAGCAGAACCCGAACCTCGTGATCAATACGGGCTATGTCGGCTCGGGCGTCCCGGTGCCCGACGGCGTCGGTCCGAACCGCAGCAATCCCGTGCTGTCGCAATAACGGCTTCGGTCGAGCCTGCGGTTTCGTGGGTCAAGAGACCTACCGATGACACAGACTTTTCAGCGCCTTGACGTTCAGGCCGTCGCTTGAAGCGGCAAGGTCGAAAGCGCTTGGCGCTAAGCGCATTCTCCGCTCGGAAGCAGGCACTGAAGGCGGTCCAGGGCTCTGAATAATCTGTGAAATCTGTGTAGCTGTGGACCTCTTCCTTTCAGGAAGCCGCCGTAAGCGCTGATATCAAGCCGCCGCCGGCACCTGGCCGGAGAGTTCCGACGCCGGAACGGGCCGGCCGAACAGATAGCCCTGCATGGCGTGGACGCCCGCCGCCTTCAGGTGCTTGTGCTGGCTGTCGGTTTCGATACCCTCGGCCACGACCTGCATGCCGAAGGCGCGGCCCAGCCCGGTGACGGCCTGGATGATGGCCAGGGCTTCCAGCGCCGTCTTGGGTTCGCCGTCCAGCGCGCTGACGAACACCTTGTCGATCTTGACCTTGTCGAAAGCGAAACGGTGCAGCGCCGTGAGACTGGAGTAGCCGGCGCCGAAGTCGTCGAGCGCCAGCTTGACGCCCATGGCGTGGATATCGTCGAACACCTGCGAGACGCGCTCGGGATCGCTCATGAAGGCGGTCTCGGTCATTTCCAGCACCAGGCGGCCGGGCGGGAAGCCGGTCGACGTCAGGAGGCGGCGCAGCTGGGAAATGAAGTGCGGGTCTTCGAGCTCGATCGGCGAGACGTTGACCGCCACGGGGATGGTCCAGTCGCGCGCTTCGGAAAGGACGGTGCGGCGGGTAAAGGCGCCGAGCTTGCCGATCAGGCCGTGGCGTTCGGCCAGGGGCACGAAGACGTCGGGGCCTACGGGTGGACAGCCCGGACGCGGCCAGCGGATAAGGGCTTCGGCCGAGACTATCTGCTGGCCGGCGCGGTCGAAAATCGGCTGGTAGACCATGGTGAAGGCGCCGGCGTCGAGATCGGCGTCGAGCTTGGCGGCCAAGCTGTTGACCGGTGCGCTGGTGGCAGGCGCCGTCGCCGTGCCAGGCGTGCCGTCGCCGGGCAGGGCGGCCAGTGTCCGTTGCAGCGCGCCGTGCAGGCCGGTGAGCTCGGCGGCGGAGGCCTTGCCGCCCAGTTCGCGGATGGTGCGTTCGATGGCGGCTGACGCCTCGGCGGCGGCGGTCGCGCCGAGATTCAGGCTCATCGACTTGAGCGCATGTGCAGCGCGCGCCACGCCGTCGTCGTCACCTGAGGCATGCGCTGCGACCAGGTTGCTCAGCGCCTCGGGCGCGTGGCGGCGGTAGAGGTCAAGGACGCGCTCGAGGAAGGCGTCGCCGCGCGCGAACAGGGGACCCGCGACGTCCATATCGAACAAGGCGGTATCGGGTTGAGCGGCCGGAGCCGCGGCGACCGGTTCAGGTTCCGGCGACACCGCCTCCGGCGTCTGAGCCAGGCCGGCGGGAAGCCACGCCTTCAGGATCCGGCCGAGGTCGGCGACGGTAAAGGGCTTGTGCAGCACGTCGTCCATTCCGCTGGTACGCCACAGGTCCGCGGCAGCGCCGACCACGTGGGCCGTCAGGGCGACGACCGGCAGGCGCAGGGGGCCGGTGTCCATTTCGCGCAGCCGACGGGTCGCCTCGAAGCCGTCGAGCACCGGCATGGAGCCATCCATCAGCACCAGGTCGAACGACCGCGCGCCGATGATATTGAGCGCGGCCTGGCCGTCATTGGCGGTTTCCGCGCGGATGCCGAAGCGCGACAGGGCCTCCAGCGCCACTTCGCGGTTGACCTCGCTGTCGTCGACGACCAGGACCCGGGCCTCCGGATATACGGCGTCGACGGCTGCGCGTACCGTGTCGGAATCGCGCATGGCGAAACCTGTACCGTCGCGCACGGCCGCTATCAGGGCGTCGATGTCGCGGTGGCGAAGCGGGCGGGGCAGGACGCAGGCGGCGCGGCTGGCGGCCACGAGGGCATCGCCTTCGCTGTCCTCGGGCTCGACGGCCAGCACCAGGCGTTCGGGCGCGAAGCCGCCGTTGCGGCTGGCGGCATCGGCGATAACCAGGTCCGCTTCGGCCGTGGCGTCCGCGTCCAGGACTTCGATACCCGCGGCCCTGAGGCGATCGGCGACGGCCTGGCGTTCCAGCGGCGCGTTTATACGGACCGAGGCGGTGCCACGGCCCACCCATTGCGGGGCGGCGGTGGCGGCCTCGGGCAGGCGCGGCAGACGGACGTGGAACTGCGTGCCTTGATGCGCGCCGGGGCCTTGCTCGCTGGTCACGGCGATGGCGCCGCCCATGGCTTCGGCCAGGCGCTTGGCGATCGACAGGCCCAGCCCCGTGCCGCCGAAGCGGCGGGTCGTCGTCTGGTCTTCCTGCTCGAAGGCCGTAAAGATCGATTTCAGCTTGGACCGGGCGATGCCGATGCCGGTATCCTCGACGACCAGCCGCCAGAAGCCGGGCTTGCCGTCGCTGACGACGTGGACGCAGACATAGCCGGTCTCGGTAAATTTGAGCGCGTTCGACACCAGGTTCGACACGACCTGGCTGAGGCGCACGGGATCGGCGGGCACAATGCGCGGCGCCGCCGGGTCGGCCAGAGCGATCAGTTCCAGGCCCTTTTCGCGCGCCTTGGCCTTGAACAGGGACAGGGTCTCGTCGACCAGATCGAGGATATCGACCTCGCAGACCTCGACCTCCAGCTTGCCGGCCTCGATCTTGGAGAAGTCGAGGATATCGTTGATGACGGCCAGAAGGTTGCGGCCCGAGCGCGCGATGGTTGCCGCATAGCGCCGCGCTTTGGCCGGCAGGGTTTCGGCCGCCAGCAACTCGGCCATGACCATGACGCCGTTCATCGGCGTGCGGATCTCGTGGCTCATCGTCGCCAGGAAGTCGGACTTGGCGCGGTTGGCCGACTGGGCTTCGTCGCGCGCCGCCAGGTAGTCGCGGGTGCGCGCCGCGACCTCGGCTTCGAGGCCTTTCAGGTGCGCGTCGATCTCGCGGTCGCGCTCGGCGATGGCGTCGAGCATGGCGTTGAAGCCGCTGACCAGGGTGCCGACCTCGTCCCGCGACTGCGTCTCGACGCGGCGCGTAAAATCGCCCTCGGCGGCGATCGCCTTGACCGACCGTGTCAGCTCCGCCAGCGGCGCGGTCATGCTGTATTGCAGGCGGCGCGCCAGCCAGAGCGCAAAGGCGAGCGCGCCGCCGGCCAGCAGAAAGATACCCGACAGGGCCTGCAACAGCGTTGTGCCGAAACCTTCGGACGTATGGACGATGACGACCTGGCCCAGGCGGTGGGTGCCGACCTGTATGGGGGCCACGACGCGGATGGTGCGCGTCAGCACCAGGTCGCGGATGCCGGCGCGCGGTGCGTTGGTATAGAGGGTCAGGTCGCGCGCCAGCCGCGAGCCGGCGCCGGTCTCCGCCAGGACCTGGCCGCGCGCGTTCTGGATGCGGGCATAGGTGACGCCGGGCGTGCGGGTGACGGCGCGCAGGACGGCGAAGGCCTGGGCTTCGTTGTTGTCCTGGGCGGCCTCGACGGCGTTGCCGGCCAGGAGGTTGGCGACCGTACTCATCGACGCCCAGCGCGTTTCGGCCTGGCGCGCGGTTTCCCGGATGACGAAAAGCGTGGCGACCGGCAGGCTGGACAACAGGACGGATCCGAGGACGAGGCCGCTCAGGCGCCGGCGGATCGAGGTTGCCCGACGAGCCGCCTTCAGCGGCCTGGCGGCGTCCCGGCGGTCTTTTTCTACCTTTTTCGCCATTGGAACTCGCGGGTTGCGGGCATGAATCGGAATCCTACTATTGCTAATCAATCACATATTAAAATCTTCCTGCTAAATCGGACTTTGGAGCGTTTGTCGCATTCACTGCGGGAATGCTCCGGGGGCGAAAACGAGAAAGTCCGGAGGACGATCCTCCACCGCGTACAGGGAGCCATTCGGACACCATGCCGAAAGACCATTTCGTCCATTTCGAAAACGCCCGTCTGCTGGTGGTGGACGACGATCCGATCCTGCGCGAATTCGCCGCGGCCAACCTGGCGACGCCGCAGGTTGAGGTCGAGGTCGCCGCCGACGGCGACGAGGCGTGGCACCGCCTGGCCAAGGGCGGGTTCGACATCGCGCTGATCGACCTCGACATGCCGGTAATGGACGGTTTCGAACTGATCGGACTGATCCGCGCCGACGAGCGCCTCAAGCACCTGCCGCTGGTCATCGCGACGGGACGCGAAGACATGGATGCGGTCGACCGCGCCTACGCCGCCGGCGCCACCTCGTTCGTGGTCAAGCCGCTCAACTGGCGCCTGGTGTCGCACCAGCTCTCCTACGTGCTGCGCGCCAGCCGCGACGACGCCTTTACGCGCAAGACGGTGAATAGCTTGCGGCTGAAAAATGCCGCTCAGGACGAGATACTGTCGACGGTCGAGGCGCGCCTGGACCGGTTGGCCGCGCCCGTCGCCGTTCCCGCCGGCATCGGCCTGCCCGACGACGTACAATTGCGCTCGGATATCGAACGCCTGCGGCACGACGTGGCCCGCGCGCGCAAGCTGATCGGGTAGCGCCAGCGCTTACGGTTGTACCGCAACCGGACACTTACCCCTCTTCAAGCGAATGTGTAACAGTGGGTATCATTCGCGCAGCGAAATCGCTTTAATTTCGACAAAACAGGTTCATATTACCTTCATAAAGAAAAAGACCGGCCGAAGTGCCGGAGCAGGGAATAGTAACGTGTTAGTCTTGAAGCGCGCGCGGGCGTTCGTTTTTTCCGCGACTCTTATCGTAGCGGGCGTCGTGCTCTATGTGCCGATCGCACTCGCCATGGCCATCGGGCTGGGGCTGTCCAAGCCGCAGCCGGCCAACAGCTTCGCGGACCTCGAGCCCGCGGCAAAACCTCTAAAGGCAGTGAAACGGTCGCGCGCGGTTTAGCAGCGATTTATTCATGTCTTTGACCGTACCTTAAGGCATAACCTCAGAAAGAGGAGCGCCATGACTGCGTTCGCCAGAAGTTTCGCGTTTGCCTTGTGGGTAACGGCCATTCTTGCCGCCTGCGCCAGTTCCTATATCGATCAGACCTCGGCCCTGGTCACTGCGATCCGCATCTATGCCTATGCCGCGGGCGGGCTGGGCGGACTGCTCATCATCCTGACCCTGCCCCGTATGGCCGCGCCCGCGCGCGTGCCCGCGGCGGTCAAGGCCCCGCCCGAAGCCGTCCGCCGGGCGCTGGCCCAGACGCGCGGCGCACCCGTGGTCCGCCTGAAGCCGCGCAAGACCGTGAGGCCGGCGGCATCGGCCGACGCCCCCGACGCCTTGCGCGCCCGCGCCCGCCGTCTTTTCGGTTAGGCCATTTCCCCCACGGGTTGCCGGAATACGTATTCAAATTCCGGCTGTGTCCACATGGTGATACACCTCTCCCCGAGCAGACGCAGGGCGAAAAAGCCCGCGCCCATGGGGAGTTGTCATCATGCACGCTTTTCACGCGCCCAAAGGGCCGCGCGGTCTTTCTGTTGCCTTGAGCCTGGCCCTGAGCCTTGGGGCGGCGCTCGCCGTCGGCGCCTGCGGCGGCGGGGGAGGGGGCGGCTATTCGTCAGGCGGATCGTCCTCATCCGCCTCTTCGTCGTCTTCATCGTCCGCGGCGCAGACCCTCACCATCCATTACAAGCGCCTTGACGGTGACTATGCGGGCTGGGGCCTGCACCTGTGGAACGACGACGCGGCGCATCCGGCGATCGCGACGACGGTTGCGACCACGTGGACCTCGCCGCACGCCTTCGACGGCGTCACGGGCGGCTGGGATACGGCTGTCGTCCCGCTGGTCGACGCGTCGGCCAGGCTGAACTTCATCGTGCACAAGGGCGACGCCAAAAGCCCCATGCTCGACCTGTCGGTGACGCGCGCCACCTTCGGATCGGACGTCTGGGTGGTGCAGGACACCGGCACGATCTACGCCGCGCAATCGGACGCCGACGCCGCCTTTGCCCGCGTCGGCCACCAGTCGGACAGCGAAGACCTGTCGGCGGTGGCGGTCGGCGCCACGGCCTCGGCCCTGCCGGCCAACTGGAACAAACGCGCCCAGTTCATGGAAATCTTCGTCAGGTCGTTCAAGGACGGCGACGGCGACGGCAAGGGCGATATCAAAGGGCTGATCTCGAAGCTCGACTACCTCAAGTCGCTGGGCGTCACCGGCCTGTGGCTGATGCCGGTCTACAGGAGCCAGGACCACGATCACGGCTATGCCGTCGTTGATTATCGCGCCATCGAGCCGGATTACGGCACCCTGGCCGATTTCGACGATCTGGTGACCCAGGCGCACGCACGCGGCATCGGCATCGTCCTCGACTACGTCATGAACCATTCCGCCGCCCAGAACCCTGTCTTCCTCGACGCCGTGTCGTCGGCGACCAACAGCAAGCGCGACTGGTATCTGTGGAATGCCGCCGATCCGGGCTGGACGGGCTACGGCGGCGCGTCGTGGCGCATTTCCGAAAGCGGCTACTATTACGGTGTCTTCGCGGACTCGATGCCGGACTGGAACCTGCGCAACGCGGCGGTGCTCAACTATCACCTGGACAATCTGCGCTTCTGGCTCAATCGCGGCGTCGACGGCTTCCGCTTCGACGCGGCGACGTCGCTGGTCGAAAACGGCGCCACGGCCTGGTACGACCAGCCGGAAAACCAGACCCTCCTGCGGCAGGCGCGGACGGTCATAACGGGGTACGCCAACCGCTACATGGTCTGCGAAGCCTGGGACAATACGTCGGCCTACGCGGCGTCGTGCGGCCACAGCTTCGCCTTCGGCCACCAAGGCGACATCAAGACATCGGCGACGGGCGGCGCCCTGACGTCCGGCATGGTCGGTTATCTGACCGCGTCCGACCGGTCCAGCCTGCCGCTGTTCATGTCGAACCACGACCGCGACGCCGGCAACCGGCCGTGGTCCGAACTGAGCGGTCACGCCGAGGGCGATTATCGCACCGCCGCCGCCATCGAGCTCCTGGCGTCCGACACGCCCTTCATCCTCTATGGCGAAGAGGTCGGGATGGCGAATAACAGCGACAGCGGCGACGCCGGCGTGCGTGCGCCGATGAGTTGGACGAATACGGCGGCGACGGCGGGCTTCACCACGGGCACGCCCTATCGCGGGCTGGCGAGCAACTTCGCCACGCAGAACGTCGCGGCCGAAGCGGGTGTCGCGGCTTCGCTGCACAGATGGTACTCAGGCCTACTCGGCGTTCGCGCCAACAATCCGGTGTTGCAGTCCGGGACGCTGACCCTGCTGTCGCATGCCGGGGACGCCAGCCTCGTCTTCCTGCGCCAGGAAGGCGGGCGAACGGCGGTGGTGTTCGTCAATCTTTCACAAGCCCCGGCGGCCTTGTCGGCCGATACGGGCCTGGCTGCGACGGCCTTTACGGGACTGTTCCCCACTGCTGGAGGAAGCTTTACCAGCAACGCCTCGGGCAGGGTCACCACCACCGTCCCGGCGCAGGGTGTCGTTATCTTGTCCACGCCGTGACGTCTTCCGTATCGTAAATTGTATCAAATCTGTCAAAATTGGCGTATTATTCCTGTCTGGCGCGATGTTTCCGAACCTCGCGCCGCCAAACGGCAGACGAGGTAAACATGACCAGTCGGCGAAACGGTATAGCCGTCGAGATCCATCCCGAAGCCCACTTCGTGCTCTTCAGGCTGCAAGGCGTCGTATACGGCAAGGAACTGCTCGATATCACCGAGCGAACCTATGCCGCGCTCACCGATCCCTGGGCGTACGACCGCCTGTTCGACATCCGGCAGTTCATCAACGTCTTGCAGTTCGAGGATTTTGCCGCGCTGGCCGAGCAGTGGCCCAAGCTGGCCGGCCGCGTCCGCCCCTTGCGCGTGGCCATAGTCACCGAAGATCCTGTCCGCATCGCCCGCGCCGAGACGTTCGGACCGGTCCTGCCGAACATCGTCGCGCGGACTTTCGGCACGTTGGACGAAGCCGAGGCCTGGCTGGCCGAGAGCGTCCCGGTGAAGGCGGCCGCCTCGCAGAGCTGACCTTCCGGCTCAGACGGGAAAAGAATACCGCACCGCAATAACGAACCGGCATTGCTATGCCGGTAACCGCTGTTATAAAGTCGGTATTTTCAAGCAATTACTCTTGGACATGGCGATCCGGAAAACCCTGCGGCCGGAAGACCTGCTGACCGCTGCGCTGCAAATCGTTGCGGAATCAGGTATCGGCGGACTGACCCTGCGGCCCCTGGCTGCCAGGCTGGGCACAACCGTGTCCGTGGTCTCTTACCAGTTCGGCCAGAAGGAACAGATTCTCGAGACCGTGATTCGCGATGCCGCGCGCGCCGAAGCGGCTTATCTGGACGGCTGGCGCCGGCGTCTTGGGCACACACCGGCGATTTCGCCGGCCGTGGCGGCGCAGATACTGGAGCAAATCCTCATCGACCTGGCGGTCGAGCATCGCGCCCATACCCTTTTGTTTTCGGAGCTTTTGTTCAACGTCAGCAGCGTACCGGAATCGGGGGCCATGGCGGCCTGGGGTGAGCATCGCCGGCAGTTCTGCGCCTGGCTGGCCAGGCACATGGCGCCTGGGGCCGCTTTCGATCTGGCCGGCCTGATCGACGGCTTCCTGATCGACGAATGCGCCTATTCGCTGGCGCTGGGTCAGGTCGACAGCTATCGCTGGCTGCGCCGCCTGTGCATCGCCCGCCTGACCTGCGGCCTCAAGCCCGCCGGGAATGCGGCCGCCGACCAGGCCCTGTTCGACGCGCATTTCGAGGCGCTGCGGCAGCATGCGGACCACGCCGTCACCCGCCAGGACATGGCCTACGACCGCGGACAGGAAGAGATCGTGCACGCCTGCGCCGACCTGATCTCGGAAAACGGGATGTCCGGCCTGACGCACCGCTCAGTCGGGCAGCGGGCCGGCGTGGCGGCCTCGACCGTCGCCTACCACTTCCCGACCCAGCCGGACCTGGTCCGCGCCGGGCTGGCGCGCCTGATCCCGGCCGAGCAGACGCGCATCCAGCGCGACGGCACCGCGACCTACGTCGTCGACGACGACCCGGCCGGGCGCAAAAAGCTGCGGCGTTTCCAGGGCTTCGAAATCGCGCGCTCGGGATTCGGCGTCGCGCTCAGTGCCGTTCGCGACCCGGACTGGTTCGCCGCCGCCGCCGATCTGCGCGCGCTCAGGGGTTTCTTTTTGAGCAACACCCTGATCGCGGAAATGGAACCGGTATCTTTTGACCGCCTCGGCGTCCAGGCCCTAGTGCTCAGCGCCTCCGGATGCGCCAACCGCAACGCCTGGCGGGGCGCCGAACCGGCGACGGAAGCGGCCCTGCGGCTGATCTTCGACACGATCAAAGCCCTTCAATAGATTGAACAAATCGCGAGCAGGCCGGGGGACCGGCACAGTCTGGCGGCGCATCGCGCCGTGCCCGAACAAGCGTCCGTTAATTTCTTCCTAAAGTACGTTTGCAACGATTTCAGACCTATTCCGCCGGTTGTGTAACTCGAACATACGTATAAAGTTAACCCGCCGTTAGGTATCTTCTGGCAACCCTCCCGTTGCGTCAGTTTGCCGATTTCCTTGTTACGGGGGCTTTTGAGTTGAAGAATATGTCTGTTCGGGTACGCGTCATCGCGTCCCTGTCGATCATCCTGGCCAGCGTGCTGGGGCTCGGCATCTTTTCGATCCTCCGTCTGGAAGCGGTCAACGCCGCGGCCAACGACGTGTCGACCAACTGGCTGCCCGCCGCCAACTATCTCGGCGACCTGTCGCAGGATTTCGAGCTCTACCGCTCGCGCCAGGGGCAGGTCATCCTGCTGTCCGGCGACAAGCGCGAAACCATGCTGGGCAAGCTTGCGAAGACCGGTCAGGACATCGGCAAGGACTACGAAAACTATAACGCCACCGTCACTTCCGACCAGGAGCGTCCCCTGGCCGACGCCATCAAGGCGGGTATCGACGCCTATATGCAGGAAGAGGCGCCCTACCTCGACAAGGTTCACGCCGGGGACACGGCCGGGGCGACCGACATCTATATGGGCACCATGCAGCCGCTGGTCGATACGCTGCGGACGGCCATTCACAAGGACCGCCAATACCAGGTCGAGCAGGGCAATGCCGTCGCCGCCGCCGGTATGAAGCTGGGCAAGGACGCCGCCGCCATGATCATCGCCGCGATCATCGCGACGGGGCTGATCTGTCTCGGCATCGGCTTCCTGATGATCCGCACGGTCTCCATGCCGATCAGCCGCATGGCGGGCGTCATGCGTATCCTGGCCAAGGGGGACACGACGGTCCAGATCCCCAATGCCGGCGAACGCAGCGAAATCGGCGATATGGCGGCCGCGGTCGACGTCTTCCGCGAAGGCATGATCCGCAATATCGCGCTTGAAGCGGAAACGGCTGGAGCGCGCGAGATGGCCGAGGCCGAACGCAAGCAGACCATGCTAAGCCTGGCCGACCAGTTCGAAAACGCCGTCGGCGGCATCGTCGAGATGGTGTCGTCGGCCGCCACCGAGATGCAGGCGACGGCGTCGCAGCTGACGTCATCGGCGCAGGAATCGGCGTCGCAGGCGACATCCGTCTCGGCCGCCGCCGAAGAGGCCGGCACCAATGTCACCTCTGTGGCGGGTGCCGCCGAGGAACTGGGGGCATCGGTCGGCGAAATCGGCCGCCAGGTCGAAATCTCGCTGGAAAAGGCGCGTGAGGCTGCTGCCGAGGCCGATACCACTGCCGCCGTCGTCCATCAGCTGTCGGACGCGGCCAACCGCATCACCAGCATCGTCGACATGATTTCGGGCATCGCCTCTCAAACCAATCTTCTGGCGCTCAACGCGACGATCGAATCGGCGCGGGCGGGCGACGCCGGCAAGGGCTTCGCGGTCGTGGCCGCCGAGGTCAAGGCCCTGGCCAGCCAGACGGCGAAGGCGACCACCGAGATCAACGCCCAGATTTCGGAAATCCAGGCGACCACGACCCAGGCGGTCGCCGCGATCCAGAGCATCACCGGCACGATCCGCTCGATCAACGAGTCCTCGGCGACCATCGCGGCCGCGGTCGAGCAGCAGGGCAGCGCCACGAACGAGATCGTCGTCGCGGTCAACCAGGCGTCGGTCGGCACGACCGAGGTCACGGCCAGCATCACCAATGTCGCGCGCATGGCGGACGAAACGGGCGCTGGCGCATCGCAGGTGCTGAGCGCGTCGTCGGAACTGGCCTCCCAGGCCGCCAATTTGCGCACCCAGGTCCACGCCTTCCTGAGCCAGGTGCGTTCGGCATAAGGCCGACAGCGTCTTCGGCTATTGCATTGAGAGCGGAATGACGCTGGTTGGAATCGTCATTCCGCTCTAAGTATTTTACCAGATGTCGTCCGGCGTCGCTTTTGGGAATGGCATGAGCCTTACCTCGACTTTCGAAGCCCTGCGGGAGGCCGTTCGCCGCCACCGCAAGCTGGCCCTGGTCGCCGCGGCGATCCTGCTGCCGGTCTTCCTCCTGTCGGCGGTGGTCGTGAACTTCTGTGCCCATGACATCGCCATCGCGAAAAAGGAGCTGACGGGTACGGCCTACCTGCGCCGGGCCTGGACCCTGATGTCGGCGTGCGACGCCCGGCAGCCGGCGACCGAATGGGGCGCCGTGCCCTTCGGTCCGTCGGTGACGCCGCGCCCGCGCCTCGACGCCATGGGGCAGGCCCTGCAGGTGGAGATGGCGCGTATTCCGCTTCAGCCCGAAACCTGCTCGCACGCCCGCATCTTGCTCAGGCAGATCGCGGACGACACGACGCTGACGCTGGACCCACGCCCGGAGTCCTATTACCTGATGGCACTCGCCGTGAACGACCTCCCAGCCTTGAGCGGCCGCAGCGCGGGTCTCGACCAGGTTTTCGGTGGCGATATCCGCGCCGCGCAGGCGCGCGCCGCGCTGACCTTCAACGCCGGCCTGCTGCGCGATGCGCTTCAGGCGGTGACGGCATCGGCCGCCGATGCGTCGCGCGGGGCCGACGGCGGCGTCCAGGTCGCGACGGCGTTGCCGGTGTCGCGCCTGTCGGAGAGCGTCCAGCGCTATGCCGAAGCCGCCGACACCGCGTCGGTGGACAGCGATGGCAAGGACATGCTTATCCGCGAACGAGGCCTGGTACGCGACGTGCGCGGTGCGACCGACGGCCTGTGGGTGGTCAGCGTCAACCAGTTGGAGCGGTTGCTGGCCAGGCGGATCGCCGCGGCGCGCGTAACCCTGTGGGCGACCCTGGCCGGCGCCGCCGTCCTGGCCCTGGCGGCGATCGTGATCCTCGTCTGGTACGATCTCTACACGCAGCGCGAGGAGGTCATGCAGCTCAACGACAGCCTGCGCCAGTCGAACGAGGAACTGGAACGCTTCGCCTATATCTGTTCGCACGACATGCAGGAGCCCGTGCGCATGATGAGCCTCTACGCCGAGATGCTGATGGAGGATGCAGGCCCGCGCCTGGACGAAGCCGACCGGCGCCATGTCGACTTCATCGTGCGAAATTCGCGTGTCATAAAGAGCATGATCGGCGATATCCTGACCTTTTCGCGCGTCGGACGCGACCCCATCCCGTTCCAGCCGGTCGACACCGCGGCTATCCTCAGGGACGTGCTGTTGGAACTGGAGCCGGAGATCGCCGGCAAACACGCGCGTATCACCTTCTCCGGCCTGCCGACGCTCAGGACCAACCCGACCCTGGTCCGCCTGCTGTTCCAGAACCTGGTCGGCAATGCCCTGAAGTTTCAGCCCGGACGGCAAACGCCCGAGATCGCCGTCAGGGCCACGGAGGCCGACAGGGGCTGGCGCTTCGAGGTCCGCGACAACGGCATCGGCATCGACGAACGCTATCGCGACGAGGTTTTCGCCATCTTCCGCCGTCTGCACACGCGCGACGAATTCCCGGGCAACGGCATCGGCCTGTCGACCTGCCGCAAGTTCCTCACCCTGGTCGGCGGCGCGATCGACTTCACGTCGACGCCGGGGCAGGGCAGCACCTTCGTCTTTACCATACCCGAGGCGAGGGGAACGGTCTTTCCCCTTGAAAGTATTATAAAACAACGGACGTGACCCTTAGAGAGTAATTAAGGTTGACGTGGTAATCGGTTGCATCAGGCCGCTTTAAAAGGAAGCGGTTACCGACCTTTTCACGCGCAAGTCTTGGGCCCGGGTATGAAATCGCTGTTCCGAAAGTACGCGTACGACCGCCGTGGCAATGCCGCCATGATTTTCGCGCTCAGCCTGCTGGCGCTGTTGAGCGCCGCCGCCGGCGCCATCGATTTCTCGCAGCTTACCTGGCAGAAGCGGCAGGCGCAGGACGCGCTCGACGAAGCGGCGCTGGCCGTCGCCATCGCGTCGACCAATGATACGACCACGCAGAAGGCGATCGCCCAGACGGTCTTCAAGCAGAATGTCGATGCCAAGAAGGTCAATGCGACCATTACCGCGATGAACTTCGACTCGAACGCGCGCACCTTCGCCATGACGGCCAAGGGCACCTATCAGCCTTACCTGTTGCAACTGGTCGGGATGACCAGCATGCCCTATACGGTCAACAGCAGCACGATCAAGGCCGCCGACGGCACGCTGGAAGTCGCCCTTGTACTCGACAACACCTGGTCGATGAGCGCGATCCTCGACGGCACCCAGACCAAAATTCAGGTGTTGAAGACTGCCGCGGCGGCGCTGGTGTCGTCGGTCATGACGACGTCCAACAAGGACTACGTCAAGATGGCGATCGTGCCCTACGCCAACTACGTCAATGTCGGCACGGGCAATCGCAGCCAGAGCTGGATGTCGGTTCCGGCCGACTATTCGACGACCTCGACCAAGACCTGCACGACGGTATCGACCAAGACGACCTGCACGGGCGGCACGCAGGGCACCTGTACGGGCAATCAGGACGGCGTCCCCTATACCTACAGCTGCTGGATCGTGCCGCAGACCTGCACCACGGTCGCCGTCACGCCGTACCAGAGCTGCTCGGGCGGGACGACGACCAATTACAAGTGGTACGGCTGCGTCTATAACCAGATGGCGTCGAGCAAGCTGCTGATGCCCGATCCGGCGGGCGCCTATACCGGCATCATGCAGACCAGCCAGGGCTGTCTGAATCCGATCATTCCGCTGACCAACAACAGCAAGACGATTACCGACGGCGTCAACAACCTTGTGGTCAACATCGGAAGCTACAAGCCCGAAACCTATATTCCCGGCGGGCTGATCTGGGGTGTCAACGTCCTGTCGCCGCCCGTGCCGTTCCAGGAAGGTGCTGCCTACGACAGCAAAAACAAACAGCCGCGCAAGGCGATCGTGCTGATGACGGACGGGGCCAACACGCAATATGTCTCCTCTTCGGGCAGCGTGGGCACGGCCAACGCGACCCAGCTGGCGACGACCTATGCCGACCAGAAAAAGGTCTGCGACTACGCCAAGGGCAAGAATATAGAAATCTACGCCATCGGCTTCGGCGTCACCGACGCGACGTCGCTGGCGGCGCTGAAATACTGCGCCACCGACGGGGCGCACTATTTCGACGCCAAGAGCTCGGCCGACCTGGTGGCCGCCTTCAAGACGATCGGCGGGCAGCTGACCAAGGTGCGGATCACGACCTAGGAAGATCTCCGATCGCCAGATCCGGGTGGCGGACATCGAGGAAGGCGGCGCTGAGCGGGTGGTTACTCTCCCGCCACAAGGTCTCGGCCGTCTGGACCGGCAGTTTCATGACGATGTGCCGCGCGCCGCCGGCATAGTGATGGACGAATTCGCAGTCCTGGCCCAGTTCTTCGCAGAACAGAAAATCGTAGACGGGTTTCGACCACGACGGCGTCGCGATGACGATCGTGTGGAGGCCTTCGGCGCGGCACCACAACCACGCGGCCTTGAAGAGCGCGAACATGGCGTCGACGGCTTGCGGCGACCGGATGACGCTGAGGCGGGCGAACTGCACGACGGGCCGCTCGGCCGGGCGCAGGAGGTCGTCGAGCGGCACGAATTTGCGCAATTCCAGGGCGCCGCGTCTTTCGTCCTGAACGCGCAGGGTGGCGATCGGTTGATTGTTTGCGTCGTAGCCGATCAGCGAAAATACACCAGGTAGCGTATCGACCTCGTCGATCCAGGCGGGCTGTTTCAAAGGGTCGGTGATGACGCGACCGAAGCCCGCCGCGCGAATATTACGGACGATTTCGAAATCGGCCGGGGTTTGCGCCCGCAGGACCCGGATCTGTTCCAGATCGATCTTTGCGTAACGTTCGAAGCGGGCGTCGCGCATCGTGCGCGCGCCCGTCGGGGCCTCTGTGGTCAACGTACCGTGGGGCATTCATTCCTCTTGAGCCGGAAGTCGGGGAGGCGGCGGGGCGTGGGCCGCATGCCGCATCGCGTACATCCCTCGAACCGGCGAGGAGGTTTATGCCTTCGACGTTTTGAGGCGCTTTCGCGCCCTGAGCATGGCGCCGGCTCTAACGGGCCTCGCGCCACTTTTTCCAGCGGCGGTCGAGCGCGCCGGCAAGCTTTTTGGGTTTCGGACGATAGAAGCGACGGGAGGTTTCGAGCACCTCGGCCTGCAGGGCCGCGCGCTTTTCGGTCACGGCGTGACGCCGCGCGTCGTCCTCAAGCTTGTCCAGCAGCACCGCCAGGTCGTGGTCCTGGCCGAGCAGATCGCCCTGCGCTTTCAACGTCCGGCGCAGGCGTTCGATGCGGCGCGGCCAGATGTCGTGCAACGCATCGAGCTGGTAGCGCAGCGACTTGGCGGCCTTGCGCCATTCGTGCAGCGCCTCGGTATCGCGCGTTTTCAGCGCCAGCGCGTACGCCTTGCGCGCCGTCTTCCAGATGCGGCGGAAGACGGTCTTCGGACGCGCATCCCGCAGCTCCAGGACTTCGAGCCGCCGGCGGGCGGGAAACAGGACGTCGCGGACCTGCGACAGGGCCTCGGGCCAGGGCGTGGCCCGTTCGGCCGACGCGGCCTCGGCTTCGAGACGGCGGCGGAGGTCGGCGGCGCTTTCCGAGGTGAAGGCCGCTGAGCCCGCCTTGGCGAGTGCGTCGAAGGTCTCGATCAGCACGTGGGCGTCGCGCCGGCCGGACAACAGCCGGCCGAGGTCCCGGATCGTCTTGTTTTCAAAGGCGTAGACGTCTTCTCCCACGGCGTCGCGCAGGATTTTGAGCCAGGCGCGGATGCGCTTGCCCGACACGCGCAGGTCGTGCACGGCTTGATCCGGGCGCGGCGGATAGCACATGTCGTCCATCTCGCGCAGGATGAGATGGCGCACGCTTTCGGCCAGCCGGCGGTGCGGGATGTGCAGGTCGTCCATGCCATTCCTATATCCCGTATCGCCTTACCGGACCATGGCCTTGCGGCCAGGGGGATGGTGTCGCCGCCGCCGGGTTACGGTTAATAAATGCGTAATAACGAAAAAAGCTAAAATATATAGCGCAATATATTCCTAAGACTCTCGGGGTATTATCCCCCGATAATTCAATGCAGCCCGAGAAAGTCTTGTTTCGAAACGGCTGCTATTTCGCAAGAGAAACTTGTTGCATACGCGTCAGAACGATTTCGCCGATACGAATACAGCGCCTCGCCTGGGCTGGCTTCACTACAGCAACCTGAAGATCGAGGGCGGCATTTTTCTGCTGATCGCCCTGACCTTCGCCGCCGTCCTGGGGCAGGAGGCGATCACGAGCCGGGAATTGTCGTTCTCTTCGACCGACAACAAGTATTACCCCTATTCCTACACGGACAAGAATGACGGCGGAAATTCCGTTATCACGCCCGATACGGCGCCGCTGAAATGGTCGTGCGACCTGCGCATGGGCGCCCAATACATCTATTGCGGCTATGGTCTTTGGCTCGACCAGGACAACAAGGGCAAGGGCGTCGACTTTTCCAAGTATAAGGACATTACGCTGCGTTTCGCCTATCACGGCGTCGGCAGCAAGATGAAGCTGACCATCCAGGCGGTGCCGCCGGCCGAGCTCAAGGGCAAGGTGGACAAGGGCGAGACCATGCCGATGGTCGCCGTTTTCGACGTCGTGCAGGGGCAGAACGAGGTTCATCTGAGCACCGCTCAATTCCGGACCGAGCAATGGTGGGTGTCCAAACACAGCATCGCACCTGATGAGGCGGTGTCGAAGCTCGACAACGTCACCGCGTTTGCTTTCGGCTCGGGCGACCTGACGCCGCCGGGACGCCTCGACGTCGAGATCCATAGCCTGACGTTCAAGGGGCTGTCGATTTCGACGGCGCAATGGTACCTGATCATCCTGGGTGTCTGGCTGGTGGCCACCGGCGCCTTTCTTGTGATGCGCTTCCTGGGCCTGCGCCGCGCCTATGAAGAGCGGCAACGCCGCCAGGCCGAAGAGGCCAAAGTCCTGGCCGTGGCCCGCGCCGCCGCCGAGGACGCCAGCGCCGCCAAGTCGCAATTCCTGGCCAATATGAGCCACGAACTGCGCACACCGCTCAATGCCATCCTGGGCTACGCGCAGCTTCTCACCGGCACCGCCCTGACGCCGCCGCAGCTGTCGGCCGTCAAGACCATCCATTCCAGCGGCGAACACCTCCTGACGATGATCACCGACATCCTCGACATCGCCAAGGTCGAAGCCGGCAAGCTGGACCTGTTGCCGGAGGCGTTCGACGTCCGGGCGTGCGTCCATACGGTGGCGCAGATGATCCGCCTGCGCGCCGAGGAAAAAGGCCTGGATTTCACCGTCTCCGTCGCCGATGACGTACCGGCTTCCGTCGTCGCCGACCAGAAGCGGGTCCGCCAGGTGCTGATCAACCTGCTCGGCAACGCCATCAAGTTCACGCAAGCGGGCTGCGTCCGCATGTCGGTTTCGGCGGTGGCGGTGGATGAGGACACGGCGCGCCTGTGCTTCGACATCACCGACACCGGTATCGGTATCGCGCCCGAACATATCGGCCGCATCTTCCGGCCGTTCGAGCAGTCGGGCAACTCGATCGACCGCAGCGGGGGCACCGGCCTGGGTCTCAGCATCACCCACAAGATAGTGGACATGATGGGCGGCGACATCACGGTCGAAAGCGAACTGGGCAAGGGCAGCCGCTTCCGCGTCGAGGCGGTCTTCCCGCGCGTCGCGGCCGAGGACGCCGTGCCCACGCCGTCCGAGGATTGCGGCCGTTACGAAGTTCTGATCGTCGACGACCGTGAAGCCAATGTCGAGCTGCTCAAGGCCGCGCTGGAAACGCGGGGCTTCCGCGTCCGTACCGCGAAGAACGGCCTGGAGGCCGTCGCCGCATTCGATACGGCGCCGTCCGACGTGGTCCTGACCGACCTGAAGATGCCGGTGCTCGACGGCAGCGAAGCTATTCGCCGCATTCGCGCCCGCGCCACGCGCCACGTTCCGGTGATCGCCATTACGGCCAATCCGTCGCCCGAGGCCGAGGCCGGGGCCCTGGCCGCCGGCGCCGATCGCCTGCTGGCCAAGCCCGTCGACCTCGAAGTCCTGCATAAAATCATGATGGACCTGCTGGAAACCTCGGCGGCCGCGCAAGAGCCCGAAGCGAAGCCGGTCGTGGTGCCGCAAGGCGAAATCTACGATCGCCTGCTGGCATTGGCGCGCGAAGGCAATCTGCGCGCCATCCGCAAGGAAGTTCCCGCCATCCAGGCGCTGGGACCGCAATACGAACCCTTCGCCGCCCGCCTCGACGCCCTGGCGGCCGCCTGGCAATCCCCCGCCGTCCTGCGCCTGATCGAAAGCCGCGCCGAAGAAAAGAGCGCCGCGTGACCCCTATGAGTACTCCTATGACCTATTCGCGTATCCTTGTCGTCGACGACAACCCCGTCAATCTGGGGGTGCTGGTCGATAATCTCGAAGTCCACGGCTACGAAGTGCTGGTGGCGCTGGGCGGGCACGAAGCGCTCGACCGCGTCCGCTTCGCAAAACCCGACCTGGTGCTGCTGGACGTCATGATGCCCGACATGGACGGCTTCGAGACCTGCCGGCGCATGAAGGCGCTGGCCGACAGCCGCGACATTCCGGTCATCTTCATGACCGCGCTGACCGACGTCGACAGCAAGGTCAAGGCCTTTGCCTCAGGCGGCGTCGACTACGTGTCCAAGCCCTTTCAGATCGAGGAGCTGATGGCGCGGGTGCGCACGCACCTGTCCCTGCGCAAGGCGCAACTGGATCTGATGGCGCAGAAGTCGGACCTGGAAGTCGAGGTCGCCGCGCGTCACGCCGCCGAAGACAGCCTGCGCGATTCCGAAGTGCGCCACCGCCGCCTGTTCGAGACCGCTGCCGACGGCATACTGGTGCTCGATTGCGACGCCAATACCATCTACGATCTCAATGCGCGCTGCGGCCAGATGCTGGGCGTCAACCCGGAAGAGGCGCGCGGCCGCTATCTGGAAGACATCGCCGCCTTCCGCGACATGGGCGGCAAGGCGATCGTCGAGGCGCTGCGCGCCTCGGGGCAGATGAAGTGGGACGAGTGGTCGTGGCAACGCCCCGACGGGTCCAGCGTCAGTGTGGAAGTCCTGGGAACGACGTATCGCGCCGGGCCGCGGCTTTTGGCGCAGTGCACCTTCCGCGACATCCGCGCGCGCAAGGAAGCCGAGGCGCGCGTCCGCTATCTGGCGCTGCACGACGCCCTGACCGGCCTGCCGAACCGCACGCTTCTTATGGACCGTCTTACCCAGTCCATCGCCAGCGCGCGGCGCGACGGCAGCCAGATCGGCCTTTTGCTGCTCGACCTCGACCATTTCAAGCATATCAACGACAGCCTGGGCCATTTCGTGGGTGACGCCCTGCTGGAAGAGGTGGCGCGGCGCCTGCGCGGGGTGCTGCGCGAAAGCGACACACCGGCGCGTCTCGGCGGCGACGAATTCGTCGTCGCGGCGCGGCTGGAAAAGCCGGGCGACGCCGAAATCCTGGCGCAACGCATCCTGGAGGCGTTCCGGCCGGTGGCCAAGGTCGGCCGCCACGACCTGCATATCGGTTCCAGCATCGGCATCGCGCTCTATCCCGGCGACGGCGACAATCCCGCGGCCCTGCTGCAGGCCGCCGACACAGCCATGTACCAGGCCAAGAAGAAGGGGCGGGGCTCCTACCGGCTGTTCACGCGCGATCTCAGTATCGCCGCGGAGCGCTGGCACATCCTGTCGAACGACCTGCACGGCGCCTGCGAGCGCGGCGAGTTCGTGCTGCACTACCAGCCCCAGGTCGCCGCCGACAATTCAGAAATTACCGGCTTCGAGACCCTGCTGCGCTGGAATCACCCCGAGCAGGGGCTGATCCAGCCGGGCCTGTTCATCCCGCTGCTGGAAGAGCACGGCAAGATGGTCGAGGTCGGCCGCTGGGTCATGATGAGCGCCTGCCGCCAGAATGCGGCGTGGCAGGCGCAAGGCCTGCCGAAGGTCCGTGTCGCGGTGAACCTGTCGGCGCAACAATTCTATCGTGGCGACATCGTGCGCACGGTGCGCGACGCGCTCGACGACTCGGGCCTTGATCCCGAGTGGCTGGAGCTGGAACTGACCGAAAGCCTGACGCTGGACGACACGGAAACGACCATGCGCATCATGCGCGAGCTCAAGGCATTGGGCGTCAAACTGTCGCTCGACGATTTCGGCACCGGCTGGTCGTCGCTCGGCTACCTCAAGCGTTTCCCGCTCGACCGCATCAAGATCGACCGTTCGTTCGTCCGCGACCTGGTCAGTGACCATTCGACCGCGGCGATCGTGCACAGCATCCTCGATCTGGCGCGTTCGCTCGATCTCGACTGTGTCGCCGAGGGCGTCGAGACGACGGAGCAGCTGGAACGCCTGCGCCAGGAACGCTGTCCCGGCATCCAGGGCTTCCTGTTCAGTCAGGCGGTGGAGGCGCGCGCCGTCCCGCAGATGCTCGAATTCGGCCTGCGCCCGATGGACCCTGTGGCCAAGACCGACGCGGCTTAAGGCGAGCGGTCATTTTATGGCCATTCCCCTTAAGCTTTTTCCGGCCCAAACGCCGTTGGAATCCGTGAGGTTATAACCTAGTGCCGACGGCTGTCGCAGCCGACGCGCGCCAGGAACTCGTTGAGCAGGGTGGGCTGCACCGCCGGCGGCATGCCCGTGCGCATGACTTCGGGATAATCCCTGACGCGCGCGCCCTTCGCCAGGGCGGGCGTGTGGATGCCCGGCACGTAGAGGAAGGTCGGGTCGCCTTCTTCGGCGCGCGCGAATCCGATGAACAGGTTGTGGTACTGGGCGCCGAATTTCTGGCGTGCCGTGCCGGGCTTTCTGACAAGCCGATGGTCGGCGCTGTCGTACCACAGGTCCATATGGCTGGCCGTGGCGCCGGCGGCGCGGCCGAACCACCCGAGGAACAGGGCGAAGCCTTCGGGCAGCCCGTCACGGCGGCGGATGGCCGAGACGAGGTCGCGCGGCGTCTCGTGCACGCACAGCTGGGCTTCGCGCGTGCAGGCGGTCTTGAGCAGCCACCACGACAGGCGCTCGGCCTCGACCTGCGTGATCTCCAGGCGGCCGGTGGTCAAAAGGCGCGTCAGGACGTCTTCGACCGAGGCGTCGAGATCCTTCATCCAGCCCTTGTTGCAGGCGTCGCACACCGATTGCGGCACCATGCGTTCACGCGCGACGGGCGTGACGCCGGTGCGCATGGCGACCGTGGTCGCCTCCATGCCGCCGCGTGCCGCCCAGGCCGAACGGTAGGTCCGCCCGGCGGCTCCGGTCGTGGAGTCGCAGAAATAGCAGTGGTAATCCATTAATGCCTCCGCCCGCACCGCGATTCACACCCGGGTCCGGCACGCGCTGTCCCGCCGACCCAAATGCTGAGTGATTTCAGGTCGTTGTGCATTGCCAAAAGAAATGGTCGGCGCATCGCCCTGAAACAGCGTTATTAATTTCTGTTAATTGCGCAAGGGCTTACCCGCGTTCGATGTCAGTGCGCCGGTCATTGTTGCTGCGATGCAACGCAGCGCGCGTCAACCCAGGATTTTCGTGCCGGTCAGGACCAGTTGGTCGCCGTAATAGTTCACGAGCTGGTAGGCCAGAAGCAAGGCCTTGTTCTCATCCGGCAAGTCGTCCGAATATTCGAATTGCGGGGGTGTATTTTTCGCGGTCCTCGGGTCGGACGTGTAAAGCGCGTGGCAAATGGCCGGAAGCCTGTCCACGACCTTGGCGGGCTCTATCTTGGCCAGCGCGATCAGAATGGTGTCGTCGACGGCGCGGAACGCCTTTGCGTTGGTGCCAAGCGTGTTCACCGCCGCTTTCAGGGTTTTTTCGCCGACAAGGTTCAGCAGGGCCAGGCCCAGCGACAACGACTTCGAATGATCCGACATGTCCTTGTTGGCCTTGAGCAGATTGGCCTGGGTGTTGATCGTGCTGATTTCCTCGGTGGCCAGGGTCTGCATCAGGTCGCAGCACAGGACCGGCAGTGCGTTGTAGACCTGTTCGAAGGACAGCGAGCCCATAATCTCCTGGACCGCCAGGGACCTGGGTTCCGCACGCGTCCGGTCATAGGCGCGATCCAGAGCCTTGAGAACGGTCATGAGAATCAGGCTGGGGCCCACCGGCGTATCCCGGTCGCCGATCTTGACGGTAAACAGGGACGACCGGAAGAAGGCCATGGCGGATACGCCCGCCGTCAGCGTCGCCATCGGCTCGGCAAGATTGGGCATGGAAAGTTGCAGAAAGTAGTAGGCCAGGGCCGCGGCGCCGCCGTTGATCGCGATGTAGAAGGCGCCAGGTATGCTCAGCAAGGGCGCGAAGGGCTCGTCGCGGTACCGCGAGATGAGTTCGGTGGCGCCGATGGACAGTCCGATCAGGATCGCGAAGCCGAAATTGGCTATCGACGCCGGTGCTGTGAGCGACTTTACCGGATTCACCGCCGTGGCGGACACCGAAAGAATGACCTGGATGAGAAGGAGGGCGGTAACGGCGGCCGAGGATATGGCGATCGGCCGATGAAGCCTGTTGCGAACAAACACAAATATGGCGGGTATCGCGATGATTGCCGCCGCAATGGTTGCGGTTACAAGCGCAGTTGTCGGCAAAGCGGTGTGCGCGGTCATTTCAGGATGGGTCTGCCTATGGCTTCGTGACGACGGCGCCGGACATCTGGGCGTAGCGCAGGGCGCGGCTGCCGGTGGACGTCAGGGTCAGCTTTTGCGCCGTATCGATCTCGACCAGCCCTTCGGCTTCCAGCGTCTTCAACGCACGCGCCATGACGTCTTCGGAGGTCTGCATGTGGCCGGCCAGGTTGCCGGTGGTCGGAACGTCGCACTTGCTGATCGCGTCGAGGACCTGCGTGTTCGCCGGGACCGGCGCGACCGACGCGGATAGGCCGGTGACGGCGGCGCTGGTGGCATTGGCGGCCTGAAGAAATTTTGACGACGCGGTTACCATGCAAAGCCTCCGGTATTGCCGCGAACCATACCACCATATCGCAGTTGTTAAAAGGACATATCGGAAGTAGAGCGGAGCGGCCCCGCCGGCTTTAAAGCCCTTCGCGGAACCGCCTTACGCGCACCCGCGTGCCGCAGCCTGCGGACGAACACCAAAGGCGATGGCCGCCGCGCGTGGTGTCGAGAAACAGCCAGCCGCAGTCCGGGCCGTGGCATTGCCGTACGGG
>FTCZ01002213.1_pt1 | contig 42454 bp, 34 predicted proteins | sample 1658871 | NCBI WGS metagenome assembly FTCZ01 (sample SAMEA3914864, study PRJEB12502) | metagenome | biome: forest; material: soil | place: USA | collected 2012-03-12 | depth 0.3 m | reverse complement strand
CGCCCAGCGTCAGGCGACCAAGGACGCCGGCAAGATCGCCGGCCTGGAAGTCCTGCGCATCATCAACGAACCGACCGCGGCCGCCCTGGCCTATGGTCTCGAAAAGAACGACGGCAAGAAGATCGCGGTTTACGACCTCGGCGGCGGTACCTTCGACGTTTCGATCCTCGAAATCGGCGATGGCGTCTTCGAAGTCAAGTCGACCAACGGCGACACCTTCCTCGGCGGTGAAGACTTCGACCTGCGTATCGTCGAATACCTCGCCGACGAGTTCAAGAAGGAAACCGGCGTCGATCTGCGTTCCGACAAGCTGGCCCTGCAACGCCTCAAGGAAGAAGCGGAAAAGGCCAAGAAGGAACTGTCGACCACGGCGCAGTACGACCTCAACCTGCCGTTCATCTCGATGAACGCGTCCGGCCCGCTGCACCTGAACCTGAAGCTGACCCGCGCCAAGCTGGAAAGCCTGGTCGAGGACCTGATTCAAAAGACGATCGGGCCCTGCCAGCAGGCGCTCAAGGATGCCGGCCTGAAGGCTTCGGACATCGATGAAGTCGTTCTGGTCGGCGGTATGACCCGCATGCCCAAGGTCGTCGACGCGGTGAAGACCTTCTTCGGTCGCGAGCCGCACAAGGGCGTCAACCCAGATGAAGTCGTCGCGCTCGGCGCCGCCGTTCAGGCCGGCGTGCTGCAAGGCGACGTCAAGGACGTGCTGCTGCTCGACGTCACCCCGTTGACGCTCGGCATCGAGACGCTGGGTGGCGTGTTCACCCCGCTGATCGAACGCAACACCACGATCCCGACCAAGAAGTCTCAGGTTTTCTCGACAGCCGATGACAATCAGTCGGCCGTGACGATCCGCTGCTTCCAGGGCGAACGCCCGATGGCCGGCGACAACAAGCTGCTGGGTCAATTCGACCTGGTCGGCATTCCGCCGGCACCGCGTGGCGTGCCGCAGATCGAAGTCACTTTCGACATCGACGCCAACGGCATCGTCAATGTCCACGCCAAGGACAAGGCGACTAACAAGGAGCACTCGATCCGCATCCAGGCCAATGGCGGCCTGTCGGATGCCGATATCGAGCAAATGGTCAAGGACGCCGAAAGCCACAAGGCGGACGACGAAAAGCGCAAGTCGCTGGTCGAAGCCCGCAACCAGGCTGACGCCCTGATCCACTCGACCGAAAAGTCGCTGAAGGAATTCGGTGACAAGGTCGCGGCGACCGACAAGACGGCGATCGAAACCGCCCTGGCCGACCTCAAGGCGGCCAAGGAAAGTGAAGACTCCGACGACATCAAGGCCAAGGCCAACACCTTGATCCAGGCCTCGATGAAGCTCGGTGAAGCCATGTACGGTCAGCAAGGTGGCGACGCCGGCGCTGAAGAAGAAGCCCACGATGACGGCGTCGTCGACGCTGAATTCGAGGAAGTCGACGACGACAAGAAGAGCGCCTAAGAGGCCTCTGATGCGCGCGCAAACTCTATCTTCGGATGATTGTATTGTGCCGCCTAGGATCGCAACTGTGGCGGCAAGGTTTGACTCCTTGCCGCCCTTGCATCACAACTCTATTCACATCACATGGTTAGATGAGGCCCAAAAGCCGGTAACTGTTGCGAAACAAGTGCCGACTACGCTTGAGCGGCGGTCATCAGGGCGAGTAGTATGAGCAAGCGTGACTATTACGAAGTGCTGGAAGTCGAGCGCACCTGCGATGAGGTCGTGCTGAAGTCCGCCTTCCGCAAAAAGGCGATGGAGCATCACCCGGACAAGAACCAGGGTGATCCGTCCGCCGAAGGCCGCTTTAAGGAAGTCAACGAAGCCTATTCGGTGCTGTCCGATCCGCAAAAGCGCGCCGCCTACGATCGCTACGGCCATGCCGGCGTCAACGGCCAGGCTGGCGGTGGATTCAACGGCTTTCAAGGCGGTGCCCAGGGCTTCAACAACGTCGAAGACATCTTCTCTGAAATGTTCGGCGACATCTTCGGCCAGCAGCGCCGCCCGTCGGGCCCGCAACGCGGCGCCGATGTCCGCTACGATTACGAAGTGACGCTGGAGCAGGCCTATAAGGGCGCCGACGTCCAAATCACCATTCCCACGACACAGACCTGCGAAGCCTGCCACGGCACCGGCGCCAAGGCCGGCACCAAGCCGCAGACCTGCCAGACCTGCGCCGGCCACGGCCGCGTGCGCACCTCGAACGGCTTCTTCGCCGTCGAGCGCACCTGCCCGACCTGTGGCGGCCAGGGCCAGACGATCAAGGACGCCTGCGCCGAGTGTCACGGCCACGGCCAGATCCAGCAAAAGAAGACACTGTCGGTGCGCATTCCGGCCGGCGTCGATGACGGCGCCCGCATCCTGCTGCGCGGCGAAGGCCAGGCCGGCGCCAAGGGCGGGCCGAAGGGCGACCTCTACATCTTCATCAGCGTTGGTGAGCACGACATCTTCGAACGCGACGGGCTTGACCTGCATTGCTCGATCCCAGTGCCGATGGCCGCGGCTGTCATGGGCGGCGAGCTCGAAGTCCCCTGCCTGATGGGCGGCGAGAATTGCGACGGCCAGTGCAAGATCGAGGTCGCTGTGCCCGAAGGCGCCCAGACCGGCCACAAGGTTCGTCTGAAGGGCCGCGGCATGCCGGGCCTGAATTCGCGCGCCAAGGGCGATCTGATCGTCGAGCTGTTCGTTGAGACGCCTAAGAACCTGACCGTTCGCCAGAAAGAGCTGATGAAGGAATTCGCGGCGATTTCCGAGGCCCAGACCTACGCCCAGTCGCAAGGCTTCATGCACCGGGCCCGCCGCTTCTGGGACGACATCACCGGTCAGGCGGCCAATTAGGCTCATGTGAACTTACAAAAGCCCTCCGGTTCCGCCGGAGGGCTTTTTGCTGTTTGGCGGTGTTGATCGGAGGGCATCGTTGGCGTTATGCACGGGCATGGAGTCGATCGAGGCGTTCATCGCCGCCCGTCTTGAGCTTGCACCCGCGCCTTCGGTACCGGAAATCCGTCTCTATCGTGCCACGCCGTCATCCGGCGTCGGCCGCTTTGGCGGTGAAGACGGCGCCCCGCCCTACTGGGCCTATAGCTGGGCCGGCGGCACGGTGCTAGCGCGCTATATTCTCGACCATCCTGACGTCGTGGCCGGACGACGCGTGCTCGATCTCGGCTGCGGCTCAGGCGTCGTCGCCATCGCGGCGGCAAAGGCTGGCGCTGCGCAGGTTCTGGCCGTCGATATCGATGCCCATGCGATCGCGGCGACGCGGATAAATGCGGCCGCCAACGGCGTGACGATCGAGGCCATGGCCGCCGATATCCTCGATGGAGCGCCACCTGTTGTCGATCTCATCCTCGTCGGTGACCTGTTTTACGACCACGACACGGCGACCCGCGTGACGAATTTTCTGACGCGTAGCGGCATCGAAGCGCTGATCGGCGATCCACATCGTGCCTATTTGCCGCATGACCGGCTCGAACCTTTGGCGAAATACGACGTTCCCGACTTCGGCGTCGGCCAAACCCAGCAACCAAGCACCGTCTTCCGCTTCCTGAGCGATAGTCGTTGACCTTGGGCCGGCAAAAACCTATCGAACGCCCGCTAACTCATTAGGTGCACCCATGGCTCAGGCTGAAATCCGCTTCGCGATCAACGGCGCCAGTGGCCGCATGGGCCACGCCGTGGCGCGCGTCCTCACCGAAGGCCGCCAGACCATCAGAGCCAAGTTCGACAAGGATGACTCGATCGACCTCAGCCAGGTCGATGCCATCATCGACTTCTCGACGCCGGAAGCCTCGCTGCACCTGCTGGCCGCTTGCGCCGCTGAGGGTTTGAGCCGGCCGCGTCCGCTGGTTCACGTCATCGGTTCGACCGGCTTCAGCGACGCTCAGCAGGCCGAGGTCACCGCCCACGCCGACCAGGTCGTCATCGTGAAGTCGGGCAATTTTTCGCTGGGCATCAACATGCTGGCTGGCCTCGTCAAGCAGGCTTCGGCGCGATTGTCGGCGCTGGAATGGGACATCGAAGTCTTCGAAGCTCACCACAAGCGCAAGGTCGATGCGCCCTCGGGCACGGCGCTGATGTTGGGAGACGCCGCCGCTGCCGGCCGCAATACCCGCCTGGCCGACGTCAAGGTGACGGCGCGCGACGGCATCACCGGTCCGCGCGGCCTGGGCGATATCGGCTTTTCGGTGGTTAGAGCCGGTGGCATCGTCGGCGAGCACAGCGTCATCATTGCGTCCGAGGACGAGGTCATCACCCTGTCGCACTCGGCGCGCGACCGGACCCTGTTCGCCCGTGGCGCTATTCAGGCGGCGATCTGGGGCCGCAAGCAAAAGGCCGGGCTTTACGATATGCAGGACGTGTTGGGCTTCTAACAGCCTCGCGCCAAAAACGGGGCCGCCCGCGCGGTGGTTGCCACTTTTTGGATAAACGTGAGGCGTCAAAAATTCATGCTTCCTTGGCGAAGCGGCGGGCGTTCATCGCCGAAGCCTTGAGCGACCACAGCACACGGATAATCACCCAGGCCAGGATGAACTGGACGACGATCTGGATTTCGGGCTCAAGCTGCGTCACGTCGGGCCAGATCGCACCCATGCCGTAGATCTTCGGCCAAAGAGCCGCGATGGCAATGCCCGGAATAAGAGCCAACAGGGCTTTCAGGCTGTAGACGCCCTTCCCCGTCTGCGCGGCACCGACCAACAGCGCCAAGACGATCACCGGAATGGCGTTGAGGCCGATCAAGGCCGCCTGGGTGGCATCGACCATGGCCCAGAAAAACTGCAAAAACCCGTCCATTTACACACCTCGCGGATGGGCCCCATGCGACTCAAATGGTCTGCATGCGGATCAAGATTCAATACGCATCGGCAACGCTGAGGTGCTTCGCGTTGCCGGAAAAGTCGGATAATTGGGTTATGCGATCACAGGTGTGTGTACTAGTGCACGAATAATTCGCCCAATAGGGGAGTTTTTGCGAGAACTTTAGCGTCCGGTCGAGCCGAAACCGCCTTCGCCGCGCGTGGTGACTTCCAGCGTATCGCGCACATCCCAGCTGATGCGGGCGTGCTGGGCAACCACCATTTGAGCGATGCGGTCGCCGCGATTGATGACGAAATCCTCGCTACCGAGATTGACCAGGATGACGCCGACCTCGCCGCGATAATCACTGTCGACCGTGCCCGGCGAATTGAGGCAGGTGATGCCAAACTTCAGCGCCAAACCTGAGCGGGGGCGGACCTGGGCTTCATACCCCTGCGGCACGGCGATCTTCAGACCCGTCGGCACCAGGGCGCGTCCCAGCGGCTTCAGCACCATCGGCGCATCGGCCGGAATGGCGGCGCGCAGGTCGAGCCCGGCCGAGCCGTCAGTCTCGTAAGCCGGCAGCGGCAAATCGGCAGCGTGCGGCAATTGGGTGACGTGGGCAACAACCTCGGGCGAGGCATCGGCGCGGGTCTGGGCGTTCATGGCGAAATCCGTCGTTAAGCTTTGATTAACCTTTGCCCGATTCCCCGTGCGACCGACAGCGCGTCAGCTCAATCGCCTGTGGATATAGTCGGCCAGATAGTCGGCGACCGCCGCCTTGGTGTCACCTGGGATCGCACTGAACCCCGACAAGTCGAGCAAATGGGCGTGGTTGTGCGACGAGCCAAACACGCCTTCGGAGACGTCATTGGCAACAATCGCGTCGCAGCCCTTCGAGGCCAGCTTGGCCTTGGCATAGGCTTCGAGATTGCCGGTCTCGGCGGCAAAACCGATGACCAGACGCGGGCGCTTTTCGAGGTGCTTGGCCACGGCTTCGAGGATGTCGGTGGTTTTGACGAAGGTCACGCTGAGCTCGGCGTCAGCGGTCTTTTTCTGCTTTTCGCTGGCCACCACCTTGGGCGTCCAATCGGCCACCGCGGCGACGCCAACAAAGACATCGGCCGGCAGGGCGCCGGAGACCGCATCGAACATCTGCTGCGCCGTTTCGATGTCGATACGCTTTACGCCGACAGGCACCGTCAGGGCGACGGGACCGGACACAAGAGTGACCTCGGCACCGTCGCGTGCCAGACGCTCGGCGACCGCATAGCCCTGACGGCCCGAAGAACGGTTGGTCAGTCCGCGCACGGGATCCAGTGGCTCAAACGTCGGACCGGCCGTGACGATGACGCGTTTGCCTTTCAGCGGCTGTTCGGCCGGCGTCAGGGCGTTCTGGATAGCGGCGAAGATCGCCTCCGGCTCGGCCATGCGGCCTGGGCCATATTCCCCACAGGCCATTTCGCCGTCATCGGGGCCGACGAAGCGCACCCCGTCAGACGTTAAGCGCTCGAAATTGCGTACCACCCCCGGATGCTGCCACATACGCACATTCATCGCTGGCGCCATCAGCACCGGCTTGTCGGTGGCCAGTAACAGGGTTGAGGCCAGGTCGTCGGCCTGGCCGTTGGCCGCCTTGGCCATCAGATTGGCGGTGGCTGGTGCTACGACCACCAGATCGGCCTGACGCGACAACACGATATGGCCCATCTCGGCCTCGGTCGTCAGGTCGAACAGGTCGGTATGCACCTTGTCGCCGGACAGGGCGCCGGCGGTCAGCGGGGTAACGAACGATTGCGCCGCCTGGGTCAACACGACGCGAACAGCGATACCGGCCTTCTTGAGCAGGCGGATCAGCTCCAGCGACTTGTAGGCCGCGATACCGCCGCCGATGATCAACAGAATGCGTCTGGGTTCGGTCATGCGCTCGCACCTTCAAAAGCCGCCCGGTGTGTGCCATAGGTGGCGCCACAGGAGCAAGAGCGCAAGGATCGCCATGCGGGGGACAATCTGGATTTTGGCTTGGGCCGTGCTGGCCCTGGCGGCGTGCGACGCCGGCCCTTCGGCCGTAGTCCATGATGGTGACGGCAAGTCGCCCCAAGGCGCCAAACCGAAGGCGGCACCCGCGTGGGCTGCGGCGTCGAGCACCGCCTCATTGATCCCCGAAGCGCCGCCACCGGCCTCGACCTTCGCTCCGGCGCCCGAGACCGTGTCGCCCGACATTCAACAACGCGATCTGGCGGTGGCCCAATCCTATCCGCCGTTGCCTGAGGGCGCGCGCGCCGATATCAGCGAAACGCGCTATGGCGACTGGCCGCTATGGTCAAAGACGCGCAAGTACAGTCCCGCTGAAAACTCGCGCCTGGCCTTCGGCAAGCACGGCGCCGAGGTCGGGGCGAAATCGTATGAGGACTACATGGCCATGGTGCATCACTTCGTGCACGCGCCGCCCAAGGGAACCGCGACCCTGACACGAGCCAATGGCGATGTACTGATGTTCGACGGCAAGGACGATGTCTTCGCCGTTATTACCAAGACCGGCGCGCCACGCACCCTGTTCCGGCCCTATGACGGCGCTCAGTATTGGCAAAAACAGCAGGCGATCGAGGCGGCGCGTGCCAATGGCGGCGGCGAAGGGGACGGCGAATGAGTGATATCAGCCAGACACGCCCGCAATCCATTCCGTGGGCGCTTTATCTCGGCGTCGCCGGCCTGTTCGCCTTCGGCCAATTCATGCTGGGCGGACAGATGAAGGCGTCGAGCCTCGCCGTAGAAATATCGCTGCGACTGGCGATCAGCCTGACTTTCGGTGCGATCATCTTCGGGCTGTTTGTCCTGTCACGCTGGCTGCTCGACGGGCCTGAAGTCTGGGCCTTCGACGATGACGGCTATAGCTATTCGCGCCGCTCGCGGCTTTGGCCGATGGCGAGGCGCATCGCCTACGCCGATATGGCCGGTATCCAGCTCACGCATCGTGCCGGCCGGCCGCAGCCCTATGCCATGACGCTGAAGTTACGGACCGGCAAAAGTGTCCGCATCGGCGCCTACTGGGACGAAGCGGAACTGAGCGCCATCCGCGATCTGCTGTCGACGCGCATGCCCGGTTCGGAGCTACCGCTACCGGTCTGAAAGCACGAGATTAACCTCATGTTTTTGTTGAAAAAACATTTCAGACGTGAAACCCGATTCCAATTGCCTGACAATTCTTTTGGTGTTTAATCGCACGACCGGGGAACACCAAGGGAGTCGCCCATGACCAAGTTGACCATTGTTCTCGCCCTCGCTGCCGCAGCGCTGGCTCTGGCCCCCGCCGCCCAGGCGCATGGCCACCACCATCACCATGGCGGCGGTCACCATCAGAAACACTGATCGGATCGAGGCTTTAGAATTCAGAGCCGGTTGCCAACTCTCCTGGCAGCCGGCTTTTTTGTTTCAACAGATCGTAAGACTTGCCGCTTAAATTCGCGGCATGTTCGACCGCTCCGCGCCCACCGTTGCCACAGTGTCGCCTTCGGCGCGCAGGCTAACCGTGCCCCAGATGGCCACTTTGCTGATCATCGGGCTGGCCATCGCCGTGCGCCTGGTCGCGCCGATCGACCCCAATATCGACTGGTTGATGTCCAATTGCCGCGCCTTTCTGGCCGGGCATAAGCTCTACGTCGACATCGTCGAAACCAACCCGCCGATGGCGATCTTCATCTATCTGCCGGCGGCAGGTATCGAAGCCCTGACCCGGCTTCAGGCCGAGACCGTGTTCACAGCGATGGTGCTGGCCATCGGTGCCGTGTCTGGCTGGCTGTTCTGCAATTGTGCCCGGCGCGCCGGTATCAATTTGCCGTGGCTATTGCCGTTGACCCTGTTCGTGCTGCTGGTGGCGCCTTTAGCCTCGTTCGCCGAACGCGAACACGTCGCCCTGATCTTGATCATGCCGATGCTGGGGGTCGCCGTCCTGCGCGCCGCGCGACAGCCCGTCCCTCTGGCCCTGTTGATTGGCGCCGGTGTCGCGGCCGGTATCGTGCCGATGATCAAGCCGCAGTTCGCTCTGGCCGTCATCGCCGTCTACGCCGCTCTGGCGATCCGGCGACGCGACGCCAAAATGTTGATCTGCCCGGAAGCTCTGATCGCGGCGGCAGCGACGCTCATTTACCTCGGCCTGGTGTGGTGGCTGATCCCAGTCTATGGCCACAACGTCGTGCCCATGCTGCTGGAGCTCTATCGCCCGATGCGCTCACCGCTCACCGATCCGGCGATCAGCGTCAAGCTTGGCCTGTGGCTCCTCAGCCTGGCTGGCCTGGTCTGGAGCGTACGCCGCGAGGTGCTGACACCCCTGCCATTCGTGCTGCTGGCCGCAGCCGCCGGGTTTCTGTTCGCCTTTATCGATCAAGGCCGCGGCTGGCCCTATCACGCCTTGCCCTTCGCCTCGTTGACCCTGCTTGCGGTTGCGGCCACGATCGCGCCGGCGATCACCGGCAATGACCCGATGCGCCGCGTGCCCGCCGTCGCGGCCTTGCTGGCCGCCCTGATACCGTTGGGCTACATGACGGGTTTCACCGGCCACTACAGCAAAGTCGTCGAGCCGATCCGCGCGACGGTGGCGCACCCCACCATCATGTCGATCTCGTTCGACCTGACGCCCGGCCACCCGATCACCACCGAAGCCGGCGGAACCTGGGCCGGCACCTATTCCAGCCGCTGGATCACGGTCAATGCCAACTACCTGCTGCATCGCGAGCATGATCCGGTCAAACAGGCCCGGCTGCGGGCCTGGATAGGCTATGATCGCACCGTGACCAATCGCGACCTGATGAAGCGGCCGGACATCGTCCTGATCGGGCTAGGGCCTTTCGATTGGCCGGGCTGGATCAATGCCGACCCGCAAACGCGCGCCCTGATGAGCAACTATGTGCCCCTGGCGGAGGACCGGCTGACGCCGCAACAACGCGCCCGCTTCGAAGGCGTCGCCGCCTATATCCGCAAGGACCTGCTGACGCCTGCACATTAGCCGGCGCAACATCACTGTCATCCCGCGCGTATAAGACCCCCTGGTGGTCGCCGCACGTCGCCACTAGGGTAGCGGCCACGAGGGGGATGGGGGATGAGACAAGTCGTCGTCGAAGCGGACCAGGTGCGCCTGGTCGAATGGACCGGTTGGCAAGACCGGGTTCTGATCCTGTTTCTTCTTCTGGCGGGCCTGGGTACGGCCACATATTACGGGTGGCCGCAGCAGCTGAGGCAGTGGGTGGATACACCGCCTGACCCCGTTGTGGTGGCGCTTCCGGCGCTGGCCGTTTTAATCGTGATACTGATCGCCCTGCACAGGCTGTTCATCGGCACCCAGGTCGAATGGCTATTCAGCGCCGATGCCATTCTCCGCACGCGCAAAACGCTGTTCGGTTTCCGGCGCAAATCCTGGCGTGGCGACATCGTCACCGCCATCATCCTGCAGTCGGCGCGCGACGGCGAGAGCTATCGCATACATTGGGTCGACGTGCGGCTACGCAGCGGACAAACGCTCAAACTGCCATGCATGAATGTCGACGATCGCAACGAGCTGGCGCATGCGCTTGCAGGCATGTATCCCGATGCTCGGTGGATTCTCGGCAGGGGCGAGCCGCGTAGCGAAGAGGACAACTGGTAATCTGCGCCTTCGCTACGGCTTCAGAACGTACCAGACAAGCGTTGCCAGGCTGGCCGCGGCGATGACCAGCGAAATGATGGTGATCACCTGGGTCGCCGTTACCTGCGCCTTCAGCTGGCGGATCTGCGCCTGATCGACCGGCACTAAGGGAACCGCATCGTCATCGGTGCGCAGCTTGCTGATCAGCCGCTCAAGAATGCGCTGCGCTTCGGCGATCGGCGACAATTCCCGCGAAATCCACGCCTTGACCACCGGACGCGCCGCTTCCCACAGATTATGCTCGGGGAAGATGCGCCGCGCCACGCCTTCGACGCTGACCATGGTCTTTTGCAACAGCACCAGCTCAGGCCGCAGATGCATGTCGAACTGGGCAGTGATTTCGAACAGCTGGGTCAACAGGCGGCCCATCGACACTTCGGTCGCTGCCTGGCCCAGGACCGGCTCACCGACGGCGCGCAGGGCCTGGGCGAAACTATCGACATTCTGGTGCGCCGGGACGTAGCCCGCCTCGAAATGGACCTCGGCGACCCGCTTATAGTCGCGGCGCAGGAAGCCCCACAGCATTTCGGCGAGATAGCGGCGCTCCTTGGGCTTCAAGCGGCCGATAATGCCGAAATCGATGGCGATGAGGTGATCCGGCGCTTGAACGAACAGATTGCCCTCATGCAGGTCGGCGTGAAAAACGCCATGGTCGAGGGCCTGCGATAGAAAGGCGCGAATGAGATTGTCGGCCAGGCCCTTCTTGTCGATGCCCGGCAGATCGAGCGCTTCGGCCCGCGACAGCGGCATGGCCTCGACCCAGGCGGTGACCAGGACGCGGCGCGCCACGTAGTGCCAATAAACCTTCGGCGCGCTCATCCATGGTTCGGCATTGATGATCTGGCCGATTTCGTCGGCCGCCGAAGCTTCCAGCCGCAGGTCTAGCTCGAGCAACAGCGAGCGCGACACCGTCTCAACAAAGGCTTCGGGCTCCAGGCGCCGTGACATCGGCACCAGGGTGGCCATCATCTTCGCCCCCAGCCGCAGCATGGCGATGTCGGCGGTCACCACCTCCTCGATATGCGGGCGCAGGATTTTGACGGCGACCTTGTGACCGTCCTTGAGCGTGGCACGGTGGGCCTGAGCGATCGAGGCCGAGCCGATAACCTCGCCGAAGTCGAGGAAGAGCTCCGAAACCGGCTTTTGCAGCGCCTCGGCAACCGCGGCCTCGGCCACGGCCTGCGGAAACGGCGGCAGCTGATCCTTGAGGTGGCTCAAATCCTCGGTGAACTGGCGCCCGAAAATATCGCCGCGCGTCGACAGCACCTGACCCAGCTTTATGAAGGCCGGTCCCATCGACTGAAACGCCTCGGCATAGCGCTGGCCGGGACGCAGACGCGTCTTTTGGGCAAACAACGCGCGCAGGACGCCCGCGAAAAAGCGCGGTAACGGCGGCAAAAAGCCGCTGACCTCTTTCGGGATAAGGGCATCGTGGCGCAACAGCACGAACCCCGTGCCGATCAGACGCGCCCATGAACTCAGACTGGCCATGACGATGCCGGCTTACGCCCACCCCTCGTGCAGGGCGCAGATGCCGCCCGAGAAGTTGGTGTAGGAGGTGCGCGTAAAGCCCGCCATGCCCATCATCGCCTTCAGGGTCTCCTGATCCGGGAAGCGTTTGATGCTTTCGACCAGGTATTGGTAGCTGTCGCGGTCGCCGGCGACGCGTTCACCCATGAACGGGATGATCTTGAACGAATAGGTTTCGTAAATCTTGGCCACCGCACTCGCGGTCGGGTGCGAGAATTCGAGGCAAAAGAAGCGGCCGCCGGGCTTGAGCACGCGACGGGCTTCGTTCAGCGCCCCCTGAACGTCGGAGACATTACGGATGCCGAACGAGATGATGTAAGCGTCGACGCTGGCGTCCGGCAGGGCCAGTTGCATGGCATCGCCCACCGACCACGAAATCTCGTGCTCATCTTTGTGCGACTTGGCCGACTTGTCGCGCCCGGCCATGATCATGGCTTCGTTATAGTCGATGATGCGGATCTCGGCGTCACGGGCTTCAAAGCCACGGGACATGCGGCGCGCCTTGGCGGCCCGGGCCAGCTTGGCCAGACGGCGCGCAATATCGCCGGTGCCACCGGCCACGTCGATGATGACTTCGCCCGGCTGCGGATTGAGGCGCGCGCAGGCGGCGTCCTTCCACACGCGGTGGACGCCGACGGACATGACATCGTTCATCAGGTCGTAGTTGGAGGCGACGTTCTTGAAGACATCGTGGACCATCGACACCTTTTCGCGGGCATCGACGTCGCGAAAGCCGAAAGGCGAGGTCTTTTGGGCGCCGTTTTGGGCGGAGGCTTCGGGCATGGGCAATAGTCCTGTAATGCCCATGGCTTTAAAGCAAAAAGCTTAAGATTGCGAAGCCATTTATCGCAGTGCGGGAGTTTGGCTGGGCGACGCCCCGGCCCTTGTTCTAGACCTTGCCCTTGACCTTGTCAGCGGCGCGGCGGAAGGGCCCCGGATAGTCGGCCAGCACCTTGCGGCGGCGGTCGGGGCCGACATAGTTGCCCGACTTGACCCAGCCGCGTTCGGAATTGATGACGCTGCGCATACGGTCGATCAGGGCGCGGGCCGTCAGCGGCTTGGCGACGAATTCGTTGACGCCGCAATCGCGCGCGGCGATCACCGTGGCGCGTTCGGTATGGCCCGTCATCATGATGATCGGCACGAAGGGATGCGGGCTGTCCGAACCGGTGCGCAGCAGGCGCGTGGTTTCCAGCCCGTCCAGGTTGTGCATGACATAGTCCATGATGATGACGTCGGGGCGCCAGTCACGGATGATTTCCAAAGCTTCGATGCCATCGGACGCCTCACGGATCAAGGTGATTCCCATGGCCCGGAGCATCGTGCAGACGATGACCCGCATATAGTGGTTGTCATCGACCACCAGCACCATTACGCGTGCAAATTGACTCAACCGGCTTATCCTCCGGCGCCCTCACCGGGACCGTGTTGCGCGGGCGTGCGCATCCGGTCGGGCGTCCGGCCGAATCATTAGCGCAAATGGCGAAGTTTCACAAAAACAAAGATTGATCTTTCGCGGATTCCGCGCTTCTGTTCGCCGCTAGAATGCCGAAAAAACGGCGTTCCGGGGACGTCGGGGGTTATCATGTTTGACTGGCACAACAGAACGCTGATCGCCTCCGCGGCGGCGGTGCTGATCTCTGGGTTTTGCGTCGGCTTTCTGACAGCCCGCGCGACCAACGGCCACGCCGATCACGGCGGCCAAGTCGTTGCCAGCGACGTGCTCAACGGCCCGGCCAGCGGCCTGTTCGGCAAGCCCCGCGCCACCAATGCCCCGCGCGCCGGCGACGTCAAGCCGGATGGCTTTGCCGTATGGAAGCAGCACCTCGACACCTCGGGCAATTCGCCCAAGGCCTGCATCACTTTCTCCAAGCCGCTCGACCCGTCCAAACCCTATGGCGACTACGTCACCGTGGCGCCCGCCTTGCCGACGGCGCCTGCCGTCAGCGCCAATGGCTCGGACCTGTGCGTTGCCGGCATTGGCTTTGTCGATCGCCGCATCACCGTGCTCAAGGGCCTGCCCGGCCAGGGCGGCGACGCGCTCAAGGCCAATGCCGATCTCGATTTCAGCTTCGGCACCAAGCCGCCCTATGTCGGCTTTGCCGGCAACGGCGTCATCCTGCCGCGCGAAGAATCCGACGGTGTGGCGATCGAGACCGTCAATGTCTCGACGCTGGACGTCGAGGTCTGGCACGTCTCCGACCGCAACCTGGTGCGCAAGAACGTCTCTGCGCCCGATCCCGTGGCCGAAGGCGACTACAATTCCGACTATGGCGACGACAGCGCCGACGATATCGGCGTCAAGATCTGGACCGGCAAGGTACCGGTCAAGGCCAGCGGCGACCGCGTCACCACCGTCTTCCCGCTGGGCGCGGTGCTGAAGACGCTGCGCGCCGGCGCCTATGTCGTCAAGGTCAAGGACGCTTCGGGCGGCCGCGACAAGAAGAGCGACGACCAGCCGGCCCAGGCGCGACGCTGGATCATCTATACCGACATGGCGATGACGACCTATAAGGGCTCGACCGGGCTCGATGTCGTCGTGCGCTCGCTGAAATCGGCCAAGCCGATGGGCGGGGTCAAGGTCGACCTGGTGGCAACCAATGGCGACACCCTGGGCGAAGGCCGCTCGAACATCGACGGCCACGTCAGCTTCAACGGCGCCCTGCTCAAGGGTACCGACGCGCTGCAGCCCAAGATGGTCATGGCCTATGCCGGCGACGACTATACCGCCGCCGACCTGACCAAGTCGCCGATGGACCTGACCCAGCACGGCACCGGCGGCCGCCAAGACGATGGCGACAACGGTTCCGGTCGCGCCAACAGCCCGGGCGTTGATTCCTACGTCTATACCGACCGCGGCATCTACCGCCCCGGCGAAAGCGTGCACCTGGTCGCCATGATCCGCGATCCGCAAGGCCGCGCCGTCAAGGACCGCAAGGGCTTCCTGATCGTTAGCCGCCCTTCGGGCGTCGAAGCCTTCCGCTTCGGCTTCGCCAAGACGCCGATGGGCTATGCCGGCGCCGACGTCATCCTGCCCAAGACCGCGCCGCGCGGCCAATGGACGGCCAAGGTGATGCTCGACGGCATGGACTCCGCCGCCGGTTCGACGTCCTTCGCGGTCGAGGATTTCGCGCCGCAGCGCCTCGGCGTCGACGTCAAGGCCAATGCCGATCAACCGCTGTTGTCGCTGACCGAACAGCGCGCCGTCCAGGTCAATGCCCACTACCTTTACGGCGCCATCGGCTCGGGCCTGCAGGTCACCGGCGAAGCGCGCATTCGCGCCAATCCGAACCCCTTCCCAGCGTTCAGCGACTATAGCTTCGGCGACGAGACCGCGCCGTATGAGGAAAAATACACCGACCTGCCGGGTACGGTGACCGACGGTAGCGGCAATGCCACCATCCCGTTCGATGCTTCGCTGGCCGGCGATACGACGCAACCGCTGTCGGTGCTGCTGACCGCCTCGGTGTTCGAGCCGGGCGGGCGTCCAGTCAAGGAAAGCCAGACGCTGAAAATCATGCCGTCGCCGCTCTATCTTGGCGTCAAGACCGAGCAGGTCAGCAACGGCAACTGGCGTGCCGCGCCGAACATGGCGTTCGATATCGTCGGCCTGACGCCGCAGGGCCAGAAGGTCGCCGTGCAGGGCGTCACGGTGCGCCTGATGTCGGAAATCCACAATTACGACTGGTACGTCGTCGACGGCAAATGGAACTGGCGCGAAACCCATCGTGACGTGTTGATCTCGTCGAAGACTATGGACCTCAACGCCAATACCGGCGCCCACTTCCAGCGGCCGCTCGACTGGGGCGATTACCGCATCGAAATCGAAGTGCCCGGGAAGGCCAAGACGATCTATCGCTTCGCCTCGGGTTGGGGCTCGGCCGCCGAGGGCACCGACGCGCCGGATTTCGTGCGCTTAAGCGCCGGGCGCAAGGACTATAACCAGGGCGACACCATCGATCTGACCTTGAAGTCGCCGTACAAGGGCGAAGCGCAGATCGCGGTCGCCACCGACCACGTCGTCGACCTGAAGACCGTCTCCGTCGGCGACGGTGGCACCACGGTGCGGCTGAAATCCTCGGCCGACTGGGGGGGTGGTGCCTACGTCATGGTCAGCGTCATCCAGCCGCGCGACCCGGTGACCTCGTCCAAGCCGCGCCGCGCCATCGGTCTGATCTACATCCCGCTCGATCCCAAGTCGCGCAAGCTGCAGGTCTCGGTGCCCGTCGGCGACCAGCCGCAGCAACCCAAGGTCGACGCCAATGGTCACAACTATATCGACGTACCGATCCAGGTGCAGGGGCTAAAACTGGGCGACAAGGCCAAGATCAGCGTCGCCGTGGTCGATCAGGGCATTCTCAACCTGACCAAGTTTGCCTCTCCGGACCCGGTCGCCTGGTACTTCGGCAAGCGCGCGCTCGGCGTCGATTACAATGACGATTACGGTCGCCTGCTCGATCCCAACCTCGGCGCCCCGGCGCCGGTCGAATACGGCGGTGACCAGATCGGCGGCGAAGGCCTGACGACGACGCCGATCCGTACCGTTGCCCTGTGGTCGGGCGTCATCCAGACCGGCATGGACGGCAAGAGCGTCATCCACCTGCCGATCGCCAAGTTCAACGGCGAGCTGCGCGTTATGGCGGTCGCCTGGACCGACGATGCCGTCGGCTCCGTGCAGCAAAAGATGATCGTGCGGGAACCGGTGGTCATGGACCTCAGCCTGCCGCGCTTCTTGAGCCCCGGCGACCACGCTATCGCCACGCTCGAGCTCGACAATGTCTCCGGCGTCGCCGGCGTCTATAACGCCATCGTCAAAGGCTTCCAGGGCCTGGTCCTGGCGTTCGAGAAGGCCTTCAACCTCGGCCATGGCCAGCGGATGATCGAAGGCATCCCGATGACGGCGCCCAACACCACCGGCATCTCCAACGTGCACATCGCGTTGAACGGCCCGGGACCGGACGGCAAGCCCTACAAATTCGACGACGACTTCCAGATCCAGACCCGCCTCGGCTGGGGCCCGGAAACCCGCACCGACATCCAGTCGCAGCCGGTCAACCAGACCTATACCCCGCCAGCCACGGTCCTCGCCGGGCTGCAACCCGGTTCAGCGACGGTTCAGGTGTCGTACTCGCCGTTCCGCAATATCGACCCGGCGCCGATTGCCGCCGCGCTCGACAAATACCCCTATGGCTGCACCGAACAGGTGACCTCGACCGCCATGCCGTGGCTCTATGCCGATCAATCGATGGTCGGGGCCCAGGCGTCGCGGCCGTCGCAATACGCGTTGAAATCCGCTGTCGACCGCATCCTCGATCGTCAGTCGGAAGACGGCGCTATCGGTCTGTGGCGCGCCGGCGACGCCGAGGCCGACGGCTTCATCGGCGCCTATGCCACCGACTTCCTGCTCGAGGCTCGTGCCCGCGGCGTCTACGTGCCGCAGGACGCCATCGACAAGGCGCTCAACGCCATGCGCGAAATGGCCAAGCCCGACGGCTTCACCTCGGTCAATTACCGTCTGAGCATCCCGGCCGGGTGGTGGCTGATGGGCGTGTCGTCCGACCAGATGACCAAGCAGATGCGCTCGCGCGCCTCGGCCTATGCCCTCTACGTCCTGGCCAAGGGTCATTCCGGCGATATTGCCCGCCTGCGCTGGTACCACGACGTCCAGTTCAAGGACGAGCAATCGCCCTTGGCCCGGGCGCAGGTCGCCGCAGGTTTAGCGATGATGGGCGACAATGCCCGCGCGCGCCTCGCCTTCCGCGAAGCCATCGACAAGCTCGGCTATAGCGACCCCAATGACTGGTATCAGTCGCCGCTGCGCGACCTCGCCGGTGTCATCGCTCTGGCCTATGAGTCGGGCTATGGCGATATCGCCCAAACCCTGATCCCGCGGCTGGAAAATTCGGTCAAGTCGCCGGCTCAGATGAACACCATCGAAGACGCCTACGTTCTACGCGCCGCCTCCTATATGCTCAAGGCCGCCGGCCCGACCCATATCGACGCTCAGGGCGTGTCGGCCCTGCCGGGCGGCATGCACGTCGAACGCTTCGGTGTGACACAGCTGGCCGCCGCCCATATGCGCAATAGCGGCTCCGGCCCGATCTGGCGCACGGTGACCGTCATCGGCACGCCGTCGGCGCCGCCGGCCGCCATGGCGCAAGGCCTGAGCGTCAACAAGGTCTTCTATAACCTCGACGGCACGCGTCTCGATCCGACGCACCTCGTCCAGGGCCAGAAGGTGCTGATCGTGCTCACCGGCCATAGCGCCGACGCCACGACACGCCCAGTGGTCGTCGATGACGCGCTGCCCGCCGGGTTCGAGATCGACTCGACCCTGTCGAGTGACGATGCGCAAAACGGACCGTTCAAGTTCGTCGGCACCCTGACCGACGCCAAGGTCGAGGAGGCTCGCGACGACCGCTTCATCGCCGCGCTTGACCTGTCGTCGGCCCACGACTTCACCCTGGCCTACGTCGCCCGCGCCGTGACCCAGGGCGACTACTACCTGCCCGGCGCCGAGATCAAGGACTTCTACCGCGCCCAAAGCTTCGGCCGCACCCAGGGCGCGCGTACGACGATCTCGCCACGGCAGTGATTGAAGACAAGGTGAGTATGCGTGACACTCTCCTCCCTATCGCGTTGCGATGGGGAGGTGGCGCGGCGCTCGCCGCAGGCGAAGTCCGCGACGGAGGGGTCACTTACCGACAGCGAAGTGACCCCTCCGTCTTTGATCGCTTGCGCGCTCAAATCCACCTCCCCATTTCAACGAAATGGGGAGGAGAGTCGTGAACCTCCCCACCTTCGCCGCCGATCACTTTATCCGCCCGCTGATCAAGCTGCTGATCGGCATGCTGGCGGTCGAAGTCGCGCTCTGCGCCCTTAACCTCGCCTTTCCCCCCGACATGACCAAGGCGCTGCACGCCTCGCCGGTGGTGCTCGATCATAACGGCACCTGGCTGCGCGCCCTGCCGGTCGATGACGGCCGCTGGCGTATCCGTGCCGACCTGACGCGCACCGATCCCGACTATGTCCACCACCTGCTGCGCGTCGAGGACGAGCGCTTCTACTGGCACCCCGGCGTCGATGCCACCGCCGTCGTCCGCGCCCTGGCGTCCAACCTGCACATGGGCCACATCGTCTCGGGCGGTTCGACCATCACCATGCAGACGGCGCGCCTGCTGTCGCCGCACCCGCGCGACTACGGCAACAAGGCGATCGAAGCCCTGCGCGCCCTGCAACTGGAGCTGCGCTACACCAAGCCGCAGATCCTGAGCTTCTACCTCAGCCTGGCGCCCTATGGCGGCAATCTGGAGGGCGTGCGCGCGGCGTCGCTCTCCTATTTCGGCCATGAACCGGAAAGCCTGACGCTTGGCGAACAAGCCCTGCTGATCTCGCTGCCTCAGGCGCCCGAAGCGCGCCGCCCCGACCGCCACCCCCACCGCGCCCAAGATGCGCGCAACCTGATCCTGACGCGCATGGCGGGCGCCGGCATCATCGATGCCCGTCAGGCCCATGAGGCCATGGCCGAACCGCTGCCTTCCAAGCGCAACGCCTTTCCGGCGCTGGCCTGGCATACCGCGGGCCGGCTGGCACGCAACGTAACCGGTTTGCAGGCGACAGTCTTAAGCTCGCTCGACGCCAATCTGCAAAAGCACCTGGAATCTCTGGCCGCGGTGACCGCCGCGTCGCAGGGGCCCGAGACATCGGTCTCGATCCTGGTGATCGACATCAAAACACGCGGCGTGCGCGCCTCGGTCGGATCGGCGGGCCTCGACCGGCCGGGCGGCTGGGTCGACATGACGCGCGCCCTGCGCTCGCCGGGATCGAGCCTGAAACCCTTCATCTACGGCATCGGCTTCGAGAACGGCATCATTGCCCCCGATACCCGGCTGATGGACGCGCCAACGCGCTTTGGCGACTACCAGCCCGAGGATTTCGACCGCGTGTTCCACGGCGAAGTCTCGGCCAAGGAGGCGCTCGTCAATTCGCTCAACGTCCCGGCGGTGGCTGTGCTCAACCGTGTCGGGCCCGACGCGTTCGAGGCGCGGCTCGACGGCGTCGGCGTGCATATCGTGCGGCCAAAGTCGGGCTTGCGCGATGCCGGTCTGGCGCTTGCGCTGGGGGGCGAAGGCATCCGCCTGCAAGACCTGGCCATGCTCTATGCAGGGCTGGGCGACCATGGCCTCGTCAAGCCGCTGGCCTACACCACCGCCGACGAAGGCCGCACCGCCTTTCTGCCGGGGCAACGGCTGATGACCGCCGACGCCGCCGACAAGGTGATCGCCATCCTGCGCGAAACCCCGCCGCCCGCCGGCCGCCTCCCCGGCGCCCTGATGAAGGCCGCCAATCGCCCGGCCTTCAAGACCGGCACCTCCTACGGCTATCGCGATGCCTTGGCGGTCGGGGTCGCCGGCGGTTACGCCGTCATGGTGTGGACCGGCCGCCCGGACGGTGGTGCCCGCGCCGACGAGACCGGCCGTGAAGCCGCGGCGCCTTTGCTGTTCGACGTCTTCGACCAACTACAAACGCCGTCGCGCGTGCCGCAGACGATTGCGCCGGCCGCGGCTCCCGTAGCGCTGCAAAAGCTCAACGCCCACACCACCGGCGTCTCGATCCTGTTCCCGCCACAGAATGCCAGCCTCTATGTCGAGGCCAGCGGCCGCGACGCGCAGGGCACGCTCAAACTGGTGCGGCCGTTGCGCATGTCGGCGCGCGGCCTGCATCCGCTGACCTGGTATATCGACGGCGTGCCCTTGCTGCCGGACGAGACCGGCGACGTCAACTGGTTTCCCAGGGCCGAGGGCTTTTACACCGTCAGCGTCACCGACGCCGAAGGCCACACCGCCAAAAGCCATGTGCGCGTGGTGTCGGTGAATGGTAGCGGCCAACCTTGACCGCAAACAAAAAAGCCTCCGGCGAACCGGAGGCTTTTTCACTTCAATCGATGGACTCTCAGGCCTGGGTGTCGATGCTGGCGCCGGCGTCTTCGTCCGAGCCATGATCGTAACCGTTCTTGGCCGGGGCCGGTTGCGCAGCCGTCGCGGTTTTGGCGGCGACAGCGACCATGGCCGGGCGGATAACGCGGCCGAACAACTCATAGCCGGCCTGCATGACCATCAGCACCGAGCCACCCGGAACGTCGTCCGACGGCTGTTCGGTGACGGCCTGGTGCAGGTTCGGGTCGAACTTGTCGCCCTTGACCGGCGCGATCTTCTTGACGCCGTTGCGCTCGAAAGCGCCCGTCAGTTCCTTGTCGGTCATATCGATGCCGGCGACGAAGTTCTTGAACGCCGGATCGGCGATGTCTCCCGGCGTCGACGACAGGGCGCGCTGCAGGATATCGGCGACGCCCAACAGGTCGCGGGCAAAGCGCTGGATGCCATAGGCGCGGGCGTCATTGGCTTCGCGTTCGGCGCGGCGCTTGGTGTTTTCGACCTCGGCGGCGTAGCGCAGCGCTTGCTCCTTCAGCGCGGCGTTTTCTTCCGACAGCTTGTCGAAGGCGGCCTTGAGGCTTTCATTGACATCGCCCGTTTCGGTTTCGGGCGTGTTGGTATCATCACTCATCAAACGTATCTCTCAGAGCTGAAGGCCGGCTCAATCGAGCAACCGGCCCAGGATTTTCGCGGTATAGTCCACAAGTGGGATGATGCGCGCATAATTCAACCGCGCCGGACCGATCACGCCGATCGCGCCGACAACGCGCTGTCCCTTGGTGGAACCGACCATGTAGGGCGCTGCTATAACCGCCGAACCCGACAAAGAAAACAGATTAGACTCGGCGCCGATGAAAATTCGCACGCCCTGGGCGCCGGCGACGTCGTCGAGCAGGTCGATCAGCTCTTCCTTTTGCTCCAGATCCTCGAACAGGGCGCGCACGCGTTCGAGATCGTCAAGCGCCGCGGCTTGCAGCAGGTTGGCCTGGCCGCGCACGATCAGGGCGCGGCGATCGCCCTCACCACCGCCTGACCAGGCGGCCAAACCGACCTCGATCAGCTGTGCTGCGGCCTCATCGAGCTTCTGGCGCTCGACATCGAGCTCGGTCTTCAGGGCGCGCCGGGCCTCCGTCAGCGTGCGGCCCTTGAGGCGGACATTGAGATAGTTGGACGCCTCGATCAGCACCGATGGCGTGATGCCCGGCGGCACCGGCATCAGCCGGTTTTCGACCCGGCCGTCGTCGAAGACCAGGACGGCCAGGGCCTGATCGGGGCCCAGGGCGATAAATTCGACGTGTTTGACCCCGGCCTCAAACGACGGCGTCATGACCAGCCCCGCGCCGCCGGCCAGGCCCGACAGCAGATTGGAGGCTTCCCGCAAGGCGGCGTCGAAGCTCTGGCCCTTGCCGGTCAGCCGCGCCTCGATCTCGCGCTTGGCATCCTCGCCGACGTCGCCGACTTCGAGCAGACCGTCGACGAACAGGCGCAGGCCCTGGTGTGTCGGCATACGGCCCGACGAAGTGTGCGGCGAGGACAGCAGGCCCAGCGCCGACAGGTCCTGCATGGTGTTGCGGATCGAAGCCGGCGACAGGTGGATGCCGGTCTTCGACACGGTGCGCGAGCCTACCGGCTCACCGGTTTCAAGATAGGTCTCGACGACGTGGCGAAAGATTTCGCGCGCCCGGGCGTCGAGCTCGGTCAGAGACGCCGTCGTCGTCATCAGGTGGGCAAAGGTCGAGGGATGTCCGGTTGAGGTCATTGCGGCAAACCTTAGCAAAGGCCGGCGCGAAAGCAAATTCAACAGTCATCACGGCCGGGCGATCCAGCAGCGGAGTTCCGTACTGCTTCTTTACGGCCATCCCTGTCAAAATTTGCTCCAGTTTTAGGGTGTTGCCCTGTTTTCACCAAAAACAGCGCGACAGGCGGGTCAGTCTTTTTGCAGGGGTTGCATCATGCAAAGCCGCCTTTTAGCGCTTATCGCCCTATGCGGGCTGGTCGTCGGCATGTGGTCGTGCTCAACGGCGCCATCGTCTTCATCCTTTGCCAGCGTCGACGCCGGCTATCATCCCAAATACATGCCGGCCGCCGACGTCATCCGCACCGGCGCCAAATCCGGTCAGGTCGGGCGCGACACCTATGTCTGCGGCGATCGTGGCTGCAATACCGCCGTCCGCGCCGACTAGTCTTGATCCGGCTTTTATGTCACCGTCCGTACAAGAGGGGGCGGTGAGATGAAAAGACATGTGATGATGACGGCCATGATCGCGGTCGCGGCCTCCGGTTTGGCGGCGTGCAGCGGCATCGTCCCTTTTCCGGGCGTTCATCCGCATACGCTCGACCGCGACGATTCAGCCTCGTCATCGTCGAGCAGCAGTGCGGCTTCGTCACGCATGTCGGTCGTCAATCGACGCGCCTGCCACGAGAAACAGCAAAAAGACTGCGGCTGATTTCTTGAGCTAATTTCTGGGGCTAATTTCTGGGGGCTAATTTCTGGGGGCTAAATTCCGACGAAATTGGCTGCCATCTCTCATGTCATACAATATGGGAGGGGTTTCCATGATCCGGTATATTGCTCTGGCCGCTGCCGTGGCCGTTATCGCTGCTGTCAGTGCCTGCGACACCCTTCCCAACAAGGACGCTCCGATCGTGCAGAACGATCCGCGCGGCGCCAGCGACACCATGCACAGCGTCAGCGCCTCGACCGCGGCGATCAGCACGCAGTGCGGCGGCCGCACCAAGTGCTGAGTAACAAGGGCTGATCCGGTAAATAGCGGTTTTCATGTCGCGCCAGACCTGATAGGCCACGACGACATTTCGTGAGGCCGTCATCATGTCGCAATTCGACGCGCTCGCTGCGCTCAAGACCATCCGCCCGTCCAACCGCCAGCCGGATCAGATGCGTGACGTGACGCTGGAGACCGGCGTGACGCGTTATGCCGAAGGCTCGTGCCTGGTTACCTTCGGCCACACCAAGGTGCTGGTCACAGCTTCGGTCGAACAGGGCGTGCCGTCCTTCCTCAAGGGCAAGGGCCAGGGCTGGGTCACCGCCGAATACGGCATGCTGCCGCGCTCGACCCACACGCGCTCGCGCCGTGAAGCCGCCCAGGGCAAGCAATCCGGCCGCACCCAGGAAATCCAGCGCCTGATCGGCCGTTCGATGCGCGCCATCATCGACCTCAAGGCCTTGGGCGAGCGTCAGATCACCCTCGACTGCGACGTGCTTCAGGCCGACGGCGGCACGCGCACCGCGTCGATCACCGGCGCCTGGGTGGCGCTCGCCATGGCCTGTGACAAGCTCGTCGCCGACAAACTGATCGAAAAGTCGCCGATCATCGATCAGGTCGCGGCGATTTCGTGCGGCATCTATGCCGACACGCCGGTGCTCGACCTCGACTATGATGAGGACTCTACCGCCGAAACCGACGCCAATTTCGTTATCACCGGTGAAGGCCTGTCCGTCGAAATCCAGGCGACCGGCGAAAAGCGCGGCTTTTCGCGCGACGAGTTCAATGCGCTGTTCGACTTGGCCCACGCCGGTTGCCGCGACCTGTTCGTGCTGCAGAACAAGGCGCTCGGCCGCTAAAATTCCGATGCCATCGGCATCGGCAAGCCCGACTGGGCGCCGCCGCTTATGCGGCGTCTAAACTAATCAGCCGTGTATTCGAGCAGATCGCCGGGCTGGCACGACAGCGCCTTGCACAGGCATTCCAGGGTCTTCAGCCGTACCGCCATGGCGCGTTGGTCGCGCAGGACTTCGAGATCGCGCACCGAAATGCCGGTGCGGTCGGACAGCTCGACGATCGACAGCCGTTTGTGCGCCAGAACTTCGGCGATCTTGAAGCGCATCATATGGTCAGATCCGCTTCCTGGCGCAGGCGCGCGCCTTCCTTGAACACTTCGGCGAGGACGAAGACGACGAGGACGGAAAACCACGCCGTCACCGCGCGCAGGCCGTAGACGGGCTCGAAACGCAGGTGGAAGACGCCTTCGGCGACAAAACGCGTCAGGTAGCCGAAAATTTCAAGCCCAGCCAGGCCGAAGCCGATCCAGCGCAGGCGGCGGGTATTTTCCGGGTGGAAGACATTGCCTTCCGCCAGGGTATGAAACACCTGGCGGGTCCAGTGGGTGATCAGCAAATAGCCGCTCAGCGACACGCCAAAGGCCAGCATGATGATCGGTTGGGCCGCCGCGCCGGCGTCGGGCAGGTTGAGGCGGTGGACGATTTCGGTCGACAGGCTGGGCACCGACACCAGGCAGACGGCGGCGACGAAAACCACGGCCACGACGACGAACAGGCCGTAATAGACGACGTCGAGCGCCGTCTTGAGCAGGCTTGAGATCGAGCGCGGACCTAGGAAACGCATGAACGCTTGGCCTTGTGTGCCGCCGTCAGTGACGGGCCGGCATTGATTTCCATGATGGAATTGTACCCGCATTCCGGGTTTGGCTGTCAAGGACGCGAAGCGCCCCTTCGGGGTCGAAGATCCTTGACAGTCCAAATCCGGATGCGGAACGCTCCGCCATGGACAGCAATGCGGAAGAGTGCCGGACATTTCAACCCACTTCCTCTTTTCATTTCCGCCCATCGCGCTAAAACCCCCGGCGGAGGATCCCGATGCCCTTGACCCTGACCGCCGGCGAAAAACTGATCGCCGCTACCCACAATCCCGGCAAGGCTGTCGAGATTTCCGCCCTGCTCGGCGGCCGTTTCGAGGTCCTGACCGCTGCCAGCCTCGACCTGCCGGAACCGCCGGAGACCGAGGTCAGCTTCATCGGCAATGCCATTCTCAAGGCGCGCCAGGCGGCGATGGCCGCAGGGTTACCAGCGCTGGCCGACGATTCCGGCCTGAGCATCGACGCCCTTGGTGGCGATCCCGGCATCTACAGTGCCCGTTGGGCCGGGCCCAACAAAGACTTTGACCGCGCCATGGAAGTCATCGAGCACAAGATGCGCATCGCCCAGCGCGAGCTCGGCGACGCCTTCACCTGGAACGCCCATTTCACCTGCGCCCTGGCCGTCGCCTGGCCCGAAGGTCACGCCTGCGTTTTCGAGGGCCGCATCGACGGCCGCATCGTCTTTCCAAAAAGCGGCCATAACGGCTTCGGTTACGATCCGATCTTCATGCCCAACGACCACCGCAATACGTTCGGCGAGATGGAGCCTTCCGCCAAGGACGGCATCAGCCACCGTCACCTGGCGTTCGAGCAACTGCGCAAGGCGCTGTTTTGAGCGACCTGATCAGCCTCTACGTCCACTGGCCGTATTGCACGCGCATCTGCCCCTATTGCGATTTCAACGTCGTCCGCGACCGTGGCCAAGCCTCGCAACGGACTTTATATGAGGCCATCCTCACGGACTTGCGCACCCAGGCGCAAATGATCGGCCCGCGCCGGCTGGCCAGCATGTTTTTCGGCGGCGGCACTCCGTCTTTGTTGCCACCGGAATGGACCGCGGACCTTATCCAGCAAGCGAAATCTGTATTTGATCCGCATACGGATGATATTGAAATTACGCTGGAGGCCAATCCGACCGATGCCGAAATCGGCCGTTTCGCCGCCTTTCGCGACGCGGGTGTCAACCGGCTGTCGCTAGGGGTGCAGTCGCTCGACAATCAGGCTCTGGCCTTTCTCGGCCGCAACCATTCCGCCGAAGCCGCCACGCGCGGCATCGAGACCGCGCAAAAGGTCTTCGGCCGTGTCTCGCTCGACCTGATCTATGCCCTGCCCGGCCAGAGCGTCGAGACCTGGCGAGACGAGCTGACCCGGGCGGCCGACCTCGGCGTCGAGCACATCTCGCCCTACCAATTGACGATCGAACAGACGACCGCGTTCGGCCGCGCCGTCCGCCGTGGCGACTGGCAACCGGTCGATGACGAGACCGCCGAGGCCTTCTATTTCGCCACGCAGGAGACGCTGGAAAATCTCGGTTTTGAGGCTTATGAAGTGTCCAACCACGCGCGCGGGCCCACTGCCCGGTCGGCGCACAATGTCCATGTCTGGCAAGGCGTCGACTATATCGGCATCGGCCCCGGCGCCCATGGCCGGCTGACGATCGATGGCGTTCGCCACGCCACCACCGCGCTCGACGACCTCAAGGCCTACACCGCCCGCGTCACCGAGACCGGCATCGGCCACGATCGCGAGGCCCTGTCGCCCCTCGAAGCCGAGGAAGAAGCTGTCTTGCTCGGCCTGCGCCTCAGCGACGGCCTTGAGCTCAAGCGCGCGCCGTCACTTGATCTGACCGCCAAGGCTGGATCGCTGATCGCCGACGGTTTCCTGGCACTTAGCGACAATCACTTGCGCACCACACCGAAAGGCCGCGTCGTGCTGGACCGACTGCTCCTCGAACTGCTAAGTTAGACCATGTCCGACGCCTTTTTCGCCCCGCCGCCGCGCCCGGTCACTCCCGGCCTCTATGTCGTCGCCACGCCGATCGGCAATCTTCGCGACATCACCTTGCGCGCGCTCGACGTGCTCAAGGCCGCCGACGTTGTCCTGGCCGAAGATACCCGCGTCGCCGCCAAGCTGTTGTCGGCCTACGACATCAAGAAGCCGCTGCTGCGCTACGACGACCACGCCGGGCCGAAAGCCCTGCCGGAAATCATCGAGCGGCTGCGCATCGGTCAGATCGTGGCGCAGATTTCCGACGCCGGCACGCCGTTGATCTCCGATCCCGGGTTTCGCCTGGTCGAGATCGCTCGCGAAACCGGCGTCAATATCCATCCCGTCCCCGGCGCCTCGGCCGTCCTGGCCGCCCTGTGTCTGGCCGGCCTGCCGACCGATCGTTTCACCTTCGCCGGCTTTCCGCCGAACAAACAGGCGGCGCGACGGACCTTTTTCGGCGAGTTCGCCACCCAACCGGCGACCCTGGTGTTTTTCGAGAGTGGCCCGCGCCTGCGTGACTCGCTGACCGACATGCTCGCTGTGTTCGGCGATCGCGAAGCCTGCGTCTGCCGCGAACTGACCAAGCTCTATGAAAATGGCTACCGCGGGCCGTTGTCGGCGCTCAGCGTCGATCCGCATCTCGAAGAGCCGAAAGGCGAAATCGTCGTCGTCATCGGTCCGCCAAAGGACGCCCAACCGTCCGCCGATACGCTCGACGACGCCCTCATACTGGCGCTGCAGCACTATTCGCCGTCGGATGCCGCCCAGCAGCTGGCTCAGATCTACGGCCTGCCGCGCAAGGTAATCTATCAAAAGGCGCTCGAACTGAAGAGCCGCGACCCAGGGGACGACGCGTGACCACGGCGCGGGCCGAACGCGGACGCAAGGCGCGCAAGGCCGGTCGCCTGGCCGAATACGTTGCCCTCGTTCACCTGATGCTCAAAGGCTATCGCATCCTCGGCTTTCGTCTCAAAATGCCGCAGGGCGAGATCGACATCCTGGCGCAACATCGCCGCCGCCTCGTTGTCGTCGAGGTCAAGAGCCGGCAAAGCCACGATGAGGCCTGGGAATCGGTGTCGGCCGTCCAGCAAGAACGCCTGTGGCAATCGGGCCTTTCGCTGCAGCACAGCAAGCCGCAACTGCGCGATCTCGACCTGAATATCGACCTCTACACCCTGGCGCCAGGACGCTGGCCGCAGCATCGCGTCAACGCTTTTGAAAAAGTGTAAGGTCGCCGGTTGCCATTGGCCGCCTCCGGCCGCATATCACCGGAAACATATTTAGGTTCGCCGCACTCGCGGCGGCGGGCTTCGCCCTTGCCAAATCGCAAGAGCGATTTGGAGAAGGAGCGATTTCATGACCTTGCGCGTCGCCGTCCAGATGGACCCCATTGAACGCATCAATATCGCTTCGGACACCACCTTCCTGCTGATGATGGCCGCCCAGGATCGTGGCCACCAGCTTTGGGTTTACGAGCCGCGCCACCTCAGCATGGAGGACGGCCGCCCCTTCGCTCGCGCCCGCAAGGTCACCCTGCGCAACGTCAAGGGCGATCACGTCACCGCCGGCGATTACGAGGTGCTCGATCTCGAAAACGACCTCGACGTCATCCTGATGCGTCAGGATCCGCCGTTCGACATCGCCTATATTACCGCCACCTACCTGCTCGAAACCGTCCATCCCAAGACGCTCGTCGTCAACAATCCGACCAGCGTCCGCGACGCCCCGGAAAAGCTGCTGGCGACGCGTTTCCCGGGCCTGCAACCGCCGACCATCATCTCGGCCGATCCCGAGGCCTTGCAGGACTTCTTCGACCGCCACGGCGATTGCATCCTTAAACCCCTGCACGGCGCCGCCGGCAACGGCATCATCAAGCTCAAGGCGGGCGACCGCAATCTCGATGCCCTGATCGAGCTGTTCGGCGGCATTTCGCGCGAACCCATCATCCTGCAGAAGTTCATCCCCGCCGTCGCCAAGGGGGACAAACGTATTATCCTCATTGACGGCGAAATCGTCGGCGGCATCAACCGCGTGCCGGAAGAGGGGGCCGTGCGTTCAAATCTGCGTGTCGGCGGCCGCGCTGAACCTCTGGTACTGACCGAGCGCGATCGTGAAATCTGCCAGCGTTTGAAGCCCGTTTTGCAGGAAAAGGGGTTGTTATTCGTCGGAATCGACGTCATCGGCGACTATCTTACCGAAATCAACGTCACCTCCCCGACGGGTGCGGTGCAATTAAAGGCCTTCGAGGGGGTTGATGCCGGGGTGATTCTGTGGGATCGCATTAACCAATTGTTAACGGTTTCCGCCTGAGGACGAGGCGGCCAAATCGCGTCACAAAAATGAGAAATTTCCGCGACTTATTTCGTTTTCCAGGCGGAAAACGTCGCATATTTATGCTTTGTTCGATTTTTGTTCTTGATTTGTATAAGATTTCGACCTAGCTTGTGGATAATTTCGGCGCCCACATACTAAATCTGGGGCTGTATTCACAGGGGGCACACCATGCCTGCGCGGGTGACGACAATCGCGTTCGAAGGCTTCGAGGCTCGCCGGGTCGATGCCGAGGTGGTGTTCACCAAAGGTCATGTCAGCTTCCACGTCGTCGGGCTTGGCGACAAGGCCGTTGCTGAAAGCCGGGAACGTGTTCGCGGCGCCTTTGCCGGCATGGGTTTGGGTTTGCCGGGCAAACGCATCGTCGCCAGCCTGACGCCCGCCGATCTTCCCAAAGAGGGATCTCATTTCGACCTGCCGATCGCGCTGTGCATCATGGTTCTGTTGGGCATTATTCCGCAGGATGCGCTCGACAACTTCGTCTGTATCGGTGAACTGAAGCTCGACGGCCAGATTGCCGGCGTATCCGGTGCCTTACCGGCGGCATTGGCGGCGGCGAGCTACGGCATGGGTCTGATCTGTCCGGCGGATAGTGGCGCCGAAGCCGCCTGGGCCGGCGATGATCTGCCAATCCTGGCACCGCGCTCGATGGTCGCCCTGGTCAATCACTTCAAAGGGCTGGCGCCGCTCGACCGACCTAAGCGCGGTGAACCGGCAAGTCCGCCCAAGCCACTCGATCTGCGCGAGGTCAAGGGTCAGGAAGGCCCCAAACGCGCCCTGGAAATCGCCGCCGCCGGGGGTCACAATCTGATGTTCGTCGGCCCACCGGGCTCGGGCAAGTCGATGCTGGCCCAACGCTTACCGGGCATCTTGCCGCCGCTGACCTCGCTTGAGCTTCTGGAGACGTCGCAGGTGTGGTCGATGGCTGGCCTGCTCGAACGCGGACAATTGACCCAGTCGCGGCCGTTTCGCGCCCCGCACCACTCGGCGTCCATGGCTGCCCTGTCCGGCGGCGGCATTCGCGCCCGGCCGGGTGAGGTGTCACTGGCGCATAATGGGGTGCTATTTCTCGACGAGTTGCCGGAATTCTCATCCCAGGCCCTGGATTCACTGCGCCAACCCCTGGAAACCGGTGAGGTCATCGTCGCTCGCGCCAATCACCACATCAAATATCCGGCGCGCGTCCAACTGATCGCCGCGATGAATCCGTGCAAGTGCGGCTATGGCGGTACTGGCCGGGGTGCCTGCGGCAAGGCCCCGCGCTGCGTGCAGGACTATCAGGGCCGGGTGTCCGGCCCGCTGATCGACCGTATCGATCTGCAAATCGACGTCCCGCCGGTGACCGCCATCGACCTCGCCTTGCCGCCGCCGGCCGAAGGCAGTGCCGAGGTTGCCGCCCGCGTCTACGCCGCCCGCCGCATCCAGATCGAACGCGCGCAAAAACTCGGCCTGCCATCCGATAACGCCATCAATGCCACGGCCTATGGTGCCGGTCTCGACGCTATCTGTGTGCTCGACAGCGCCGCGACCGAGCTTTTGAAGAAGGCGGCGGAACAATCCAACCTGTCCGCCCGCGGCTGGACGCGAACCCTGCGGCTGGCGCGGACCATCGCCGATCTCGAACAGGCCCCCAATATCCTGCGCCGACACATCGCCGAGGCATTGATATACCGTCGGCGTAATCCGGTGACGGAGCAAAAATCCGCCCACGTAACAGCGATTTAACCTTGTCTTGGGCCGACCTTAACCTTTGTGCCCTATACTCGTTTCAATCAGAACAGTACCGGGGCAGAACGCATGAGTACGACGGGCTTTGACGATCGCGCACGTAGCCAGGACATGGCGCCGGAAGAGCGCCTGAAAGCACGCGAAGGCTTCTTTCGTCTGATGAGCCACGAAATCCGCACGCCACTCAACGGCGTGATGGGCATGTTGTCCCTGCTGGAACGCACGCCGTTATCGCCCGACCAGGCCTCCTATATCGCCACCGCCCGGGAATCGGGCGAATTGCTGCTAACCCTGGTCAATGACCTGCTCGACTATGCCCGCATCGACGCCGGCCGCGTCGCGCTCGAAGTCACCGAAGTCCGTCTCGAACCTCTGCTGCAAAGCGTCGCCGAGCTGCTGTCGCCGCGCGCCCATACCGCCGGCATCGAGATCGCCTGGGCGCTTGATCCGGCGCTCGGCTACATTCACGCCGACGAAGGCCGTTTGCGCCAGATCCTGTTCAACCTGGCCGGCAATGCACTGAAATTCACCAGCTCGGGCGGCGTGCTGATTCATGTCAGCCTGACCGATCAAGGTCTCGTCCGTTTCGCCGTGCGCGACACCGGCTCGGGCATCGCGCCAGAAGCCCGCGAACGCATCTTCTAGGAATTCGGCCAGGCCGAACCCGGCCGCGATCAGCGCTATGGCGGCGCCGGCCTCGGTCTCGTCGTCGTCAAAAAGCTGGTCGAAGCGATGAACGGCACCTTGACCCTGGAAAGCGAGATCGGCGTCGGCACGACCTTCATCGTCGAATTCCGTGCTCCGTTCGGCATCGGCGGTCGCACCGCTTGTCCGCACTATCCGCACGCCCTGACCTTCGTCAGCGATAATGACATCCTCAATGTCTCCGCCGAAACCCATCTGGGCGCCTGCCACATCAAGCTGCGGCCAACGCCGTCGCTGGTTGAGATGCTCGATCCCGCGGCCATTGTCCTGGCCGACCGCGCGACCGTCGGTGCGCCTTGCCCGGCGCCGTCCAAGCGCAGTTTGATCCTGCTGGCGCCGGAACAGCGCGATGAGCTCGACGCCTGGCGCGATCACGGCTGGGCCGGCTACCTCATCAAGCCGCTGCGCCGGGCCTCTTTGTTTGAACGCATCGACGCGCTTTACGACCACAATCAAGATGCCCCGGCCACGAGCCGTGACGATGAGCGAATCGTTATCGAATCCGCCCCCGACAAGGTCGTGCTGCTGGTCGAGGATAACCCGGTCAATGCCTTGCTGGCGCAGATTCTGCTGCAACGCGAGGGTTGCCGCGTCGAACGCGCCGCTTCGGGCGAAGACGCGCTGGAAATCGCCAAGACGCGCAGCTTCGACCTGATTTTCATGGATCTTGGCCTGCCGGGCCTCGATGGCATCGGCACCACCCGCGCCCTGCGCGCGCAAGGCATCAAGACCCCGATCGTCGCCCTGACCGCCAATGCCTATGAGGAAGATCGCCGCGCCTGCCTGCACGCAGGTATGAATGATTTTCTCTCCAAACCCATCGATGTCACGGCACTCAAGGCCCGCCTGCTGACCTGGACCACCGTCCCGGCCACCGTCCGCGCCGGCTAGGCCCCCCGGCTAGTCGCGCCCTGCTAGACAGCCGCGGCAAACCTTCGTACCGTCCTTGACTGTATCACGAGGACGGACGATGACCGATCAACCGGCAGCCACCGAGCCGACGCGCCAGTCAACCCTCAAGGCGCTGACCGCCTATCTGCGGCCCAAGCCCTTGATCATGCTGTCGCTGGGCTATGCCACCGGCATTCCCTTCCTGCTGATTGGCGACACTTTGAACGCTTGGCTGCGCGTCGAAGGCGTATCGCTTCAGGTCGTCGGCTTCTTCATCCTTGTCAGCTTCGCCTACGTCCTGAAGTTCATGTGGGCGCCGCTGGTTGATCGCCTCAATATCCCGGTGCTGACGGCAAAGCTGGGCCACCGCCGCAGCTGGATGATCGTCCTGCAAATCCTGATGGCGTCGGGCCTGCTCGGTATCGCCGCGACCGACCCAACGTCGAAAAGCGCGCTATTCGGCCTTTCCGGGCCAAATGCCGGCCTCATTCAGATGGCGCTGTTCGCCACCTTGACCGGCCTCTTCGGCGCCACCCATGACATCGTGCTCGACGCCTACCGCATCGAATTGGCCGGCGACACCGAAGAAATGGGCGTCATGACGGCGGCCTATCAGTGGGGTTTCCGCACGGCCTTCATTGTGTCGGGCTTCGTTCCCCTGATCCTGGCCTCGCGGGTTGGCTGGCCGATCGCCTATGCCGTCATGGCCTTGATGCTACTGATTGGTTGGGTCACGGTGTGGCTGGCGCCCAAAGGGCCGGCACATACGCCGCGCCCGATTCATACCGAGGGCATGCCGGTTCGTCGTGTGGCCGAAGCTTTTGAATGGACGGGCCGGGCGCTGTTGATCGTCGTCGCCGCGATCATCATGGGATCCGGCCTCACCGGTAATGCGGACCTGATCAACGGCATTCTCGGCCTTTTCCACGTCGACATCGGCGTTCAGACCGCCTTCAAGGCGACCTTCACGTCAAAGACGATCGGCTGGCTGCTGCAAATCCCCTTCGCGCTTGGCGGTCTGGGCCTGATGATCTTTGCCTGTTTGCCGCTGCCGTGGCCAACACGCCCCGGCGCCTATTTCTACGGCGCCTTCATCGAACCTCTGCTCGATTTTTTCCGCCGCTTCGACAAGTGGGCGGTGTTCTTCTTCGGCCTGATCTGCATCTATCGCATCACCGAATTCACCCTCAACATCGCCAATGCCTACTATATCGACCTCGGCTTTTCGCTCGATGCGGTCGGTGAAATGCGCAAAGGTTATGGCGCCCTCATGACCATGGTGGGCGTCGTCATTTCCGGCTGGCTGATCGCCCGCGTCGGTGTGCGAAAATCCCTTATCATCGGCGCCGTAGCGGGACCGTTCAGCCATATCGGCTTCATGATCCTGGGCTGCGCCGGCCACAATTTCGGCGCCCTGGCCCTGGCCCTGGCGATGGACAATATTGCCGCCTCGATCCAGGGGACGGTGCTGATCGCCTGGATGTCGACCCTGGTGTCACCGCAATATACGGCGCCACAATACGCCATCTTTTCAAGCTTCTATGCGCTTCTCGGCAAGATGGTGGCGTCACAATCCGGGCGCATCGTCGAGGCCTCGGCCAAGGCGGCCGACGCCGGCGGCTTTTCGACGCTGTTCAAAGGCTTCATGGGCCACCTGACGCCCGACGCCTATGTCAAGGCAGCCAAAGGTCTCGGCGTGTCGGTGCAGGCCATGGGCGCCGGCTATTTCAGCTTCTTTGCCTACACCATCGTCATCGGCTTCGTCGCCATCGCCATGACCATCTGGATGTACGTACGCTATCGGCCGAGCGCGGAAGAAGTGGCCGCCGAAGCGGCCAAATCTCCCGCTTCTGCTTAACCTCGGTTCACGGCCGAACGGATATCGTAGGCGGCAAAGGTCGCCATGGTCAGGATCTTGCTGACCGAATCCGACAACTGACAGATCTGGACCGGCCGCGACAGGCCCAGCAGCAGCGGCCCGACGACGGTAGCGCCGCCCAAGGCCTCGATCAGCTTGGTCGAAATCGACGCCGACTGAATCGCCGGCATGATCAGCACATTGGCCGGCGCCGTCAGCCGCTGGAACGGATAGTTGGCCCACAGGGTCTGATCCATGGCCAGGTCCGGCGGCATGTCGCCTTCGAATTCGAAGTCGACGCCGCGCTTGTCGAGCAGGGCAACCGCCTGCTTAACGCGTTCGGAACGCTCGCCGATCGGATTGCCGAAGGTCGAATAGGACATGAAGGCGACGCGCGGCGTGTGGCCCATGGCGCGCACGGCCATGGCCGCTTCGATGGCGATGTCGCCCAGCTCTTCCGGCGACGGGCTTTCCGACACGGTGGTGTCGGCGATGAAGACAGTACGGCCCTTGGCCAGCACGATCGACATGCCCATGATGCGACCGCCGGGCGCCGGATCGATGACCCGCAGCACTTCTTCCAATGCCTGGTCGAACGAACGCGTCACACCGGTCACCATGCCGTCGGCATGGCCCGAGGCGACCATGGCGGCGGCAAACGAGTTACGATCCTGATTGATCAACCGGTCGACGTCGCGTTTTAGGAAGCCCTGGCGTTGCAGGCGCGAATACAGAAGCTGCGAATAGGCGGCGTTACGATGCGACAGGCGGGCATTGACGATCTCGATGCCTTCCTCGGCCGGATCGATGCCGGCGGCGCGCATATTGGCGTGGACCAGGTTTTCGCGGCCACACAGGATCGGCGTGCCCAGCCCTTGCAGCTTAAAGGCGTGGGCGGCGCGGATGACCGAGATGTCCTCGCCTTCGGCGAAGACAATGCGCTTGGGCGACCGCGACCGCACGGCGGAGGTGATGTTCTGCAGGAAGCCCGCCGACGGGTCGAGCCGCTGTTCCAGGCTCTTGCGATAGGCGTCCATGTCCTCGATCGGCCGGCGTGCCACACCGGTATCCATTGCCGCCTGGGCGACGAAGGGCGGAATGAAGGAGATCAGGCGCGGATCGAACGGCGACGGGATGATGTAGTCCTTGCCGAACTTCAGGTGGCGGCCCTGATAGGCGGCGGCGACCTCGTCCGGCACGTCCTCACGCGCCAGCATGGCAAGCGCCCGAGCGGCGGCCAGCTTCATCTCGTCATTGACCCGGCGGGCGCGGACGTCAAGCGCACCGCGGAAGATATAGGGGAAACCCAGGACGTTGTTGACCTGGTTGGGATAGTCCGAACGGCCGGTGGCGACGATGGCGTCGGAGCGCACCTTGGCGACGTCTTCCGGGGTGATTTCCGGATCGGGATTGGCCATGGCGAAAATGATCGGATTGGGCGCCATGGTGGCGACCATGTCCGGCGTCAGCACACCCTTGGCCGACAAGCCTAAAAACACGTCGGCGCCGACCATGGCTTCGGCCAGCGTCCGCTTCGGCGTATCGGTGACGTGGGCGGCCTTCCACTGGTCCATGTCGATCTTGCGGCCCTGGTAGGCGACGCCGTGGATATCGACGACGATGGTGTTTTCCTTGCGCACACCGAGCGCCTTGACGAGGCCGAGCGACGACAGGCCGGCAGCACCGGCGCCGCACAACACGACCTTGATGTCTTCGATGCGCTTGCCGGTGACTTCCAGCGCATTGATCAGGCCAGCGGCGGAGATGATCGCCGTGCCGTGCTGGTCGTCGTGGAACACCGGGATATCGGCCATGTCCTGCAGGGCCGACTCGATGATGAAGCATTCCGGCGACTTGATGTCTTCGAGATTGATGCCGCCGAAGGCCGCGGTGATGTTCTTGACCACCGTGATGAATTCGTTGGGCTCTTGCGTCGCCACTTCGATATCGAAGCTGTCGATGTCGGCGAAGCGCTTGAACAGCACGCTCTTGCCTTCCATCACCGGCTTGGCGGCCAGGGCGCCGAGATTGCCGAGACCGAGAATGGCTGTGCCGTTGGAAATCACGGCGACCATATTGCCCTTGGAGGTGTAGTCGTAGGCGGTTTCCGGGTTGGCGGCGATGCGCAACACCGGCACGGCGACGCCCGGCGAATAGGCCAACGCCAGGTCGCGCTGGGTGGCCATCGGTTTGGTGGCGGCAACGGCGATCTTGCCGGGTTGCGGATACTGGTGGAGATGCAGCGCTTCTTCGTCGCTGAAGGTCTGTTTTTCACTGGCCATGAATAGGGGGTACTTCTCATTGGGACCGGCCGTCCTCACAACTAAACCGGCACGCAGGCATTTGTATGATTTTATTGCAAGCGGATGCGAACTATTTAGAACAGGATCAAGGCCTTAGGAAACCCGAAATCCTTTCCGTTACGTTGCTTTTCGCCGTGATTTTGCAAACTGTGACCGTGACGGTACGGATTCCCGCCGCAAACGCGAAAAGATGACGGCAGTGCAGGGTGTGGATTGTTTCGTTTTTGCCGCCCTTCATGCTTTCACCAAAGCTTAAGGAAGGTTAATTTCGGCGGATGACCGCCACCCCCGCCTTCTCCGACGATCAACCCGGCCAATGGGACGGTGCCACGCCTGTCATGGCGCAGTACCTGCAGACCAAGGCCGAGCATCCGGACGCCCTGCTGTTCTTCCGCATGGGCGATTTCTACGAGTTGTTCTTCGACGACGCCGTCACGGCTGCCGGCGCCCTGTCGCTGGCCCTGACCAAGCGCGGCAAGTTTCGCGACGACGATATCCCGCTGGCGGGCGTTCCGGCGCATGCGGTCGATGCCTATATCGCCAAGCTGATCCGGCTGGGCTTTCGCGTCGCCGTCTGCGAACAGCTCGAAGATCCGGCCGAGGCCAAGAAGCGCGGCTCCAAATCGGTGGTCAAACGCGGCATCGTCCGCGTCATTACGCCCGGCACCCTGACCGAGGACAGCCTGCTCGAAGATCGCGGCGCCAACCGGCTGATCGCAGTGGCTTCGCGCGGCGGCGTCATGGCGCTGGCAGCGGTGGAACTCTCCACCGGCGACGTCGAATGCCTGGAAATCGATCCAGGCTCGCTGTCGGCCCATCTGTCGGCACTTAGACCCTCCGAAAGCCTGATCGCCGAACGCATCCTGCAGGACGAAGAGCTCTACGCCATCCTGCGCCAGAGCGGCGGCGTGCTGCAGCCGCAACCGCCGGCACTTTCCGACCCCGATGCCGGCGAAAAACGCCTCCTCAAGCTCTATGGCGTGCAGACGCTCGACGGTTTTGGCCGGTTTTCGCCCGCCGAGCTGTCGGCGCTTGGCATGCTGGCCGCCTATATCGACCTGACCCAGGCCGGTAAGCGTCCGGTGCTCAAGCCACCGGCGCGGGTTCTGTCGGGCAATGTGCTGAGCATCGATGCTGCTACGCGCGGCAGCCTCGAAATCGACCGCACCCAACAGGGCCGCCGCGAAGGCAGCCTGATCGCCGCGCTCGACCAGACCGTGACCTCGGGCGGTGGCCGTCTGTTGCTGGCGCGGCTGGCGCGGCCGCTGGCCCGGCCGGAAGACATCAATGCGCGACTGGATACGGTCGATTGGCTGTTGTCACGCCGCGATCTGCGCGAGGCCCTGCGCCATCTGATGCGCTCGCTGTCGGATCAGGCGCGCGCCCTGTCACGACTGTCGCTCAACCGCGGCGGTCCGCGCGATCTCGGCGTCATTCGCGAGGCCACGGTCATCGGCGAACAGCTGTCCGCCCATCTTCAGGCGTCGCACGGCGATCCCGCGATCGATCCGGCACCTCAGGAAATCCTCGACATCTGCAAGGCATTGACGCCGTCGCCAGCACTCAAGGCCTTGCGCCAAAGACTGGAAACCGCCCTCGTCGAGGAACCGCCGCTCTCCTTGCGCGACGGCGGATTTGTGCACCCCGGATTCCATGCCGGCCTCGACGACGCGCGCGGTCTGCGCGACGACAGCCGTCAGGTCATCTTGGCGCTGGAACAGCGCCTGGCCGACGAGACCGGTATCGCCATCCGCATCAAGTTCAACAATATCCTCGGCTACTTCATCGAGCTCAATTCGAAGCTCGCCGAACAACTACAAGCCCAGGACACGCAAAAACACTTCATCCATCGCCAGTCCCTGGCAAATCAGGTGCGTTTCGTCACCACCGAGCTGGTCGATCTCGACGCCCGTATCCAGCGCGCCGCTTCCCAAGCCCTGACGCTGGAACTGGAAATCTTCGAGACCTTGCGCGAAGAGGTCCGCACCCTGGCCGCCGACATCCAGGCCGGGCACGACGCCGTCTGCGCGCTCGACGTCGCCTGCGCCAATGCCGGCTGGGCCGAAGATTGTGACGCCGTTCGTCCCAAGGTCGACCATTCGCTGCGCCTGAAGATCGTGCGCGGCCGCCATCCCGTCGTCGCCAATGCACTGCGCGCACAAGGCAAACCGTTCACCCCCAACGACGTCGATCTCGATGCCGAAGGGCTCGATGCGTCGCGCCTGTCGCTGGTCACCGGGCCGAACATGGCCGGTAAGTCGACCTTCCTGCGCCAGAACGCCTTATTGATCATCATGGCCCAGGCAGGGCTGTTCGTGCCCGCCAAATCGATGCATCTCGGCGTCGTCGACCGCCTGTTTTCGCGCGTCGGCTCGGGCGACGACTTGGCTCAGGGTCGCTCGACCTTCATGATGGAGATGGTCGAAACCGCCGCCATCCTGACCCAGGCCAGTGCGCGCTCCTTCGTCATTCTCGACGAAATCGGCCGCGGCACCGCGACGTTTGACGGCCTGGCCATCGCTTGGGCCTCGGCCGAGACCCTGCACGACGTCATTTCGTGCCGCGCCCTGTTCGCCACGCACTATCACGAGTTGGCCGTGCTTGAAAAACGCATGAAGGCGGTCAGCAATCTGTCGCTACAGGCGCGCGAGCACAGTGGCGAACTGATCTTCCTGCACGAGGTGCGCGCCGGTGCCGCCGATCGTTCCTATGGCGTTCAGGTCGCCAAGCTCGCCGGTATGCCGCCGGCCGTGGTGGCCCGTGCCCGCGACATCCTGCAGCGGCTGGAAGAGGACAATCAGACCAAGATTCGCCTCGACGACCTGCCGCTGTTCGCCTTCGAGCGCAGCGCCCCTGAAGCGGCACCGGCCGCACCTTCGAAGCTGGCGGCAGCGCTGAAATCGGTCAATCCCGACGATCTCAGCCCCAAAGAGGCCTTGGAACTCGTCTACAATCTACACACATTGGTAAAGAACGGTGATTAGGTTAAAACCCTGGCGCCCCCGGTGTAAGTGACCCGTACCATGTTGACCCATACACATCCGCCCGCGCCCGGTTACCGCATCGACGGTCAGGCCCTGCGCCAGGCCCTGACGCAGGCTTACGAGGACTCGACCGGCGAGACTTCGGACCTGCGCCGCCGCGCCGTCGCTATCCTCAAGGACGCCTGGGACTTAAGCCGCGCCACGGTGCTGGCCGAGATCGATCACCATAAGGGCGGCAACACCACCGCCCGGGCCCTGGCCAAGATCGCCGACGAAGTCGTCTCGGCGCTGTGGGACTTCACCCTGACCCACGTTTATCGTGCCCGCAATCCGACCGAGGGCGAACGTCTGGCGCTGATCGCCGTCGGTGGTTACGGCCGTGGCGAATTGGCGCCCTATTCCGACCTCGACCTGCTGTTCCTGCGCGCCTGGAAGGAAACCTCGCACTCTGAATCGGTGATCGAATTCATCCTCTACACCCTGTGGGATCTGGGCCTGAAGGTCGGCCACGCCTCGCGTACGGTCGAGGAGACGATCAAATACGCCAAAGGCGACCACACCATCATGACGGCGGTGCTGGAGCATCGCTTCATCGCCGGCGACAAGGACCTGTCGCTCGTCTTGCGCGACAAGCTCAACAGTGACGGCATCCGCGCCGGTGCCTACGAGTTCATCGCCGCCAAGCTGGAAGAACGTGATGCCCGCCACTTCAAGGCCGGCGCCACGCGTTTCGTCGTCGAACCCAATGTGAAAGAAGGCAAGGGCGGCCTGCGCGACCTGCACACCCTGTTCTGGATCGCCAAATACATCGCCGACGAAGACCACCATATTTCCCGCGACAAGTGGGGCGTGCTCGACACCATCCTGACCGAAAAAGAGCGCCAGATCTTCATGCGCGCCTTCGACTTCCTGTGGAAGGTGCGCATCCTCATCCACCTCGCCGCCGGCCGCGCCGAGGAACGCCTGAGCTTCGACCTGCAGCCGGAAATCGCCCGGCGCATGGGCTTTGTCGACCGCGAGGGCGAGCCCAATGTCGAACGCTTCATGCGCCGCTATTTCGTCACCGCCAAGGAAGTCGGCGCCCTGACCCGAACCTTCTGCGCCAAGCTGGAATCGCAAGAAGCCAAGCCCCTGACGCGGCTGTCGCAGATGATCCAGTCGGGGATTATGAGCCTCAACAAGCCCGAACATCCGGGCTTTACCGTGGTCTCCGGCCGCATCAATGTCACCGATCCGGCGATCTTCACCAGGTCGCCGGTGGCGATGTTCCTGCTGTTCAAGATGGCCGACCGGCTGGAGCTCGACCTGCATCCGGACGCCTTCACGGCGATCGCCCGCAATCTCAAGCTCATCACGCCCAAGCTGCGCCGCGATCCGCAGGCGGCGAAGGTTTTTCTCGACCTGCTGGTCCGCGGCAAGAACCCTTACCGCACGCTCAGCCTGATGTCGGAGACCGGGCTGCTCGGCCGCTACATCCCCGAATTCGGCCATATCGTCGCGCAGACGCAGTTCAACATGTATCACGCCTATACGGTCGATGAGCATACGCTGCGCGCCATCGACATCATTCACGGCGTCGATACCGGCCGCTACAAGGACGACCACCCCCTGTCCTCGGCGCTGATGCCACAGCTGCAGGACAAGGAAAGCCTGTATCTGGCCATGCTGCTGCACGACACCGGCAAGGGTGGCGTCGGCGGTCAGGAAGTCGCCGGGGAGATCGCCGCCCGCCGGGCCTGCGAGCGTCTTGGCCTCGAACAGTGGAAGATCGATCAGGTGGCCTGGCTGGTACGCCATCACCTGGTACTCAGCGACTATGCGCAAAAGCGCGACGTCTCCGATCCGCAAACCGTCGCCAGCTTTGCCCGTATCATGGAGACGCCGGAGCGGCTGCGCCTGCTGCTGATCCTGACCGTTGCCGATATTCGCGCCGTCGGGCCGGGTGTGTGGAACGCCTGGAAGGGTCAGCTGATGCGCGACCTCGTCGCCGCCACCGAAAGCGCCTTCCGCGGCGGCCGTTTCGACGCCGTCGACCGCGTCAACGAGGAGCTCAAGGCCCGCGCCGAAGAACGCCTCAAAGCGCTGTCGGAAAACAATGACGATATGGCTGCCTGGCTCGAGACCATGGACGAGTCTTACCTGTTCTCCTTCCCTCCCGAAGACATCAAGGCCCACGCGGCGCTCGTCTGGTCGGCCTTCGATTCCGAGCCGGCGGCCAAGGCGCGCATCGACGAGGGCCGCAACGCCACCGCCTTTGCCATTTCCGCCCACGACCGCCCGGGCCTGTTTGCCGATCTGGCGCGCTGCCTGGCCAATGTCGGTGGCAATGTCGTCGGCGCTCAGG
>FTCZ01005329.1_pt1 | contig 42554 bp, 54 predicted proteins | sample 1658871 | NCBI WGS metagenome assembly FTCZ01 (sample SAMEA3914864, study PRJEB12502) | metagenome | biome: forest; material: soil | place: USA | collected 2012-03-12 | depth 0.3 m | reverse complement strand
TTGATGTTCAAAGTCCTGTGGTCCTTGTGTTCAAAACAAACCCGGCCTTGCTCCAGTCCCGGATGCAAACCCCACGCGCCACCCGCGCCTTGGCCTGAAAACAGGCATCGGCGCGAAGGCCTGTCATGGCCGCCGGACAAGCGGCCTGATGACGAAGGATATGGGCAATGCCTCGATTTCAACGACTTGTCGGTTGAGATCGTATGCCCCTGCGCGCTCAATAGCGGGTGCGGGGCGTTCTTCCAAGCGGAAATATGTGAACGGAGTGTGACGACTTCAAGGTGTGGCGACGAGGCATCGGTCGCGGCCGGCGAGATCTTGCTTCAGATCAACCTGCAGCCCCTGTGCTTCGAGCAGGATGGTCACGGCGGCGGCCTGGGTCGCGCCGATCTCGATCGCCGCCATCCCGCCTGACGCGATCAGGCGGGGAAGCTGGGTCGCGATGATGCGATAATCGTCGAGCCCGTCGGCACCGGCGAACAGGGCGTTGGCGGGCTCGTGCGCGCGCACCTCGGCAGGGAGCGACTCGCTGGTGCCGATATAAGGCGGGTTGCACAGGATGAGGTCGAATCGCGCATCGAGCCGATCGGCCCAATTGCCCAGCCGCCACGTCGCGCGATCGCCCATGCCGAGCTGCTCGGCATTATGGCGGGCATAGGTCAGTGCCTGGTCGGAAACGTCCACGCCCACTCCGGTCGCGCGCGGCCATTCGGCCAGGGCGGCGAGCAGCAGGGTGCCGGGGCCAGTGCCGAGGTCGAGGATCGTTGCCGGCGCTTGCCCCGCGAAATGCGCGACCGCGGCGTCGATCAGCGTCTCGCTGTCGGGGCGCGGGATCAGCACGCCGGGCCCGACCGCGAGGCTGATCGTCCAGAAATCGCGGGTGCCGGTGATATAGGCGACGGGTTCGTGGGCGAGGCGTCGCTGGACCAGTAGCTCGAAAGCGGCGGGGGCCGGGTCGTCGAGATGGCGGAGCAGGAGTTGTTCGCGCGTGGTGGCGAGCGCGTGGGCCATCAGCAGCTCGGCATCGAGGCGCGGGCTGTCGGACACGGCGGAAAGCCGCGCCGCGGCTGCGGCGAGCGCTTCCCTCCCGCTTGCGGGAGAGGCGGGGGGAGGGCTTGTTGTCATGGACAGCTGGCAGGAGGGACACGCCCTCCCCTGGCCCCTCCCGCAAGCGGGAGGGGAATCTTATCCATCCAGCGTCGCCAGCCGCTCGGCTTCGTCCTCGGCGATCAGCGCGCCGATCAGTTCGTCCATGTCGCCTTCGAGGATTTCGGGCAGGCGATGGAGCGTCAGGTTGATGCGGTGGTCGGTCACGCGCCCTTGCGGGAAATTGTAGGTGCGGATGCGTTCGGAGCGGTCGCCCGAGCCGACCATCGCCTTGCGCGTGCCCGACCGCTCCGCCGCCAGCCGCTCGCGTTCGGCTTCGTAGAGCCGCGTGCGCAGCACCTTCAACGCCTTGGCCTTGTTCTTGTGCTGCGACTTCTCGTCCTGCTGGATCACCACCAGCCCGGTCGGCAGATGGGTGATGCGCACCGCCGAGTCGGTGGTGTTGACCGACTGCCCGCCGGGACCCGACGAGCGGTAGACGTCGATCCTGAGGTCACGCGCCTCGTCGATCTGGACGTCGACTTCCTCCGCCTCGGGCAGCACCGCGACGGTCGCCGCCGAGGTGTGGATGCGCCCGCCGCTTTCGGTCACCGGCACGCGCTGGACGCGATGCACGCCGCTTTCGAACTTCAGCTTGGCGAACACGCCCTTGCCCTCGACCGAGGCGACGACTTCCTTGAATCCGCCGGCTTCGGAGGTCGAGGCGGAGATCAGTTCGACCCGCCAGCCCTGCCCTTCGGCATAACGCTGGTACATGCGGAACAGATCGCCCGCGAACAGGCTGGCCTCGTCGCCGCCGGTCCCGGCGCGGATTTCGAGCATCGCCGCGCGCTCGTCGGCGGCGTCGCGCGGCAGCAAGGCGAGCGCGAGGTCGCGTTCGGCTTGCGGGAGCGCGGCGCTGATCTCCTCGATCTCCTCGCGCGCCATGGCCTTGAGGTCGCCATCGGCGGCCTCGTCATCGGCCATATGGCCAAGCGTCGCGAGCTCGGCGCGCAGCCGCCGCACTTCGCCCGCGGCCTTCGCCACCGGCTCGATCTCGGCATATTCCTTCGACACCTGGACGAAGCGCTCGCCCGACAGGTCGCCGGTCGCCATCAGCGCCGACAATTCGTCGCGCCGCGCCTCGATCTGCGCGATCCGTTCGGGAGAGATGGAGGTCATGCCGACCGCGCCGCCGTCGCCGCGATTCCCTCGGGACCCTTGGTCAGCGCCACGAACGTATAAGTGTGGCCGGCACCCGGGAGCAGCACCTCGGCCAGCTTGCGCTTCGCCTGTTCGCCGGTCTTGAGGTCGCGCACCGCGATCTCGCCATTCGCCAACTCGTCGTCTCCGACGATGATCGCATAGGCCGCCCCGGCGGCATCGGCGCGCTGCATCCGTTTCTTGAGGTTGCCGCGATAGCCCATATCGCAGCGGATGTTGCGCCGCCGCAGGTCGGCCAGCAAGCCGGTGCAAAATGCTTCGGCCGCCTCGCCCATCGGAACCAATACGAACTCCAGCCAATCGGGAGAGGGCGCATCGATCAGCATGGCCAGCCGCTCGACACCGGCCGCCCAGCCGACGCTCGGCGTGTGCGGCCCGCCCAATGCCTCGACCAGCCCGTCATAGCGCCCGCCGGCGAGCACGGTGCCCTGCGCGCCGAGCCGGTCGGTGACGAACTCGAACGCGGTGTGGCGGTAGTAATCGAGCCCGCGCACCAGCCGGCTGTTGCGAGTCCAGCTGACGCCCGCGGCATCGAGCCCCTTCGTCACTTTCTCGAAGAACGCGCCCGCCTCGCTGGTCAGATACGCGTCGATATCGGGCGCGGCGTCGGCGATCGGGCGGTCGCGCGGATCCTTGCTGTCGAGGATGCGCATCGGGTTCTTGTCGAGCCGGACGAGGCTGTCCTCCGACAATTCGCCGCGATGCTGCTCGAAATGGCTGACCAGCGCCCCACGCCAGGCATCGCGCGTATCGGCATCGCCCAAGGTGTTGAGCTGCAGCGTCACGCCATCGGCGATCCCAAGTTCGTGCAAGAGGCGGTCGGCCAGAGCGAGCAGTTCGATATCGGCGGCGGGCTCGGGCGCGCCCAGCACTTCGGCATCGATCTGGTGGAACTGGCGGTACCGGCCCTTTTGCGGCCGCTCGTAGCGGAACACCGGGCCCGACGTGACCAGCTTGAGCGGCGCATATTGCTGCCAGCCCTCGGTCAGATAGGCGCGGCAGATTCCCGCGGTGAATTCCGGACGCAAGGTCAGCGAATCCCCGCCGCGATCCTCGAACGTGTACATTTCCTTCGAAACCACATCGGTGGTCTCGCCGATCGAGCGCGCGAATACTTCGGTAGCTTCGAATACCGGCGTGTCGACGCGCTGGAACGCGTAGAGGCGGCGCACGTAATCGAACGCCTCGAGCACGCGCGCGAAGCGGCGCTGTTCCTCGCCGAAAATGTCCTGGGTGCCGCGGATCGGCCGCGGCGTCTCGATACGTGCCATAGTGGCGGCGCTCTCTATGCGACTGGCCGCGCAAGCGCTAGCGTTTCGTCATGGCAATGCAACTCGGCCACCGGCTCGCGCCGCCGCGCTTCGTGATGTTCGCGGCGATCATGACGATCGTGTTCGTGACGGCGGTCGCGACTCGCGGGCCCGCGGCGTGGAGCCTGGGCTGCATGATCGCGTTCGATATCGCCTCGGTCGCCTTCCTGATCGCGATCATCCCGATCCTGCGCCGCGGCGGCGCCGATCAGATGCGCGCGGCGAGCCAGGCCAACGATGCCAACCGCGCCGGCCTGCTGATCATCACCGTCGTCACCTCGATCGTCGTCCTGGTGTCGGTGGTGATGGAAGTGCGCGACAAGCATCCGCTGATGATCGCGCTGGTGCTGGCCACGCTGATCCTCTGCTGGCTGTTCTCGAACACGATCTACGCGCTCCATTACGCGCATCTCTATTATCTGTCCGCCGACGATGGCGAGGACAGCGGCGGCATCAAATTCCCCGATTGCGACGATCCCGATTATTGGGATTTCCTGTACTTCAGCCTCACGCTCGGCATGACTTTCCAGACCAGCGACGTCGACATCCCCTCGCGCCGGATCCGCCGCATCGTGCTGGGCCAGTGCCTCGCCGCGTTCGTCTTCAACCTCGGCATCCTGGCACTGACGATCAACACGATCGGCGGGCTGATGAACGGATGACGGTGAACTCTGTTACATTTGGCCCTCTTGAGGCGGGTGTATAAGCGCTTTAGGACACGCGCACACATCACCAAAATGGGGCCCCAATCCATGATCCGCCGCGCCGCGCTCGTCCTGCTGCTTGCCTCCTCCGCCGCCACGGTTGCCCTCGCGGAAAACTCAAGGCCGCAGCCGGTACCGGTGGTCGACACGATCCCCGCCGCGGTCGACAAGCCCTATCCCGGCACGCTGACGCTCGACATCGATGCGACCGACACGCGGCGCGGAATCTTCACCATCCGGGAGACGGTTCCGGTCGCCAAGCCCGGCGATATGGTGCTGCTTTTTCCCAAATGGGTGCCCGGCGGGCATTCGCCGCGCAACGAAGTCGACAAGGTCGTCAGCCTGAAATTCAGTGCCGGCGGCAAGGACCTGACCTGGAAGCGCGACCCGGTCGAAGTCTATGCCTTCCACGTCAACGTGCCCGCGGGCGCGAAGACCGTGACGGTCGATTTCCAGTTCGTCACCTCGACCAAGGGCGACCAGGGCCGCATCCAGATGACGCGCAACCTGCTCAGCCTGCAGACGCTGTCGTCGAGCTTCTACCCGGCGGGCTATTTCGTCCGGCAGATTCCGATCAAGATGACGGTCAAATATCCCGACGGCTGGACCGCGGCCTCGGCGCTCAACGCCAAGGTGTCGGGATCGACCTACAGCTATGAGACGACCAACTACGAAGTGCTGGTCGACTCGCCGATCGTCGCCGGGCGCTATTACAAGAAATGGGCGCTGTCGGACCGGGTCAACCTCAACACCTTCGCCGACACCCAGGCCGAGCTGGACGCTGCCACCCCGGAAATGATCGAGGCGCACAAAAGGCTGGTCGAGCAGGCGGTCAAGACCTTCGGCGCCCAGCATTACGACCATTACGAGTTCCTGTTCTCGATCTCCAACGAGCTCGGCGGCAACGGCCTCGAGCACCATCGCAGCTCGGAAGACGGGACGCGGATGGGCTATTTCAGCGACTGGGCGAACAATGCCGCGGCGCGCAACCTGCTGCCGCACGAATTCACCCATAGCTGGGACGGCAAGTTCCGCCGCGGCGCGGACCTGTGGACGCCCGACTATCGCTATCCGATGCGCAACAGCCTGCTCTGGGTCTATGAAGGACAGACCCAATTCTGGGGCTATGTGCTCCAGGCGCGCTCGGGGCTGGTGTCGAAGGCCGACACGCTCGACGCCTATGCCGCGATCATGGCCAATCTCGACTACACGACCGGCCGCCAGTGGCGCCCGATGATCGACACGACCAACGACCCGATCCTGTCCAACCGCCGGCCCAAGGGCTGGACCAGCTATCAGCGCTCGGAGGACTATTACAACGAAGGCCTGCTGATCTGGATGGAAGTCGATTCGATCCTGCGCGAACAGTCCAAGGGATCGAAGTCGATCGACGATTTCGCCCGCGCGTTCTTCGGCATCAACGACGGCGATTGGGGCGAAGTCACCTATACGTTCGACGACGTGGTCGACACGCTCAACCGCATCCAGCCGTACGACTGGCGCGGCCTGCTCAACAAGCGGCTCAACGAGGTCGGCCAGCCCGCCCCGCTCGGCGGGTTCGAGCGCAACGGCTACAAACTGGTCTATACCGACCAGCAGACCGCGATCGGCAAGCAGGGCGAGCGCGCCCGCAAACAGGCCGATTTCAGCTATTCGCTGGGCTTCGCGGTCGGTGCCGACGGCGCCTTGTCGTCGGTGCGCTGGGGCAGCCCGGCGTTCGACCAGGGCATGTCGCTGAGCGACACGATCATCGGCGTCAACGGGCTGGCCTATTCGGACGAGCGCCTGAAGGCGGCGATCACCGACGCCAAGGGCTCGAAGGCGCCGGTCACGTTGGTCGTCAAGGACGGCGAGGAAGTCCGCACGGTCGCCATCGACTATCACGGAGGCTTGCGCTATCCGCACCTCGTCAAGGTCGGGACGGGTGACTCCGGGCTCGACCGGCTGCTGACCCCGCGCTGACGGGGCAGCACCGGGAGGGGATGTCGTACACATCCTGAGGAAGTTTTTGAATGCGGATCGACCTCATTCCGGTCGGGGACAACCCGCCCGAGAGCCTGAACGTCATCATCGAAGTCCCGGTCGGCGGCGAGCCGGTCAAATACGAGTTCGACAAGAAGTCGGGCGCCCTGTTCGTCGACCGCATCCTGCACACGCCGATGCGCTATCCGGCGAATTACGGCTTCGTGCCGCATACCTTGTCGCCCGACGGCGACCCGCTCGATGCCCTGGTCATCGCGCGCTCGCCGTTCGTGCCGGGCTGCGTCGTGCGCGCGCGGCCGATCGGCGTGCTCAACCTCGAGGACGAGCATGGCGGTGACGAGAAACTGATCTGCGTACCGGTCGATTCGACCTTCCCTTATTATTCGGACGTCGGCGAGCGGCAGGACCTGCCCTCGATCGTGCTCGCGCAGATCGAGCATTTCTTCACCCACTATAAGGATCTCGAAAAGGAGAAGTGGGTGCGCGTCGGCAAATGGGGCGACGCGGCGGACGCCCGCAAGATCGTGATCGAAGCGATCGCGCGCGCGAAGGAGCATGGCGAGGCGTGAGGCCGCGCACCGCCTGGCGCCTGTGCGTGCTGGCGGGGCTGATCGCGTTTGCCTGCTCGTCCGCGTTCGGGCGGATTCCCGGACTGGTTGCTTGCGGAAGCTTTGCCGGCGCCGACGGGTTCGGCCCGATCCTGGCGTTCGAGTTCGCGCGGACACCGGCCGATGTCGCGGCATTGTTCGGCAGCGGCGATTGCCGCAAGACGCTGATCGACGCGCAGGCGAGCGGGCTGTGGCTCGATTCGCTCGGCTTCATTCCGGGCTACACGGTCTTCCTCGTGCTGGGCGCGATCGCCGCCGCGCGCGGCTGGGCGCGCCGGGCGATCGTTGCCGGGCTGCTGATCGGCGGCCTCTCCGACGAGGTCGAAGGCGTGATCATGTGGCGGATCATGGCCTCGCTACCCGGCACGCCGGGCCAGCTCGATGCCTTGTGGTGGGCAGTCCATATCAAATTCGCGCTGCTCGCCGCCGGTACCGCGGCGATCGGTCTCGCGCTCGTACAGACCTGGCGATTGTGGCCCATGCTGTTCGGGCTGGTGATCACGGTCGGCGGCGGTGCGGCGATCTACGGCTTCACCAACCTGCCCAACCCGGTGATGATGGCGGGCTTCACTTATGCCTGGTTCGCCCTGCTCGCGACCGCGTTCGTCGCCTCGTTCGCCTCGGGATTGTTCGCGCCGCGCGGGTCGGGGTTGCGTTAGGCGGTCAGCCTGTCCCCGGGATGATCACCCCAATCGGCCGGCACGATCAACCCCATGACCATCGGGATGAAGTTGATCAGGTTGCCGAGGTGGAAGCCTTGCCATGACGGCCCGATGTTGAAGGTAAAGACCATCAACCAGATCCAGGCACCGGCCAGCGCGGCATCGCGCAGCCGCTTGTAGGTCAGGACGACCAGCAGGACGTCGAACGGCAAGCCCAGGAGGCCGACCCAATCGGGCCAGCCGAACAGTCTGCCTGCCAGCGACGGGCCGACGCCGGCCATCAGCAGGGCAACCGACGCCAGCCGGTAGCGCGGCAGGACGGCATTCGCGTCGAGAAAGTCGAGGATCGCGTCCATGCCGGGCTTATAACGCCGCGCGCCCCGGCCGTCGACGCCTAGGCATGGATCGAAAACAGCGTCGCGTTGCTGATCGCATAGACCGCGCCATCGGCGCCGACCAATGTCGGCGTATAGGCCTGGCCGAGACCGGCCGTGAGCCGGATGCTTTGCGACAAGGTGTTGGTGGTCAGGTCCCAGCGGTACATCACGCCATCCTCGTTATTCGCCAGGATCGACTTGCGCGCCGGGTCGGCGGCCATCGTGTTGATGCACCATTCGCGGCGCGCGGTGGCCGAGCCGGCGTCGAGCGTCGGCCCGAGGATCGTCATCACTTCGCGCATCACCTGCACGCTCGGCACGATCGCATCGGCCTGGTTCGCCTTGGGGTCGAGCACGGCGAGCCGGTTGAGCCCGTCGCCAGTCCCCGCCCCGGCATAATTATTGTATTTCGACACCAGCAGATAGGTCGAGCTGCCGGCATAGGACGGCACCATCGATGCCGGGATCACGCTGGGCGACACGTCCCAGCCGAAGCTGCCCGGCACGCCGACCGGGCTGAGCAGGGCGTCGAACTGCAGCAGCCAGCCGCGCGCATTGTGGGTGGGGAATACCGATTCGAGCACGCCGTAGAACACGCGGCCGTCGGGGCCGACCACCGGTGCCGCGGTGCCGTCGTCGCTGACGCGCGCGGGCGTGTGCAGATTGGGGTCGGTCAGCGCGACCTTGGCGCGGACCGCGAGCGTCGTGCTGTCGAGCGCGAGCAGATAGCCGGTCTGCGTGCCCCCCGTCACCGCCGTATTCACCGCGATATAGAGCGTGGCGCCGTCGTTGGAGAGCGCCGGCGCGCAATTCATCGCCGGCTTCTGGATGCCGGCATCGCCGGCCGCCGTGGCGGCGCCGACCCAGGTCCCGGTACCGTCGGGCGCGACGCGGGCAATGCCGCTGACCAGCCCCGCCGGGTTGGCGCCGGTCACCTGGAAGCCGAAGAAGATGTTGCCCGCCGCGTCGGCGGTGAGCGGGGTGTTGATGAAGACGCTGCCGTCGAACGCCGCCTGACTGGCGCTGTAGGTGCCGACACCGTAGAAGACCTGCGAGGCGAACGCACCCGTGGTCGCGTCGGCATCGGTCCGCATCAGCAGCTTGCCCCCCGCGCCCGGTGCGTAGAGGCGGCCCGTCTGGGTGAGCAGGACGTTGTACGGCGGCAGCCAATTGTGCGGCGGCGTGACATAGTCGGTCGTCGCCTGCCAGATGATCGCGCCGGTCGTCCCGTCGCGCCCCTCGACGCGATAGCCCCCGGCCGCGGTCGTCTTGACCGGGATCAATACGGTGTTGTGCGTCGTCACGGCCGGCGAGCCGTAATGCGTCAGCAGCGCGCCGCCCGACGTATATTGCGGCACCAGGTCGACCGCGGACGACCAGGCGATGCGGCCGAGATTCTGCGACGCGATCGCGGCGACCGCGGTGTGCTGTGCGTCATGGCCGTAACCGTACCAGGCCGGACCCGATACGGGGGTCGGCGTCGGCGTCGGCGTGGGGGTCGGCGTCGGCACCGGGGTCGGCGTGGGCGTCCCGCCTCCACCACCGCCGCCATCGCCGCAGGCGGCAAGCAAAGCGGAAGAGGACAGCATCATCAACGCGTTGCGGCGCGAGACCGGCGTTGAGGGACGCGAAGCGAACGGGATATGATCACGGCTCATAACCGCGTCAGCATAGCTTCCCCTTTGCCCGAACGCACGCTGCAGTGCGCCATGATGGATCTATTTGCGCGCGGCCCGTCCGCGCGTCGCGGTCCGCGGCGTCCGGCGCGGCGGCGCCTTCTTCGGCGCCCGCCGTCCCGCCTCGAGCGCGAGGAGCGCCCAGCGCCGCAACTCGTCGGCATCATCGTAGACGTCGTCGGGCGCGCGGCGGTAGTTCATGCTGCCGGCCTTGCCGCCCATGTCGTAGGTGAAGCGCTCGCAACCGGCCTCGTCCCACACCGCGTCGCTCTCGGCATCGGCCTTGAGCCACAGGCCGCCGCCGCTCGCGACGATCGCGAAGATGGTGCCGTCGCAATACAGCGTCGCGCCGCCCATCATCGCGCGCCTGGTGACCTTGCCGACCGGCTCCATCGCCTCGGTTACCCAGTCGACCAGTCCCTCGTCCGCCGCCATCAGCGCGCTCCCGTCAGCTTCAGTCCCGCGATGCACGCCACGACGCCGAGAATCAGCAGCAGGCGCGGCAGGCTCGCCGGCTCCTGATACCATGCAATGCCGACAATGACCGTCCCCAACGCGCCGATCCCACCCCAGACGGCGTAGGCGGTGCCCATCGGGATCGAGCGCGAGGCGAATTCGAGCAGCGCCATCGACAGGGTCACCGAGGCGAGGAAGCCGAGCGTCCACCACAGATTGCGGAACCCGTCGACATGGCGGAGGCAGGTGGTGAAACCGACCTCGAACACTCCACCGATGATCAGCCAGACCCAGGCCATCAGCCGCGCCCCGCGAGCCGGACCAGGGCATCGCCGGTGACGCGCTGCGTGGTCCATTCGTCCATCGCTTGCGCCCCGATCGAGCGGTAGAAGCCGATCGCCGGCTCGTTCCAGTCGAGCACCCACCATTCGAAGCGCGGGCAGCCGCGGTCGAGGCAGATGCCGGCAATCTCGCGCAGCAGCATCTTGCCGGCGCCCGACCCGCGCGCCTCGGGCGTGATGTAGAGGTCGTCGAGCCAGATTCCCTGGCGCCCCATCCAGGTCGAGAAGGTGTGGAAGAAGAGCGCGAAGCCGACCGGCGCGCCGTCCACCTCGGCGATCAGCGCCTCGGCCTTGGGCGACGCGCCGAACAAGGCCTCGTCGAACATCGCCTCGGTCGCGAGCACCGCATCGGGCTCGCGCTCGAACTCGGCGAGCTCGCGCACGAAGCGCAATACGGTCGCGGCGTCGCCGGGCCGGGCGGGACGGATGGCAAGGGTCAAAAGGCAGCCTCCACATTCTCGATCGACCGCCGCCGAGCGGCGATCAGGCAGCCGGTGATGATCAGCGCGGCGCCGGCCAGCGTATAGGGCGCGACGGGCTCCTTGAATACGATCCAGCCCCACATCGCCGCCCAGATGAAGCCGGTATATTCGGTCGGCGCGAGATAGTTCGCCTCGCCGCGTGCATAGGCCCAGGCGAGCAGGATCAGCGAGACGGTCGCGAGCGCCGCTGCCAGCACGATCGGCGGCGCGTAGTGAATGTCGGGGACATGGGCGAAGAATGGCGCAAACGCGGCCAGAATGACGCCGACGATCACGCTCTGGAAAAAGGCAACCTCGCTCGGGCCGGCGACCAGGGCCTGCTGACGCATCAGCACGATATTATAGGCATAGCAGACCGCCGAGATCAGCACCGCCACCGTGCCCTGGAATCGTTCGGGCGTCGCGCCGGATGTCGAGCTTGCCTGGCCGAGCATGATCACGCCGACCCCGCCGAACGCGACGACCGACGCGATCACCGCCTGCTTGGGAATCTTTTCCTTGAGCACGAACGCCGCGCCGAACAATGCCAGCAGCGGCGCGATGAACGCGAGCGCGATCGCCTGGGCCATCGGGATCTTGGCGAGGCCCCAGAAGAACGTCACCGCCATCACTGCCGACACCGAGCCGCGGATCAGATGAACCCGCATGGTCGCGTGCGACGGCCAGGCGGGGCGGCGTGGCAGATAGATCAGGCCGGTCAGGATCACGCCGGCGCAGGTCCGCCACAGCAAGGTGTCATAGGCGCCCAGCTCGAGCACCAGCACCTTCATCACCGCGTCCATCGACGAGAAGACCGCAATCCCGAGCACCGCGACGAGAAAGGCATAGGCGGAGCTGCGGCGCATCCTCCCGCGATAGCGGGCGGGGATCGTTGCGTCATCAGCCCCTGTCCTTATGGGCTGACAAGCTGGCCGTGTGGATCGGCGCCTATTTCAGCGTCATCTTGTCGCCGCTGATCGACACGCTGTCGAGGTGGCTGAGATAGTTCTGGCCGAGCAGGGAGATGGTCAGCCCCTCGAGCACCAGGGCATGGATGCCGCTGACCCTTTTGCCGTCGAGCACCACGTCGTCGAGTTCGACCACCTGCCCGCGGACATCGCCCGAGGCGCCGGTACCGACCACGCCGAACTGGCCCTCGTCGAACTTCACGCCAGCGCGGCGGGCATCGTCCTTGGTCAGGGCGACGGTCGTGGCGCCGGTATCGACGACGAAGCGGATCGGCTCGCCATTGACGTCGGCGACGGTGAAGAAATGCCCGTTATCCTCGCGATCGAGCACCGTCGGGCGCGGCTGGTCGGCCGCGGCGACGGGCTGCGCGGCGGCCGCGGGCGTGGCCGCCACGGGCGCACGCTTCGCTCCCGGCAGCATCAGGCCGATCGCAATGCCACCCACGGTGACGGCAAGAAGCGCATACTTCATGCCGCTCCCATAGCCTGGCGGCGCTTGCAGTCTGGCTAACGGCGATGGCTAAGAAGCGGTTACCGTCGCACCATCGACCAGCCGAGCAAGGCAAGCGCCGGCGGCCCGAACACGCCGGGGAAATCGCGCATGAAGATCGCGGCTCCGCAAATCCCGGCGATCACTTCGTAGAGATGGACCAGGGCATGCAGGCTCATCCACAAGGCGCCCGCCAGCACCGCCAACCGCCGCGTCCGCAGGTCGCGCAGCGCCCAGCCCATCAATACGCCGCAGGCGAGATAGGCGGCGCCGATATCGCGGACGAAATGCTGGTTGAACGGACCGGTGAACACCACGGTCGGCACCGTGCGGTACCAGAGCTGTGGCTGCGCGAGCATGAACAGCCCGAACGCGAACGCGAATATAGCGACCACGCCGACCAGCAATTGCGCCAGGCGATAGCGATTGTCGGCCATGTCCCCTCCTTGCCGCTCAGCGCGCGAAATAGTCGTAGATCCTGTCGGCCGACCGCGTCGCCGCGTCGCGCCATTTCGGCGCGTCGGACAGGTTGAGCGGCTTGCCCGCCGCGTCGGTCACCAGCACGGTCGGCGTGCCCTTGATCCCGTCGAGCCCGAAGCGTCGCGCGAGATCGAGGTTGCGATCCTTCTGCCCGACATCGATCCAGACGATCTCGTAGCGGCTCGCCAGCATCGAGGCGAAACGCGGCGTCGCGAACCAGCCCGCCAGCGCGCGGCTGTCGTGGCACCAGTTCGCGCCGAACACGAGGATCACGCGATGGCCATTGCCCCTGGCGCGCGCCATCGCCGCGGCGACATCGGCCTGCGCGGTATCGGGACTGCCGAACGGCCGCACCTCGGGATTGGCGACGGCATGCGTATCCGCGGTGAGCGCAACCGCCGGCGACGCGGCCGAAGCCACAGCAAGCGCAGCCAGGATGGCGCGGCGGCGCTTCGACCGATCGGTCACGTCAATCAATGCCTCTCCCCTCTTCATCGAGGTAATATTCGACCAGCGACGACGGACTCAGAAATGGGTCGGACCGGTGCTCGATGATACCTTTGCGCAGCACGATCACGTGATAGGCTAAAGGATCCTCGGCGGGAATGTCGTCATCCTGCCAATAGACCAGGCCCCGACTGCCTTTCATCTCCACCGCGATCCACTCAAGCACCGCAAGCACGTCGGGATTCCTGCTCACATGATTGGTGCAGAGCGTGAACGACAGCGTCAGCAACCCGTTCGGACCACTAATCGCGTTCCCCGGGAGACCCAGTTTCCGGTCGATCAGCATGCGTAACGTGATCAGATCGCGTTCGAATTTCTCGTCGGCTTCGACGGTGTCGTCCCAGGCATAAAGCGCGATCCATGCATGGCATGAATACATGCGATCAGGCCGCCGCCCGCGCCTCGGCCGCGTCGATCTCGGCTGCCTTGGCCTCGACCAATTTGACGATATGTTCGATCATGTCGGCGTCCTGGACATGGTGGTCGGTGACGCCCGACAGATAGACCATGTGCTTGCCGTTGCCGCCGCCGGTGATGCCGATATCGGTCTCGCGCGCTTCGCCGGGACCGTTGACCACGCAGCCGAGCACCGACAGCGACATCGGCGTGCGGATATGCTGGAGCCGCTCCTCGAGCGCCTGGACGGTGCGGATCACGTCGAAGCCCTGGCGTGCGCAGCTCGGGCACGACACGACGCGGACGCCGCGATTGCGGATGCCCAATGCCTTCAGGATTTCGAAGCCGACGCGGACCTCGTCCTCGGGCTCGGCCGAGAGCGAGACGCGGATCGTGTCGCCGATTCCGTACCAGAGCAGGCTGCCGATCCCGATCGCCGACTTGACCGTGCCGCCGACGAACCCGCCGGCCTCGGTGATGCCGAGATGGAGAGGGCAATCGACCGCTTCGGCGAGCTGCTGGTAGGCGGCGACCGCGAGGAACAGGTCGCTTGCCTTCACCGCCACCTTGAACTCGTGGAAGTCGCGGTCCTGGAGCAATTTGATGTGGTCGAGCGCGCTTTCGACCAGCGCGTCGGGACACGGCTCGCCATATTTTTCGAGCAGGTCCCTTTCGAGGCTGCCGGCATTGACGCCGATGCGGATCGCACAGCCATTGGCCTTGGCCGCGGCGACCACTTCGTTCACCCGCTCGGCCGAGCCGATATTGCCCGGATTGATGCGGAGACAGGCGGCGCCGGCATCGGCCGCTTCGAGCGCGCGCTTGTAGTGGAAATGGATGTCGGCGACGACCGGCACGCGCGAAGCGCGGACAATCTGCTTGAGCGCGGCGGTCGACTCGACGTCGGGGCACGACACGCGGATGATGTCGACGCCGGCTTCCTCGCAGCGGCGAATCTGGTCGATCGTCGCCCTGGCATCGCTGGTCGGCGTGTTGGTCATGGTCTGGACGGTGACGGGCGCATCGCCCCCGACGGGGACGTTGCCGACCATGATCTGGCGGCTCTTGCGGCGCGTGATGTCGCGCCAGGGACGGACTGACATTCGAAATCCTCGGGGTTTGCCCGCCATATAGCGCCGAACACCCCGAGCCGGTACCCACAACCGCCAGATACGCAAAACCAGCGCCCAGCGCACCGAATCCGACCATTTTGGGCACCCAGGGTTTCGGCCGCGCTAACCTTTTGGTCAGGGCCGATCCGGTATTGATCGTTATCAACCCGGATTACGAACGACGCGAATGGCATCCCCGCAACGACATTATGGTCTCGACTGGTTGCGGATCGGCGCGTTCGGGCTGCTGATCGTCTATCATGTCGCCATGGTCTTCTCGACCTGGGACTGGGTGATCAAGTCGCCGACCACCTATCCGCAGCTGATCATCCCGATGGCCCTGCTGACGCCATGGCGGCTGCCCCTGCTGTTCGCGGTATCGGGCTATGCCAGCCGCAAGCTGCTCGACAAATCGGGCAGCGTCACCGCCTTCACCCATTCGCGCAACCGCCGGCTGCTGATCCCCTGGGCATTCGCGATGGTCGTGATCATCCCGCCCGAAATGTGGGTGCGCGCGCTCGAACAGGGCTATCCGCACAGCTTCCTGCGGTTCTGGCTGAGCGATTACTGGAGCCTTGCCCCCGCTTACGGCAAGCCATTCCCGAGCTGGGAGCATCTCTGGTTCGTCGTCTACCTCTGGGGCTATACGATCGCGCTGGCCGGACTGCTCGTGCTGCCGGGCTGGAACGCGGCACGGACCACGCGGGTCGCCGACTGGCTGGCCAGGGGCACGCGATTGCTGTGGGCGCCGATCGGACTGCTCGTCGTGATGAAGATCGCGGTGATGTTCGTGCTGCCCGAGAAACAGGGGCTGTTCACCGACTGGAACGCGCACCTCGCTTATTTCCCGATCTTCGTGTTCGGCTTCGCTTTGGCCGGCGACAGCCTGTTGTGGCCCGCGATCCAGCGCCTGATCTGGCCGGCGGCGGCAATCGCCTGCGTGGCGGGGCTGATCGTCGTGTGGATCGAGCTGGCCTATGCCGCGCATGTCGTCCCGCCGCACGCGATCATGGCGCTCGACCGCGCCGCGCGCCTGGCGATGGCATGGACCATGATCCTGATCCTGTTCCAGCTGGCGACGCGCTTCCTCAACCGCGATCACAAATGGCGCAAGACGCTCGCCGAAGCGGTGTTCCCGCTCTACATCGCGCACCATCCGGCGATCGTGCTGCTCGCCTGGTATACCTTGCCCTGGCACCTCAACCCGTTCGCCGAGTTCGCCCTGCTGCTGTCGGGCACCTTCTCGTTCGCGATCGCTTTCTACCTGGTCGGCCGCGAAGTCGAATGGCTGCGGCCGCTGATCGGCCTCAGCCCGCGTTCACCCCGCGGGACGGTAGCGCCGGCTTCCGCGTAGGGTCGCGCCCGACGCCAGTTCGACGGTGAAGTCGCCCGATTTGTCGGTCTCGATCCGGCGGATCGCGTCGCGTCGCACCAGCCGGCCGCGATGGATGCGCACGAACGCATCGCCCAGTTCGTCCGCGACCGCCGACAAGGTGGCGCGATGGAGCAGGGTCCGCCCCAGCCAGGCGATCTCGACATAATTGCCCGCCGCGGCGATCGACTCGATCTCGCCAGCCGGCACATGATGCGTCACCGCGCCGTCGGTCACCGCCAGCGTCTTCGGTCCCTCGGCGGGCGGTGTCGCTGCGCGCGCGATCAGCCATTGCGCGACCGCGGCGATCACCACGAACTGGAGAAAGGTCGGGAGGTCCTTGCGATATTCGTAGAGGATGCGGTCGAGCCGGGCCTCGCCGGGATCGAAGAAATGATAGGGGCCGCTGCCGACCGCCCAATAATAAACATGCCTGAGCGCGACCATCACGCCGATATGCCAGGCGGACATGACGATGCTGCCCAGCACCATGAAGGCGGCAACCGCGAGCCAGGAAAAGCGTGGCGGGCGGATCCATTTCACTGCCAGCCACAACAACGGATAGAGCGTGAACAGCGCGATGATGCTGGTCCATTCCCACGACCAGACCAGGTCGGGACGGACAAGGCGGCCGGCACGCCGCAAGTCGCTCAGCGTCGACGTCGCGTTGGCGACCATCACGATCAGCACGATCGCGACGAATCCCATGGCGATGCCGAGCGCCAGCTTGCGCTGCGTCCCGTTCATCCCGCGCCACCCGCCACTCGTCCCAGCCACTTGCCCGATCATCCCCGTGACGCCGCTTTCCGACCCTCTTCGATACCGACCCCGAAGCGCGCCGACTAGCCGTCTGCCATCGCCAATCTGGGAGGCAGGAAATGGAACGGCATTACGGAATGGACTGGCTGCGGATCGGCGCGTTCGCGCTGCTGATCCTCTATCATATCGGCATGGTGTTCGTGCCCTGGGGGTTCCACATCAAGACCGCCCAGCCGATGGACTGGGTCGAGATTCCGATGCTCGCGACCAATCCGTGGCGGCTGACCCTGCTGTTCGTCGTGTCGGGCTATGCCAGCCGCGCCCTCTTCTCCAAGTCGGCCGGAATCGGCGGGTTCCTCAAGAACCGCACCGCGCGGCTGATGATCCCCTTGTTGTTCGGCATGGCGGTAATCGTCCCGCCGCAGACCTGGGTCGAGCTGGTCGGCAAACATGGCTATGCGCATGACTATCTCTGGTTCCTCGCGCACGATTATTTCCGCTTCGGCAAGCTCGACGGGATCATCATGCCGACCTGGAACCACCTCTGGTTCGTCGTCTATCTGTGGGTCTACACGCTGGCGCTCGCGGTCCTGATGCTGGTCCCCGGCGCGGCGCGGCTGCAGCCTTTGTTCGACAAGGCGTTCGGCAATTGGCGCGCGATCGTCGTGCCGATCGCGTTCCTGTTGGTCACGCAATATTGGCTGTTCTTCCGCGAGGACGACACGCACGATCTGTTCGGCGACGGGCTCGCGCATCTGCAATATCTCCCTGCTTTCCTGTTCGGCTTCGGCCTCGCCGGGTCGCGCGCGGCGATGCAGGGGCTGGCGCGCTGGTGGGCAGTATCGGCGGCGGTCGCGATCGCCTGCTATGCGGTGATCGCCGGCATGCTGGTTGCCTGGCCCGATTTCAGCTTTCCCACACGTGAGATCGGCAGCGCCTTCCGGCTGGCGCGCGAGATCGACGTATGGATCGCGATCGCCGCGCTGATCGGCGCCGCCGAGCGCTTCTGGAACCATGACCACCAGTGGCGGACCACGCTCGCCGAGGCGGTGTTCCCCTTCTACATCATCCACCAGACGGTGATCATCCTGGTCGAATATTGGATCAAGCCACTCGGCATCGGTGCCGCGGGCGAGTTCGCCATCCTCGTGCCGGCAACGGTCGCGGGGTGCTGGGGCTTCTATCTGATCGGGCGCGAAGTGAACTGGCTGCGCCCGCTGATCGGGCTCAAGACACGGAAAAACCGGGACAAACCGGCCATTTCCGTAAAACTGGCCGACGACGTCCGCGCTCGACCCGACGTGGCCTGACACCGGCCCACCCATGAAACGGCGGCGCGGTGACTAGTCATCGCGCCGTCAATCGCTACATGGCGCCGCATGGTACGTCATTACGGCATGGACTGGCTGCGGGTCGGCGCGTTCGCCATCCTGATCCTTTACCACACCGCCATGGTGTTCACGCCCTGGGGCTTCCACGTAAAGACGGCCCAGCCGGTCGAGTGGTTGTCGATCGTGATGATGATCAGCAATCCGTGGCGGCTGACCCTGTTGTTCGTCGTCTCGGGCTATGCCAGCCGCGCGCTGCTCGCCAAATCGGGCGGTACCGGCAAATTCATGACCAGCCGTAGCAGCCGCCTGCTCATCCCGCTCGCCTTTGGCATGGCGGTGATGGTGCCGCCGCAAAGCTGGGTCGAGCTCGTCACCCAGCACGGCTACACCAAGGACTTCCTGTCGTTCCTGACGCAGGATTATTTCAGCTTCCGCAGTGTGGACGGCGTGTTCCTGCCGACCTGGAACCACCTCTGGTTCGTCGGCTATCTCTGGACCTACACCGCGGCCCTCTCGCTGCTGCTGCTGATCCCGCGTCCGGCGCGGCTGCAGCATTGGTTCGACCATGCCTTTGCCGGCTGGCGCGCGCTGGTCCTGCCGGCAGCCTATCTAGTGCTGAGCCAAGTGGTGATCTTCCATCGCTGGACCGACAGCCAGGATCTGATCAACGACGGCGTCGCCCATCTCGCCTATTTCCCCGCGTTCCTGTTCGGCTTCGCACTGGCCGGGTCGCCACGCGTGATGGCCGGGCTGGTGCGCTGGTGGAAACCCGCCGCTGTCCTCGCGGTCGCCAGCTATGCGTTCGGCGCGGGCGTCGAGATCGCCTATCCGGGCAGCCAGGTGCCGCCGCAATGGCTCGGCGACCAGATGATGGTCGCGCACCAGATCCAGTGCTGGGCGTCGGTCGCGGCGTTTATCGGGCTGGCGGAGCGCTATCTCAATCGCGACGGCGCGTGGCGCCCGACGCTGACCGAAGCGGTGTTCCCTTTCTACCTGATCCACCAGACGGTGATCGTGGTCGGCGAATATTGGTTGCAGCCGTTCCAGCTCGGCGCGCTCGCCGAATTCCTGATCCTGGTGCCGGTCACGGTCGCCAGCTGCTGGGCCTTCTACATGGTCGGGCGCGAAGCGACCTGGCTGCGGCCGTTGATCGGATTGCGGCGGCGGCCCGCCGCGGCTACCGCTCGCGGCCATGACGAACCCCGCATCCTGGTCTTTGGTGATCCACGGTGGCGCCGGCGCGATCGCGCGCAGCCAGACCCCGCCTGACACCGATACCGGCCTTCGCGCCGCACTGAACGCCGCGCTCGATGCCGGGAGCGCAATCCTGGCGGACGGCGGCAGCGCGCTCGACGCGGTCGAGGCGGCGGTGCGCGTGCTCGAGGATGATCCCAATTTCAACGCCGGGCGCGGATCGGCCTTTACCTTCGAAGGGTCGAACGAGCTCGACGCGGCGATCATGGAAGGCGGCACGCTGCGCGCCGGATCGATCGCCGGCGTGACCAGGACCAGGAACCCGGTGACGCTGGCCCGCGCGGTGATGGACGAAAGCGCGCATGTCCTGCTCGGCCGCGAAGGCGCCGATGCGTTCAGCCTCGAACATGGTCTGGAGCAGGCCGATCCCGCCTGGTTCGCTACCCCGGAGCGCCGCCGCCAGCTCGACGAACTGCTCGCCAATGGCGGCAAGTTCGATGTCGACATGAAATATGGCACGGTCGGCGCAGTGGCCCGCGACCAGGCCGGGCATATCGCCGCGGCGACCTCGACCGGCGGGGTGACCGGCAAGCGCTGGGGCCGGATCGGCGATTCGCCGCTGATCGGCGCGGGGACCTATGCCGACGATCGCGGCGCCGCGGTTTCATGCACCGGCGCGGGCGAGTTCTTCATCCGCGAATCGGTCGCCTTCCAGATCAATGCCCGCGTCCGCTTCCTCGGCGAGAGCCTGCGGGTCGCGGCCGACACGGTGATGGCCGAGGTCAAGGCGCTCGGCGGCACCGGTGGGGTGATCGTCACTGCGGGCGACGGGCAGCAGGCGTGGAGCTTCACAACGTCGAGCATGTATCGCGGGCGGGCCAGTGCGGCCGGGGATCGCACGGTGGCTCTTTACGACGACGAGGGATAAGCCTTCCCGCGGGAGAACGGGATGAGCTGGGAGAAGGAAGTCGAGGAGCTTGCCCGCCGGCGCGCGCTCGCCGAGCAGATGGGCGGGACCGAGAAGGTCGAGCGCCAGCACAGCCGCGGCAAGCTCGATGCGCGCCAGCGGATCGGGGGGCTGGTCGATCCCGGCAGCTTCCGCGAGATCGGCAAGATCGCCGGGCGCGGTTCCTATGACGAGGCGGGCGACCTCACCGACCTCGCCCCGGCCAATTTCATCTTCGGCCGCGCCGATATCGAGGGCCGCCCGGTAGTCGCCACGGCCGACGACTTCACCGTTCGTGGTGGGGCGGCCGATGCCTCGATCCACCGCAAGGTCGTCCAGGCCGAGGCGATGGCGCACGAATTGCGCATCCCGCTGATCCGCATGATCGACGGCACCGGCGGCGGCGGGTCGGTCAAGACGCTCGAAATGGTCGGCGCGACCTATGTCCCCGCGGTACCCGGCTGGGACCATGTCGTCGCCAATCTCGACACCGTGCCGGTGGTCGCGCTGGCGCTGGGGCCGACCGCCGGACTGGGCGCGGCGCGCGTCGTGGCCAGCCATTATTCGGTGATGGTGAAGGGCCTGTCGCAGCTCTTCGCCGCCGGCCCCGCGGTCGCCGCGGCGATCGGCGATCTGTCGGACAAGGAAGAGCTTGGCGGCAGCGACATCCATGCGCGCAACGGCGTGGTCGACGAGGAAGTGGCCAGCGAGGCCGAGGCCTTCGCGGCGGCGCGGCGGTTCCTGTCCTATCTGCCCTCGGCCGTCGGCAAGCCCGCGCCGCGGCTCGCACCGACCGACCCGGCCGATCGCCGCGACGGAGCGCTGCTGGCGATCGTCCCGCGCGAGGCGAAACAGGTCTATGCGATGCGCCGCATCCTCGACGCGGTGTGCGACAGGGGCAGCGTGTTCGAGATGGGCGCGCGCTGGGGCCGCGCCGCGATCACGGCGTTCGCGCGGCTCGACGGCTGGCCGGTGGCGGTGCTGGCGAGCGACCCCTCGTTCCTCGGCGGATCGTGGGACGCGCGGACCAGCGAGAAGGTCGAGCGCTTCGTCCGCCTCGCCGACCAGTTCCGCCTGCCGATCGTCCACCTGGTCGACAATCCCGGCTTCATGATCGGGCGCGAAGCCGAGGTCGCCGGGACGATCCGCTACGGCGTGCACGCGATGAACGCGGTGTACCGCGCCACCGTCCCGCTGGCATCGGTGGTGATCCGCCGCGCCTATGGCATCGCCGGCAGCGCGATGAGCAATGCCGAGCGCTTCCAGTACCGCTTCGCCTGGCCGTCGGGCGACTGGGGCAGCCTGCCGATCGAGGGCGGGGTCGAGGTGGCGTACAAGGCCGAGATCGAGGCCGCGGCGGATCCGGCCGCGCATCTCGACGCGATCCGCGAGCGCCTCAACCGCGTCCGCTCGCCCTTCCGCACCGCCGAACGCTTCGGGATCGAGGACATCATCGACCCGCGCGACACGCGGCCATTGCTGTGCGAGTTTGCGAATTTGGCGTGGGCGGCGTTGACCTAGTCGTCACCCCGGCCTTGAGCCGAGGTCCCGCTTGGATACCGCAGAGGAAGAAGCGGGACCCCGGCTCAAGGCCGGGGTGACGGTTGAGGTTTGGCCTTTCCATTCAGCCAAAACCGGTTGGAACCGTCCCGTCACCGGCCTAAGACGCCGGGCATGAAGCGCCTCCTCCCGCTCGCTGCCGCGCTCGGCATGCTCGTCCTCGCCTCGCCCGCCAACGCTTATTGGGAGTACGGTCACCAGACCATCGCCGAGATCGCCTGGGCCAACATCACGCCCAAGGCGCGGCTCGAGATCACGCGGCTGCTGCGCCAGGAGAAATTGCTCGGCACGCCCGAATGCAAGGCGGGGAATATCGACGACGCGGCGGTGTGGGCCGATTGCATCAAGACGATCCGCGGCCCCGACGGGAAGCAGAAGTTCGGCTATGCCAATGCCTGGCACTTCCAGGACGTCAACATCTGCTCGCCGTTCGAGCTCGAAAGCGCCTGCAGGGACGGCAATTGCGTGTCGGCGCAGATCGAGCGCGACGTCAAACTGCTCAAGGACCGCCGCACGCCTACCGCCAAGCGCGTCGAGGCCCTCGTCTTCCTGATCCATTTCGTCGGCGACCTTCATCAGCCGCTCCATGCCGGCGAGAAAGGCGACAAGGGCGGCAATGACGTGAAGGCCGATTACGGCACGCTCAGCACCTCACGGCTCAATCTCCACGCTATCTGGGACGGCTATCTCGCCGAACGCGCCATCTCGACCGGCCCGAGCCTGGTCCGCCGTTACGCGCCGGCCGAGCGCAACCGCATCGCCGCGGGCAATGTCACCGACTGGAGCCGCGAGAGCTGGGACGTCGCGCGCAAGGCGACCTATGCCACCGCGATCGGCGGCGATCCGTGCGGGCCGACCCCGACCCGGGTGAAGCTCGACAATGCGACGATCGAAAGCCTCGTGCCCACGGTCCGGCTCGAAGTCGAACGCGGCGGGCTGCGGCTGGCCAAATTGCTCGACGAAGCGCTCGGCTGAGCCGCGACGCGAGACGATGCGGATGCGGCTGATCACGGCGATCTGCGCCATGGCCTGCGCGCTGGGCGCGCTGCTTCTCTCGAGGGCACCCGCGCTGGCGGCAGGGACCTACCACCAGGCCCAGGTCGACTGCCGCTTCCTCGCCTCGCCGCGCGCGGTCCGCGGCGACGACGGCAAGGTCCATCTCGGCTATGAATTGCGCATCACCGGTTTCTATTCGGGCGACAAGCCGCTCCGGCTGACGCGCCTGGCGATCTATGCCGATGGCGCCGCCACGCCGCTCCGGGTGATCGACGGCGACGCCCTGCCCTCACTGCTGCGCAGTCCGCCCGACGACAAGGCGCCCGGCATCGCCATCCGCGAGGGACAAAGCACGACGCTGTATCTGTGGCTCACGCTCCCGTCCGGCACGCGGCCGGTGTCGCTCCGCCACCAGCTCGACTTTGCCGAGCCCGATAGCGGGAGCGAACGCGCCGACAATGTCCGGCTAAGCGTCGTGCCCGCAGCCCCGGTCGTGATCGGACCGCCGTTGCGCGGCGGCCGCTGGCTGGCGGTCGAGGGACCCGGCAACCACCGCTCGCACCATTGGGGCAGCCTGGTCGCGATCGGCGGCGTGCTGAGCATCCCGCAGCGCTTCGCGATCGACTGGTTCGGACTCGACGCCGGCAACCATTCGGTCCGCGGAACGCATGACAGCCTGGCCGCGACCACCGACCGCGACTGGGTCGGTTATCGCAGCCATGTCCTCGCGGTCGCCGACGGGGTGGTGGTCGATGTCCGCGACGGCGCGCCCGACGGCAAGCCGCTGGCACCGATGGCGACGCCCGACGACCTGACCGCGCGGACGCTGTACGGCAATTTCGTGGTGATCCGGATCGCGCCCGGCGTCTATGCGCATTACGCCCATCTCGATCGCGGCAGCATCAAGGTCCGGATCGGCCAGCGCGTCCGACGCGGGATGGTGATCGGACTGCTCGGGCAGACCGGCGCGGCGGGGGCGCCGCATCTGCATTTCCACCTGAGCGACCGCGCGACCTTCGAACAATCCGAAGGCCTGCCTTATGCGATCGACGCCTTCACCGCGCTGGGGAGCACGAATGTCGAAGCGACCTTCGATCCGGCGACGCCCGTTGTGCTTGGGCGTTCCCCGGCCGGGAAGCGGCGGAGCGCCATGCCGCTCGACGGCAGCGTGGTGACTTTCCCCTAGGCGGATCGACCGGGCGCCGATGGAGCGACGCCGCCGGTCGCCGTCAATCCGGTGGGATGTTCCCGCCCAGCTGTTTCAGGTCGAGCGGATCGCAGAAGCCGCTGGCCACGACGCCGCTGCTTTTTTCCAGAATGATCTGTTGCGACAGGTCGCCACCCATGTCGCGCAGGAACAAGGTGACGTAGGATTTGTCGGGCTTGCTGCCGGCATCGGCACGCACCGCCAATGTCATGACGCGGGGTGACTTGCTGCCATGCTCCTGCGCCATCGACTGGGAAAAGCTGCCCTTATAGGCCGTGGACGCGGCCGCCGCGTCGGTCACCGTCAGCTCGACCGGAGAGGTCGCATCGAAACCGGGGCGTTTGTCCGACAGTCGCAGATCGATGCCCAGGCGCGATTGCTCGCCGCGCTCGTTCAGGACGCGGCATTGCGACTGCCATGACGTGGCGACGACTTTCTTCGACGGACCGACGAACCGGACGAACCAGAAGACCCAGCGGAATTTTTCCGCGCTGACCTGTGGCAGCGGCGTCGCATCGGGATCGACGGCCTGCGGGCTGGCCACGCAGATTCCGCTATAGCGCGCCTTCTGGTACGGCCAGACGTCGCCCGATACTTCCTCGATCATGATCGCGCTGGTCTTCGGCCCTGCTGCCCGCAAGGTCACGAAATAATCCTTGCCCTGCTTGGTGATGCGCAGGCGCGAGCCCTGATAGCTGCCGATCCGTTCGAGCAGCCTGGTGTCGGCACCAGCCAGCGGAAACGATCCATCGAGCGCGAGCGGCTCGCCCGCTTCATTCGCGACGATGGTGAGGGACTGTTGCCGATAACCGGCATCGAGCACCGCGCAATCATACGACCGCGCCGGTTGTCCCGCGGCGGCGGCCAGGCCCAACAGGAGCATCATGCCGGGAATTCCCCCTTCCGGTCGTCGAGCACATCGCCAGCCTAGCGACCGGCGCGATTGGCGCAACCGGATCGATCAGGGGATGGCCGGCGCCAGCCCCCTGCCGTCGCCGAACTTGGTACCGGCATTTTCGTGCGGGCGCACATAGACGCGATAGATGGCGGGGAACTCGGCCTGGAGATCGCGCTCGATCTCGTCGACGATGCGCTCGACATCCCCGGCGCCGAGCCGGTTGTCGAAATCGACATTGACCGCGGCGACGATCTGCTCGGGCGCGTTGTGGATCGTGATGATCTCGCCCACGCCGGTGATGCCCGGACGCGTCGCGATGCGGCGGATCCCGGCGGTCAGCACCGGATCGGCCGCCTCGCCGATCAGCAGCCCCTTGGCCTCGCGCGCCAGGAAGATCGCGACCACGCCGAGCAGCAATCCGATCAGCACCGAGGCGACGCCGTCGAAGCGCGGATCGCCGGTCAGCTGCGAGACCGCAAGACCAACCGCTGCAATCACGATACCCGCCATCGCCGCGCCATTTTCCAGCAGCACGATCACCGTGGTCGCGTCCTTGGTCGAGGTCAGCGCGGCCAGCCACGACTGATCGCCCCGCGCGCGGTTGAATTCCTGGAACGCCGCGACGGTCGATCCCGCCTCGAGCGCGAAGGCGATGGCGAGCACGATATAGGCGACCAATGGCGAGATCGCCGGCTCGGGCTCGAGGAAATGGATCACGCCTTCATAGACCGAGACGCCCGCGCCGAGCGCGAAGACCAGCAAGGCGACGACGAAGCTCCAGAAATAGAGCTCGCGTCCATAGCCGCCGGGATGCGCCGCATCGGCGGGCTTGGCTGCGCGCTTCTGGCCGTACATCAGCAGCAATTGGTTGGTCGAATCGACCAGGCTGTGGACGCCTTCGGTCAGCATCGCCGACGATCCGGTGATCGCGGCCGCCGCGAACTTGGCGACCGCAATGCCGACATTGGCGGCCAGCGCGATGATCAGGACGCGATTATTGTCTGCTTTCATGACCGCGCCATAGCGGCGGCGGCTGGCGGCGCGCTAGGGGCTATTCCTCGCCGCGCCAGCGCCACTTCCATCCGCCCCGCGTGTGCTGGGCAGTGATCACCACGAAGGCGAGGGTCAGCGGCACGATGATGCCGATCGCGATCGCCGGATGCCGCGGCACCAGCGCCGCCGCCGCGACGATGACGATGGCGGAATAGCCGATCGTCAGCGCCCAGCCCTGCCAGGTGATCGGCAGGCCGGCGCCATAGCCGAACCGCTTGGGCGCGAACCAGTCGCCGTCGCTCATCACAGCACCATCGCGATGCCGATGCCGAGCGCCAGCACCGACAGTCCCACCAGGATCGGCAGCCGCTCACGGCTGGTCACGAATCCGATCATTCCGCATCTCCTTGCTTGGGCGGCCGGCCGCGTTTCGCGCGGACCGGCTCCGCCAGTTTGACGCCGCGCCGGGCCAGCGCCTCGCGCAGCAGGCATTCGACCTGGGCGTTGACGCTCCGCAAATCGGTCGCCGCCGAGCGCTCGATCGCGGCATGGAGGCCGGGATCGAGGCGCAGCGGGAACGCCTTTTTGGGAGGAGCGCCCATCTCGTTACTGGTAGAGCGAGCCGGTGTTGACGACGGGCTGGGTGTCGCGCTCGCCGCACAACACGACCATCAGGTTCGACACCATCGCCGCGCGGCGCTCGTCATCCAGTTCGACCACGCCCTTCTTGGACAATTGGTCGAGCGCCATCTCGACCATGCCGACCGCGCCTTCGACCAGCGTCTGGCGCGCGGCGACCACCGCCTGCGCCTGCTGGCGGCGCAGCATCGCCCCGGCGATTTCCTGCGCATAGGCCAGGTGGGTGAAGCCGCATTCGTCGACCGTGATCCCGGCCATCACCAGCCGCGCGATCAGTTCCTGGCGGAGCTCGATGCCGACCTGGTCGTGATTGCCGCGCAGGGTCACTTCCTGGTGCGCGAAATCGTCATAGGGATAGCGCGAGCCGATCGTCCGCACCGCGGCCTCGATCTGGACCATCACGAACGACTTGTAGTCGTCGACGTCGAACAGCGCCTGCGCGGTGTCGGTCACGCGCCACACCACCTGCGCCGCGATCTCGATCGGGTTGCCGCGCAGGTCGTTGACCTTGATCTTGTCCGAAATGATGTTGTTGGCGCGGACCGAGATCTTCCTGCGGCCGAGCCACGGCAGCAGCCAGCGCAGGCCGGTCTTGCGATCGGTGCCCTGGTAGCTGCCGAACAGGGTGATCGCCGCCGCCTGGTTGGGCTGGAGCATGTAGAAGCCGCAGATCACGAAAGCGAAGACCAGGATGCCGCCGACCAGCAGCACCGCGCCGATCGCTGGATCGGTATCGACCGTCGACCCGCCATAGATCGCCGCCAGCAAGGCGACGACCAGGACGAGCAGCATCACATAGCCGCTCGACGTCGCCGCCGCGCGCTCGCGCGACAGGGTCAGAGACGCACCGTGTTCATTCGAATCCGAGGCAGTAGCCATGGAACCCTCCGTTAATATGATATCACTTTTATATCGTTTTCGGGTGAGTCGCAAGGGGGTTCGGAAAGCGCCCGCCACCATCGTCATCCCGGCCTTGTGCCGGGATCCGCTGCGCAACAAGTCCCGACTGGGATTGTGGAGACGCAGACCCCGGCACAAGGCCGGGGTGACGATCGATGTGTAGCGTTCGACGGGTGAAACAAAAGGCCGCCGGGATCACCCGACGGCCCTTCGTTTCACTGACCTACTGCCTACTGCAGAACGATCGTCACCGCGCGGCGGTTCTGCGCCCAGCTTGCTTCGTCCGACCCGAGTGCGATCGGGCGCTCCTTGCCGTAGCTGATCGTGGTGATCCGCGCCGCGTTCACGCCGCGCGCTGCAAGGTAGTTCTTCGCCGCATTGGCGCGGCGGTCGCCGAGCGCGAGATTGTATTCGCGCGTGCCGCGCTCATCGGCATGGCCTTCGATCGTGATACGACGGTCGGGCCATTTCATCAGCCAGGCGGCCTGGCTGTCGAGGATCGAGCGCGCGGTCGCGTCGATATCGTACTGGTCGAGCGCGAAGTGGATCGTGTCGCTCATCACCGAGCGGATGAAATCCTGCGGCGAGCCCGGGACGATCGTGTCGCCACCATTGCCGCTGTTGCTGTTGTCGATCGGTGCATCACCCCCCGACGGCGGCAGCACCGGCGGGCGCTTGTGCGCGCAGCCGGCGATCGCGATCGTCGCGGCGAGGAGGATGAGCTTGGTGGAGATACGGGCCATTGACGGTGTTCCCTTCTTTGGCGTGGATAAAGTTGTCGTTGATTGAATCGGAGAACCCCTAGTCCTTGCGAATGGGTCCCCAGGCAGGATCGGAGCCGTCGAACGGGGTCTGCACCTGCCGCTCGTTGACGCCGGTGAGATCGACCGACCACAGATCGGCCTTGCCGGTGCCGCCCTGGGTCGAGCGGAAGAACATGATGACGCGGCCATTGGGCGCCCAGCTCGGTGCCTCGTCCTGCCAGCCATCGGTCAGCATCTTCTCGCCACCGCCGGCCGGCGACATGATCCCGACATGGAAGCCGCCGCCGATCTTGGTGAAGGCGATCAGGTCGCCGCGCGGGCTCCACGCCGGGGTGGCATAGCGGCCCGAGCCGAAGCTGATCCGGGTCTGCTGCGAGCCGTCGGCGTTCATCACATAGAGCTGCTGCGTGCCCGAACGATCGCTTTCGAACACGATCCTGCTGCCATCGGGCGACCAGCTGCCGCCGGTATCGATCCCCGGTGCCGTGGTCAGCCGCTGCGCCGTCCCGCCACCCGCGGGAATCCGGTAGAGATCGGTATTGCCGCCGGTCGACGCCGAATAGAGGATCCAGCGGCCGTCGGGCGAAAAGCGCGGCGCCAGCGCCAGGCTGACATTCTCGACCAGCTTGATCTGCCTGCCGGACGCAATTTCCATCACATAGATGGTCGGCCGTTTGTCGAGGTACGACAGATAGGCGATCTTCTTCTGGTCGGGCGACATTTGCGGGGTCAGCACGATCGTCTGGCCATTGGTCAGGAAGCGCGTGCCGAACCCGTCCTGGTCCATCAGCGCGAGCCGCTTGATGCGGCGACCCTTCGGCCCGCTTTCGGCGACGTAGAGCACGCGGCTGTCGAAATAAGGACCTTCGCCGGTCAGCCGGCTATAGACCATGTCGGCGCATTTGTGCGCGGCACGGCGCCATTCGCCGACCCCCAGGACATAGCCCTGCCGCGCCAGTTCGGTCTGCGCCGTGGTGTCGTAGAGATAGCAGCCCACCGTGATCTTGCCGTCGCCGCTGGCGCGGACGAAGCCCTGCACCAGGGCAGTCGCGCCCCGCGCAGTCCAGCCGGCATAATCGGGTGCGGTCGCCTGGGCGAACGGCACCGGTGCGAGCTGGCCCGCTGGGAGCGGCTTGAACAGCCCAGAATTGCGCAGGTCGTTGGTGATGACGTCGGCGAGCTGGCGGCCGAGTTGGTCGGTCGATCCCGCCGCGGTGCCGACGGCTTCGGGCGTCGGCATGGCGGGAATGGCGATCCCCATCGGCTGCGAGATGCCGCCTTCGACATCGACCACCAGCCCGCCGGCCTGGCCCGGCGTCGGGGTCGGCGTGGGCGCCGGCGGCGGCGTGGTCTGGGCCTGCGCGGTGGACGCGAGCGCCATCGCGAGCGCGAACAGGGGAAGGGCTTTCATCGTCATCCTCTCATCCCGGAAGCTTGTAGCGGAGCGTGAAATCGCTCCAGCCATTGGGCACGTCGTACAGATCGGCGGGCAGCCCGCGCAGCGGCTGGCAACCCATGAAGGTCGCGATCGCGCTGTCCTTGACGCGCTGGACGTAGCGCGAATTGTCGTCGTCGACCCCGGTCACCTGACCGATCGTCGGTCGTGAGGCGAGCGTACCGTCACGATTGATCTTCAGCCGCACCGCGACCTGGATCCGTTCGGCCCCCGGGCCGGGCTTCACCTGGCGGTTGGCGCAAGGCTGGACCTGCTGCTTGATCTTCTGGCCGATATCCATCGCCGCCTGTTGCGTCATCACGGCGGCGCGCGGCGCGTTCGCCTTGCCGGTCGATTTTTCGGGGGTCAGCCCGTTCACCACCTGGCCGAGGCCGAGGCCGCGGACGGTCTTCGCCAGCGAATTGGACTTGGTGCCATTGGCCTTGCCCGGCGTGGCCGCCGGCCTGGCGGGCGCGGCTGCGGCGGGCCTGGGCGGCGCTTTCGCGACCGGCTTGGGCGCGAGCGGCGCGGCCTTCTGCGGCTGCGGCTTCGCGACCGGCGCGGGCCTGGGCGGAGGTGCCGCTTCGGGCTGCGGCTTGGGCGGCGCGGGTTCGGCCTCGGCGGGAGTCGGCGGCGGCGGCGCGGCATCCTCGGGCTTGCCGATCTCGGGCGCCTTGCTCTCGGCCGGGTCCTCGACAATGTTGGGCGAGCCGGCGGTGATCCCGACATCGTCGGCGATCGTCACGTCCATCGGCGCCGGGGGCGGCGGTGGAGGCGGGCGGCGGAACAGCGAGAGCGCGGTGAACAACACGATATGCGCGAGGATCGACAGCGCGATCCACAGCCACAGCCGGTCGCGCCGCCCGCTCGCCGCGGGACGCAGGATCGGCGTGGCGGCGATGCCGCTCAACGCGCTTCCTTGGCGTTGGAGATCAACGCGACGCGGTTGAGCCCGGCGCGGTTGAGCTCGCCCATCACCGCCATCACGCGGCCGTAGTCGAGGTCCTTGTCGGCGCGCAGCGTGACTTGCGGCGGCTTGCCCTCTTTCGTCCGCGCGGCGGCGATCGCGGACAGCCGGTCGGGCAGCTGTTCCATCGTCACGGCGTCATCGCCGAGATGGATCGCGCCGTCGCGCTCGATCGACAGGTCGACCGGCTTCTGGTCCTGGTCGAGCGCCTTGGCCCGGCTGTCGGGCAGGTTCACCGGCACGCCGGCGGTCATCAGCGGCGCGGTCACCATGAAGATGATCAACAGCACCAGCATCACGTCGACCAGCGGCGTGACGTTGATGTCGGCCATCGGCGCGCGCCGGCCCTTGGCCCGGGCGGAGGGGAGATTCATGGCCATCAGCGCGCCCCCTCCTGCTTGCGGGAGGGGGCCGGGGGGAGGGCATGTCCATTGGCGGAAGGCGACAGGCCCTCCCCCAACCCCTCCCGCAGGCGGGAGGGGAATGGATAGGTCGCCACCCTCACCGGTTCGCCTCGAGCTGGCGGCTGAGCGTCGTGTGGAAACCATCCGCGAACCGGCTCAGTCGTGCCTCGATCTTGTTCACGCCATGGCTGAAGCGATTGTACGCGATCACCGCGGGGATCGCCGCGAACAGGCCGATCGCGGTCGCGAACAGCGCCTCGGCAATGCCCGGGCCGACCGTCACCAGCGACGTGCTCTGCTGCGCCGAGATGCGCGAGAAGGTGTTCATGATGCCCCAGACGGTGCCGAACAGCCCGACGAACGGCGCCACCGCCCCGACCGTCGCGAGGATGTTGAGCCGGTCGGCGAGCTTGTCCGCCTCATTGGCGACTGCCGCGCCCATCGTCGTCGCCAGCCGCTCGCGCGTGCCTTCGCGGTCGGTCACCCCGCCCGCGGTCGACCGCCGCCATTCGGCGACGCCGGCCGCAAAGACGCGGGCGATCGGCAGATCATCGTCGCCATTGGCCTTGTAGAAGGCGTCGATATCGTCGGCTTTCCAGAAATCCTTCTCGAAACGCTCGATCTTGCGGCGGGTCGATCCCAGCCGCGTCGCGAAGCCGATGATGATCGCCCAGGTCCACACGCTCGCGATCAGCAACCCGGCCATCACGATCTTAACGATGATGTCGGCGTTCCACAGCAGAGCCAGCGGCGAGGTCGAGTTCGGCGAAAGGTCGAAACTCCAGTTCATTACGTCGTCAGTCCCCTGTCACGATCAATTGCTGATAGGCCGCCGTCCACGCAGCGGGCTGGCGCCGCGGCCGCCCGTCGGGAGCGACCAGTGCGGCTATGACGTCCGCCTCGGCCAATGTTTCCGCCCCCCGCATGACTCTCTGATGAATATGGACGGCGGCGGCACGAATTTGTGTCAGATGCGAAACGACCACCAGCGCGTCGTCGAGCTTCGCCGGGCGGCGGAACTTTATGGCCATTTCGGATACCGCATAGGCGCCCTCGCCCGCCTCCATCGCCGCGCGCTGGTCGATCCCGGCGAGCCGCAGCATGTCGGATCGCGCGCGTTCCATGAAGCGCAGGTAATTGGCGTGATAGACCACGCCCGACAAATCGGTGTCCTCGAAATAGACCCGCACCGGGAATCGGTGCTCGCGTCCGTCGAAGCGTCCTTCGACCGGCGGATCGGAACCGGTTACCGTCATGGTTAAGTCCCTAGCGGCCCAAACGGGCGAGGCAAACTCATTTGATCCGACATTTTGCCCCTTGCACCGATGTAACCCACAGGTTACATGGGAAGTATAGGTTACATTTCCGAGGGGATTTCCGAGATGACCGACGCCGAAACCGCCGACCGGCTGCTCCACCGCCGCGCGCGGGTGATGCCGGCCATGGCAGTGATCTTCCTGGCGCAGCAGGCCAGCTATTTCAGCGGCCGCCGGGTGGGCGAGGGATCGCGGCTGGACGACTATGTCGCGGTCAGCGCGTGGCCGCTGCTGTCGATCGTGCTGCTGGTCGCCTTTGCGACGGGGGGCAGCTGGTTCCGCAGTGCCGGTGTCCGCGCGCTGATCAACGATGAGGGCACCCGGTTGCACCGCGCCGAGGGATTCCGCTTCGGCTTCCTCGCGACGATGATCACCGCGATCCTGCTCTATGTGCTTTCCGTGTTCGAGCCGATCAGCGGGCGCGATACGATCCACATCCTGATGAGTGCGGGCATTGCCGCCGCGCTGATCCGCTTCGCGCTGCTCGAGCGCCGCGCGCTCAGGGACAGCTGAGCGGACCTGGATCACCGCTTTCGTCAGGAGAAGACCATGCCGTCCGATACCGTCCAGGCCGAACGCCATATCAAGTTCCGCATCCTCGCCTCGACGCTGATCGCGTTCGGGCTGCTGGCGCTGGCCGCGGCGGCATTGCGCTTCGCCATTCTCGAGCAGCACGCGCTCAATCCCTGAGCGCCGCGCCCTTTCCCCCTTCCCGTTTTCCCGGAGTATTTCATGCCCACCAGCCAGGCCGACTATGCCGACCGTTTCACCACCGGCCGCGCCCGTATCGCGATTGTCCTCGCGATGTTCATGCTCTTTGCCCAGGGCGGCAGCTGGCGCGCCGAGGACACGCTGTCCGGCGGCCCGCATGCCGTCCACCTGGTCGCATTGATCGTCTGGACCGCGATGGTGCTGGCGTTCGTCTTGCTTGGCGGCGGCGTGCTGCTGAATGCGCGGACCCGGGCGCTGGTCAATGACGAGAGCACGCTCGACCATTGCCGTCAGGCGATGGCCCTGGGCTTCGTCACGGCGATCGTGATGGGGGGCGTGGTCTATCTGGCGTCGCTGATCGAGCCGATGACCGCGCAGACCGGCGTAAGGCTGATCCTGACTTTCGCGATCGTCATGGCATTGTTGCGGTTCGGGATGCTCGAGAAAAAAGCGCTCCAGGGTGGCTGAGGGACTGACCAACTGCCTGCGCGACGAGCGCACGCGGCTCGGCTGGACGCAGGCCGAACTGGCTGAACGCGTCGGGGTCAGCCGCAAGACGATCAACACGGTCGAAAATGGGGTGTTCGTCCCCTCGACCATCCTTGCGCTCAGGCTTGCCGCGGCGATCGGCAAGCCGGTCGAGGCATTGTTCGCGCTGGACGAGGCGTAATGTCGGGCTAAACCACCCGTCCAATGACAGAAGCCCTTCGGATTCGCGGCCTTTCCAAGGCATTCGACAAACCCGTCATCGCCGGCCTCGACCTCGAGATCGCCGCCGGCCAGCTCTATGCCCTGCTCGGTCCCAACGGCGCCGGCAAGACGACGACCCTGCGCATGGTCACCGGGCTGACCCGGCCCGATGCCGGGTCGATCGAGATATTCGGGGTGGATGCGCTGCGCGATCCGCTCGCGGCGAAGGCGATCACTGCCTGGCTGCCCGACGAGCCGATGCTCTACGACAAGCTCAGCCCGCTCGAATATCTCGCTTTCGTCGCCGGCCTGTGGCGGATGGACCCCGGCCACGCCGCCGACGAAGCCGAGCGGCTGCTGCGCTGGCTCGATCTTTGGGATGAGCGCGATACGCGCTGCGAGGGCTTTTCGCGCGGCATGAAGCAGAAGGTCGCCTTGGCCGGCGCGCTGATCCACGATCCCAAACTCCTCATCCTCGACGAGCCGCTGACTGGCCTCGACGCGGCGATGGCGCGCGCGGTCAAGGATGCGCTGCGCGAGCAGGTCGATCGCGGCAAGACGGTGATCGTCACCACGCACATCCTCGAGGTCGCCGAGCGCATGGCCGACCGCATCGGCATCATCGGCGGCGGCAAATTGCTCGCCGAAGGCACGCTCGACCAATTGCGCGACCGCGCCGGCACCGAGGGCATGACGCTCGAGGACACCTTCATCCGCCTGACGAGCGGCGGCTGATGGCGCTGGCCGCTCCGGGATCGTTCGCCTGGCTGGCGCGGCACGAGCTGCAGCTCGCCTGGCGCGGGCGCGCCAAGGGCCGGACGCGGATTCTCGCGCTCGTCATGCTCGCCGCCTATCTCGTCGCCGGCTGCGTCACCGCGGCTGCGTTGGTCAGCGTGCCGATCGCGTTCGATCCGCGGATCGGGCTCGGCATATTGGTCGGGTGCGCGGTCGCCTTGTCGTTCATGACGACGCAGGCGATCCTCGGCAGCCAGCAGACGCTCTACGAGAGCCGCGACCTCGACCTGATGTTCACCGCGCCAATCGACGGGCGGACGGTGCTGCTCGCCAAATTGTCGGGCATCACAGGGATGATCGCGCTGACCTATGCCTTCCTCCTGCTGCCGATGGTCGTGCCCGTCGCGGTGATGGGTCATCCCGGGCTGCTCGGGGTGATCGGCGTGCTTGCATCGCTGGCGATGGTCGCCGCCGCCATCGGCATCGCGATCACGCTCTGCCTGGCGAAACTGGTCGGACCGCGCGCGGCGCGGACGGTGGGCCAGATCGCCGCCGCGGTGATGGGCGGTGCCCTGTTCCTCGTCAGCCAGCTTTCGCATAGCGGACCCGGCCGCGAATCGACCACCATGATCCTGTTCGAGCGGTTCCATGCGATGGGCCTTGGCGACCAGGGATGGAGTGGCATTCCCGGCCATGCCGCGTTCGGCGCTCTGCTGCCGCTCGCCTTCATGCTGCTGGCCGGGATCGGGCTGTTCGTCGGCACCAGCGCCATGCTGCAAAGGCTGTTCCTGAGCGGTTATCAGGACGCGACGATGACGCTGTCGCGGTCGAAACCGACCGGCAAGGCATCGAACCGGCTGTTCCATGCCGGGCTGTTCCGCACCGTGCTGGCGAAGGAATGGCGGCTGCTGGCGCGCGACCCGGGCATCCTGTTCCAGATCGTCCTGCGCCTCATCTACCTCGTCCCGCTGATGCTGGTCGCCTTTCGCGGTACGGGCGATCTGGTCGCCCCGGGCCTGGCTTTCGCCAGCGTGCTGGTGGCGACGCAGGTGACAGGCAGCTTCGCCTGGCTGGCGGTGTCTGCCGAGGATGCACCCGAATTGCTTGCGGTCGCGCCGGTCGACAAGACGCGGATCGACACCGCCAAGCTGGTCGCGGCATTGCTCATGGCGGCGCCCCTTGCAGTGTTGCTGCCGATCGCGATCGCGACCGTGGGCAAGTCGCCGCTCGGCGCGCTGGTGACGCTGGTGCTGACCGCAATCGGCGGCGCGATCGCCGGGTTCATCGAGCTCAAGCTTGGCAAGCCCGGGCAGCGCGCCACCTTCGCCAAGCGGCGCCAGGGCGGGTTCGTCTCCGGGATATTGGGTATGATCGTCGCGATCCTGTTCGGCGGTACCGCGGCGGCGATCGTTTACTTCATCGGCTGATCGAACAGTCCGTCCTGCGCTCCCGCGGGCGGATTGAGGCCGAGATGCTTCCAGCCATTGGCGTTGAGGCAGCGGCCGCGCGCGGTCCGCGCGATCAGGCCGAGCTGGATCAGATAGGGCTCGATCACTTCCTCGATCGTGTCGCGCGGCTCGCTCAGCCCGGCGGCGAGCGTCTCGACCCCGACCGGCCCGCCGCGATAGATGTCGGCAATCATCGTCAGGTAGCGCCGGTCCATCGCGTCGAGCCCGAGCTGGTCGACCTCGAGCCGGTTGAGCGCGGCATCGGCGGCGACCGCATCGACCGTCTCGCGCCCCGCGACATTGGCGAAATCGCGGACGCGGCGGAGCAGCCGCCCGGCGATCCGTGGCGTACCGCGCGAGCGCTTGGCGATCTCATGCGCGCCGTCGGGGGCGACATGGAGGTCGAGCAGGTTGGCGGCGCGTGTCACGACCTTTTCGAGCTCGTCGACCGTGTAGAAATTGAGCCGCACCGGGATGCCGAAGCGGTCGCGGAGCGGCGTCGTCAGCAGCCCCTGCCGCGTCGTCGCGCCGACCAGGGTGAATTTGGGCAGGTCGATGCGGACCGATCGTGCCGACGGCCCCTCACCGATCATCAGGTCCAGCGCGCGATCCTCCATCGCCGGATAAAGCACTTCCTCGACCGCGGGCTGGAGGCGATGGATCTCGTCGATGAAGAGGACATCGCCATCCTCGAGATTGGTCAGCAGCGCCGCAAGGTCCCCCGACTTGGCGATCACCGGCCCGGAAGTGGCGCGGAACCCCACGCCCATTTCGCGGGCGATGATCTGCGCGAGCGTGGTCTTGCCGAGCCCCGGCGGGCCGAAGAACAGGACATGGTCGAGCGCGTCGCCGCGCGCCTTGGCCGCCGCGATGAACACGCGCAGATTCTCGCGTGCCGCTTTCTGCCCGACGAATTCGTCGAGCGACCTGGGCCGCAACGCGGCGTCGACATCCTCGGTCTGGCGCTGGGGCGTGATCAGGCGGGCGGGTTCGTCCATCGAACGTTCCCTACCTGTTCACGCCCCTGTTTGTCACGCGGTCAGTAGAACGCGCCGTAGATCACGTCGGCGACTCGCCGCGTGCGGACATTGACCAGCAGCAGATCGGGTCCGTAGCGCACCCAGCGATAGCCGGGCGGCGGCGGTTCGAGCCCCATCTGCCACCAATCGTCATAATAATAATGCTGGGCAACGAAGAGGCGGGGCAGCAGCACCCCGATCACCCAGCGGCGATAGGCCCAGCCCGGCGGATAGATCCAGCCCGGGCCGTGGATCGGCCGGAAATTGGGCGGACGGCCGGCGCCGGGCCGGTGCGGCTTGCCGGGCCTTGGGGGCCTGGGCAATGGCGGCATCGGCTTGGTCACTGGCGGAACCACCGGCGGACGGGGTGGACGGGGCGGCCGGACGATCCCGCCGCCATTGCCCGGCGGCCTGGGGCGCGGGGGACGCGGCTTGGGCGGCTGCGGGCGCGGCGGCCGGACCGGCTGGATCTGCGGCCCGCCCGGCCCGGGCCTGGTCGTGGCCCCCGGCGGCAGTTTGGGCCTGCCTTCCTGCACGGCAATCGCGATGTCGGGAACAATCAACAGCAATGCGCTGGTCGCCAATAGAAGTCGCTTCATACGTCCTCCCATCTCTAGCGCGGCGAGGTCTACGCCGGATTCGGCGGCACGCCAAATTGTTTCGCGACATCAATGCTATAGTTACCATGCCTGGCCGCGAGGCGGTCAATCGTAATGATCGATCCCTTCACCGACGATCTCGACCCAGGCGTGCTTGCGCCCCTCATAGACCGAATATTCGGGCGGCGGGAAACCGGGCTCGGCGAACCCCCCGATCGGCACCGCGATCACATCGGGCATCTGGTCGATGAAATAATAGACGTTGGAGCCGCATTGCGGGCAAAAGTGAAAGTGCGCCGCATTACCCTCGTCCGAAATCCGCGTCCATTTGCCCGACGCGCCGGTGATGGTGACGTCCCCGACGGCAAAGCGCGCCTGCGCGGCGAACGCGCTGCCCGAACGCTGCTTGCAATTGAGGCAATGGCAGACCGAGATGCGGAACGGATCGCCGGCGCAATCGACCGCGAGCTGGCCGCACTGGCAGCTGGCACGGCGCGAGGATCTGGCGATGCGATCATCGTCGGTCATGGCTTCGTTCCATTCGCTGTAGGGCGGACATCGAATCCGCCATTCTCCCCCCGCCCGAACCGGGCGGGCATCCACCTGCCCGGCAATGTCCCCTGGACGAAACGGTCGTACCTCGATCGATCGACCGGTCGCGCGACGACCGCCGAAAACGCGCCCGAGGCCTCGCGCCTGGCCACGACATCCACGAAGCCGCGCAGCGACCCGTCGCGCCCCACCGTCCGCGGGTCGGCGAAACCGGCATAATAGCAATCCTCCGGTTGCTCCGTCGAAACGATGATCACGACGCGCTCGCCGCGACGCGCGACATCGGAATCGCGCACCACCGCGGCGCGCACCGCGGCGACCCGACCAGTGATCCACAGCACGCCGTCGACGGCAATTTCGACCTCGACGCCGTTGACGCGCGACGGCTGCGCGGCGACGACCGGCCGGCTGAACCGGCACGCCTGCGCGGGCGTCGCGACGGCCAGGAACAGGAGCGCCGCCACCAGCGCGCCCGCCCTCATCGCAGCAACCCCAGCGGATAATGCTCGCCCGACAGCTCGATGATCGTCCGCGCGACGTCGAGCACGGCAGGTGGCGCGGTGCATTGCGCATTGGCTTCGGAAAAGCGGTAGCCGCGCGCATCGCGGCGTTCGAACACCAATTGCTCGCCGTCGAGGCAGATATCGTCCTTGACGATCCAATGCTCCTCGGGACCGGCGGTCCACAATTTCGCGGCGGCGATCCGCTCGCGGAGCAGCGCCATCCTGCTTGCCGGCACGCGAAACGTCCGGTCGATATCGGCGACGAGATCGTTGCTGCGCGGCCACCGTCCCGCGCGGCGCACCACCGCGATGCGGCCGATGCCGTCGCCATTGGCCTTTTCGTCGATCCGGATGAGCACCTTGTTCCGCACGATGCCCGATATCGACAACCGGATCCGACTCTTGAACCGATCCTGCCCGCCGGGCCGCCACAGGATCGGCTCGTCGTCGATCAGATCGTCCCACCAGACCGATTTGGCGATGCCGGCAGGAAACATCCGCTGCGCCAGCGCCGGACGAGGCGAGACCGCAAGCGCGATCAGCCCGAGCCCAGCGAGCGCCACGCACAAGGCGAGATGCCGGACCGGGCCGGCTGCGCGGCCGCTCATTGCGACACCCATTTCGCGTTGGTCAGCGCATGCCCGGCCGTCAGCGTCGCCATCAACCGTCCGGCGCCTTGGGCGCCATAGCTCGGCCCGAACGCCGTCGCCGGTCCCTGGCCGCCCTTCAATCTGAAGACCCGGCCGTCATGCGACCTGATCTCGGCGCGAACGGTGTGGTCGCGACCGGCCTTCCTGAAGTAAAAGCGTTTCTCGAGGATTTCGGCGCTGCAGCGGATCTCGGCCACATCCTTATAGTTCAGGAACTCGCCGGCGATGATGAACCCCTCATCGGCGATGAAGACGCGCCGCTCCGGTATTCGCGTGAACCAGTCGCGCATGGCGAGGACGCCCGTGACACCCACCGCGAGCAGCAATCCGGACACCAGCAGCATCCATGGACTAGTGTAACCGAACGCCACCGCGCCGAGGAACAGGATGCCGAAGACCCACATGGCCAGCAGCATCACCATGGTCAGCACATAGATGATCACGGAGGAAATGCGGTTCATCGCGCCGCCTCCCGCACCGCCGCCACCCCGCTCATCCCAGCAACCCGCTCAGCACCGCCGGGTGAAAGCCCCAGCCCAGGAAGCCGCACAGGCCCATGAACACGCCGAACGCCCCGAAAGCCCAGGCGGCGATCAGCAGCCAGCTGCTTTCGGCCAGGGCCGCCACCGCGGCGATCGAGATCGCGGTCGAGATTGCCGCGTCGCTCGCGTCGAACTGATCGTCATGGACGTTGAGCGCGTCATATTGCGCGCTCGCCGCCTGCGCCTTCCTGGCGAGATCGGGCGCCTCGGCCTTGTACTTGGCGATATCGGCATCGTAGCGCGCGAGCAGCGGCGCGACCGCCTTCGAATCCTGGCCCAGCGCGGACAGCTCGTCGCGCGTCGCCTCGGCGATATGCTGCTTGGTCTTGGTCGCCTGATATTCGTTCCACAGGTCGATCGACTGCGCCTGCGCCGCCTGCATGCCCTGGACGATATTGCCGTCCTTGATCCCCGACACGCCCATGAACACCGACAGCAGGACGACGGTAATCGCAACGCGCGCGTTCAGCGACTTGTTCTTTGCCTCGGCACTGACCTCGATCTCCATCGCCTGCTCCTATTTCGCCGCCTTGCGCAATGCCAACCGCACCAGGGCGTCCAGCGTCGCGCCCGCGCCCAGCTCCTCCTCGGCCGCGCCGACCGCGGCATTCGCCTCGGCCGGCCGGAAGCCGAGGTTGAGCAAGGCCGATACCGCGTCCTGCGCCGCGCCCATCGCGGCGGCGACGGGCGTGACGCTGCCGGGGATCACGCCGCCGACCTTGTCCTTCAATTCGCGGACGATGCGTTCGGCAAGCTTGGGACCGACGCCATTGGCGCGCGCGACCATCGCCTTGTCCTGCGCAGCCACCGCCTTGGCTAGTTCGACCGGCTCGAGCACCGACAGGATCGCGAGCGCGACCCGCGCGCCGACGCCTTGCACGCCAGTCAGCAGGCGGAACCAGTCGCGCTCGTCGGGGCGGGCAAAGCCGACCAGCCGGATCGAATCCTCGGCGACCAGCATCTCGGTGAAGAGCGTCGTCGCCTCGCCGACCGGCCCGATCGCGGCGAGCGTCTTGGCCGAGGCGCCGACCAGATAGCCGACCCCGCCGACATCGATCACGGCGTGATCCGGGCCGGTCGCCTCGAGCCGGCCGCGAAGGTGCGCGATCATGCCGCCGGGTTCCTTGTTGTCGCTAACTTCGCAACGCTACGCGTGAGCAATCCTGGCGTCGCTAAAGTCGCAATCACTACGCGTGAGTCCGCGGCGCTCGCGGCAAACGCGCGCCACGCCGCGACCCGACCGCTCGATGCTGCAATGGGAGATGCCGCGCGCATGGTTCGGGACATAACCGGAACATGCCGATGTAGGAAAGCGAAATCGGGGCGCGGCACGGCCTACGCGCTCGACCCTGCGCTGCGTTGTGCTAGCCTGGGATGGGGCAGCGAAGCGGGGAGGCGAATATGGCCGTCTGGAACATCGATCTGACGACGCAGGATGGCGCTTGGAGCGCGGCGCAGAATGGCGGCTATGCCTGTTACGTCATGGTGGTGCTGGGCGTGCTCGGCGTGGCGATGGGTGCGATGGCGGTATCGTCGGGCGGCAGCGCGCTGGTGATCGGCGTCCTTGCCGTCGGGCTGGCCGAAATCCTGGTCTTCACGTTCGCCGGATACCGGCTGCAAGCGGGCAAGGGCCTGATCTGGGGAAGCGTCGCCGCCATACTGCTGGTGCTCGAGATCGTCGGCAAATTGGTCACGCTGTCGGGACTGCCCGGGCTGGTGATCAACGTGATCGTGCTGATCGTGCTGGTCCAGGGCATTCGCGGGGCGGCGGCGATCAAGTCGGGGCGGCTCAATGCCGACGATGCGGCGGCGGTGTTCGACTGAGGCACGCCAGGGGCGAGGCATCGCACCCCGAAATCGGTCAATTCGATTGTCTCTTCATGACAGCGGCGTTTCGATTCAACCCATGCGGCGACAGGATTAGAAAAGGTCCATTCCGGCTGTAAATCACCCGAACCAACGCATTGAAATGTTGGAATGTCGGGCGGAGTTTCAGGTGGTTGCCGAATCATGGAGGGACGATGATGAGACGCTTGGTTATGTCGCTTTGCGTAACGGCGGCTGCGCTGGCGGCCGCGATCCTGTCCGGCAGCCTCGCCGGCACTGCCGGGGCGAACGAGAACATCACCTATAGTTACGACGCCAAGGGCCGGCTGGTCAGCGTCCAGCATTCGGGTACGGTCAACAACAACGTCGTTTCGAACTACAGCTTCGACAAGGCCGACAATCGGGTCAACGTCAACGTGACCGGCGCGCCGTAAGCGGCGGCCTGTCATTCCGCGATACTTTTTACTCCGTTCAACGAGGTTCCGACTGATGTTCGGCCACAAGGTTACTCGCGCTGTGGGGATATTCCTAGCGCTAGTCGGAATGAGCGTTGTTGTGCCAGCCACGGCCCAAGTTGCCGCGGCCTCCCCGGCGCGGCAATCGATCGACGCCAATGGCGTCGACCTGTTCCTCGGCACGCTGAATGTCGACGGTCCGGTGCTCTCGGCCGGCCAGGCGGCGCCGCAGGGCATGTCTTATCGCAAGTTCGTGCGCGGCGCAGGCGGTTGGGGCGACACGCTGCTGGCCACGCTGACC
>FTCZ01007761.1_pt1 | contig 42964 bp, 41 predicted proteins | sample 1658871 | NCBI WGS metagenome assembly FTCZ01 (sample SAMEA3914864, study PRJEB12502) | metagenome | biome: forest; material: soil | place: USA | collected 2012-03-12 | depth 0.3 m | reverse complement strand
TTCGGCCGCAAGGTAATTCGGCTGGATAGTCGGAGCGGCGAACGGATCGGCCGACTTTGCGCGCACATAGCCGGTGCTGTCGGGCCGCTGCTGCCAGGAAGCGATCGTCATGCCCGGATAGTCGTCGAGCGTCGACTGCACGCCTTCCTTGTAGCTCGCCGGCGTGAAAGTGAGCTGCAGGTCGTAATTGTCGACCGCTTCGTCGGATTTCCAGAACACATAGATCAGCGTCGGGTTGAGCGCGAGGATGCCCTTGCGGGCAACCGCGTACTTCAGCACTTCACCCGCAAGCCGCAGGCCGCGCGATTTCTCGTTGATCGTGCCGGCGTTCTTGACCCGAGCCACGAAGCGTGGCGCGTAGTGGTCGCGCAGGTTCTCGCCCACGCCCGCCAGCGCATGCTTCACCTCGATGCCGAGCGATTGCAGCAGCGGCGCGGGGCCGATGCCGGAGACTTGCAGCAGTTGCGGCGAGTTCACCGCGCCACCGCACAGGATCACTTCCTTGGTGGCCCCCACTTCCATCGGCGTGCCGCCCCTGCCGCCCTTGGCGTAGCGCACACCGACCGCGCGCTTGCCCTCGAGCACGAGGCTCGTGGCATGGGCGTGCGTGCGCACGGTAAGATTGCCGCGGCTCATCGCCGGCCGGAGATAGCCACGCGCCGCGCTGACGCGGCGCCCGTTGCGGATGATGCGCTGGACGTAGCTCACGCCCTGCTGCCTGGCGCCGTTGTAGTCGGTGTTGCGTGGGATGCCCTGCTCGATCGCGCCCTCGATGAAAGCCTCACACAGGGGATCGCGCCATTCGAGATCGGTGATCGGCAGGTTGCCTTCGTTGCCGCGGAACGTCGAGTCGGCGTCGCCCGCGCTGGCCATGCGGTTCTCGGTGCGCCGGAAGTACGGCAGCACGTCGGAGTAGCCCCAGCCGCGGTTGCCGCGCTGCGCCCAGCCGTCGAAGTCGAGCCGCTGGCCGCGATTGTAGATGTGGCCGTTGATCGAGCTCGAGCCGCCCAGCGTCTTGCCGCGCGGCGCAGCGATACGACGGCCGCCGGTCCATTCGCTGGGCTCGGAGCTGTAGAGCCAGTTCACCTTGGGGTCGACCAGGGTGTACATGAAGCCCGCCGGGATGTGGATGAACGGATGCCAGTCCGACGGCCCCGCCTCCAGCACGCAGACGGTCGTCTTGCCGTCCTCGCTCAGCCGGTTGGCGAGCACGCTCCCGGCGGAGCCCGCCCCCACGATGACGTAATCGAAGCTTTCCACGCGATCTTTTCCTCCCGCGCCCAAGGCTTAGCGCGGGCCGTGAAAGCGTGCAAATTGGCCTGTCCCGTTTCGCCTGATGCGTTTCCGGTCCTATTTGACGACACGAATAGCTCGATTTCCGACCCCCGCGCCATAGGTCGCGACGTGATTGCCGGTCTCGTTGACGCCCGCACCCCGGGACAGCAGGTAGAGTTGCGGCTTGCCGACACTGGCCCACTGGCCATTCACGAACTGGCGGGCGTGGGGTGCGCCGTCCGTCGAGCCTTCGCTGTAGAGGATGTTGGATCCGTAGCCGTTGCTCGGCACGACATAGACGGCCTCACCCGTGTTCTCGCCGTTGTTGGCAAAACCAATCCGCAGTCCCTCCGGTGCAACGATGCCACCATCGGCGTTGAGGACGAACGACCCGAAGACGGCATTGCAGGAATAGACCGATCTCACGCCGGCGCCGAGGTTGCGGCTCATGTTCGGGTGGATCAACTGGACATTGGAAACGATGCCACGATTGTCCCTATCGACGTTCGTGTGCTGCATGAACATTCCGTCCCTGCGGTGGTTCTCACCGTGAACGTTCTCGCACATGCCCTCGAATACCGCACCCTGCAGCATGATCCCGTATGTGCCATAGGCGGTATAAATGTCGCGTAGCGTGAACTTGTAGAGCGAGCCGGCATCGCCATCCGGCGCATAGAGCTTCAAGCACACGCCACACGGGTTACCTTGGTAGCCATTGCCGAAAAGAAAGAACTTCTCGAGGAACAGCCCACGGTTCTGCACGCCTTTCACGCCCTGGTAGACGATCATGTCGGCATTGCCGGGACCGGCCCAATTGACCTTGGCAAAGTTGCCGTTGGCGCCCCACGGGCTTCCGTCGTTCTTGGTCTGCCGGACAGTGATGGTCCTGGTGAGTGTGACCTGAGTGCGCGAGTCGAACATGGGAACGTAGTTGTCGTCCGCACCGCTCTGAAGGGCTTGGGCAAATTCGGTCTCGTTGCGGGCCCAGATGAGTGAGCCGGTTCCGCCACCGGACCCGGGCCGTTGACCCGTGGCTTGGCGCTGAGCACGCGCACCGCCCAAGGGCACAACCGCCAGTGCCGCCGCCACCGCCGCAACCGCACGCCGTCCCATTTGCAGCTTCATCATCATTTCCTCCGTTGTCGGTGACACGGCAGTCCGCCGCGCAGCGTATCCGAGGCAGAAATGGTTGGCCTAGGGTGAAACTTGTGACGCAAACGGCGTGCTGTCGGGCGGGATGGTGCGCGAACGCAGTCAACGGTCTCGCCGAAGCGAGGGAAGTCTTCGCGGCAGGTAATGGCGGAGGGGATGGGATTCGAACCCACGAATGGGGTTTACCCCCATTAACGGTTTAGCAAACCGCCGCCTTCGGCCACTCGGCCACCCCTCCGCAGCCCGTCAAGACCCCGGCGACCAATATCCACGGCGGATGCGCGGCGGTTCTACCGGCCGGACGGCAAGGTGTCAAACCAAGGGGCAATTTCGCAGCCATTATCAGGCATTTGTATGCCTCGGCCGATCCGTGCGACGGTCCCTTTATGAGCAATTCGCCCGTCACTTCCATCGATATGCTGAAGCGCCTGGTGGCCTTCGACACCACCTCCCGCAACTCCAATCTCGACCTCATCAAGTACATCCAGTCCTACCTCGACGACCACGGCGTGAAGAGCACGCTGGTGCCGAATGCGGAAGGCACCAAGGCCAACCTGTTCGCCACGATCGGCCCCGAGGCCGAGGGCGGCATCGTACTCTCCGGCCACACCGACGTCGTGCCGGTCGACGGCCAGCCCTGGACGACCGATCCCTGGACGCTTACCGACAAGTCCGACGGCAAGCTGTACGGCCGCGGCACCTGCGACATGAAGGGCTTCATCGCCGTGGCCCTCGCGCATGTGCCTACGTTCCAGAAGGCCAGACTCAAGGTACCGATGCACTTCGCCTTCTCCTACGACGAGGAGATCGGCTGCCTGGGCGCGCATTCGCTGGTCGAGAAGCTGATGGGCAACGTGCCCCGTCCGCAGGCCGTGATCGTGGGCGAACCGACGATGATGAGCGTCGTCAACGCGCAGAACGCGGGTGGCGGCCTCAACGCCACCTTCACCGGCTTCGAGGCGCATTCGTCGATGACGCATCTCGGCGTGAGCGCCATCCACTATGCCGGCGAGTTCATCCACTGGCTGAACGAACTGCAGGAGGAGCTGGCACAGCGCAAGCACCCGCATCTCGACACGGTGCCCAACCACACCACGATCAACGTCGGCATCATCAGCGGCGGCACCGCGGGCAACATCCTGGCGCGTGAGTGCGTGCTCAACTGGGGTTATCGCACCCTGCCCGGCGACGACAACACCGAGGTGCAGCGTCGCGCCGAGGCATACATCGCCGAGCTGCTGCTGCCGAAAATGCGCCAGAAGCATCCCGATGCGAACATCACCATCAAGCGCCGCTCCTTCGTGCCGGGTCTGCTGCCGCAGGAGAACGAGGAAGCCGCCAAGCTCGCCCTGCAATGGACCGGCGGCAACCGGACCTATGCCGTGCCCTACGGCACCGAGGCCGGCATCTTCCGTGGCCACGGCGTGCCCACCGTGATCTGCGGACCAGGCGACATCGCGCAAGCCCACCAGCCCAACGAGTTCGTGCTGAAGTCGCAGATGGATGCCTGTGACACGTTCGTCGGCAAGATGATCGAATGGGCGGAGCGCTGAAGCCCCCCACTCTCGTCGAACTCTTCCTGACCTACGCCAAGATCGGCCTGTTGGGCTTCGGCGGCGTGGCGCCGTGGGCGCGCCATGTCATCGTCGAGCAGAAGCGCTGGCTCGACGACCACGAGTACGCAGCCCTGCTTGGCGTGGGCCAAGTGATCCCCGGTCCCAACACAGTCAACTGCGCCATCATGATCGGCGACCGCTTCCACGGCACGGCGGGCGCCATCGTCTCGGTGATCGGCATTGCCTGCACACCGGTCCTCGTGCTGATCGGCATCGCCCTGGTCTACGACCGCATCGCCAACCTGCCCGGAGTCGGTGCCGCGATGGCGGCAGGGGCTGCGGCGGCGGCCGGCCTGGTGATCGGCACGGCGATCAAGCTCGCGCGCAAGATCAAACCAAACGTGGCGGCCATCGCGATCGGCCTTATGGCATTCGTCTCGGTCGGCCTGCTCCATCTGCCGATGCTGCTGGCGATCCTGGTGCTGGCGCCACTGTCGATCGGCCTCGTCTGGTGGCAGCGCCGATGAGTGACCTGCTGCAGCAGCTTGCCGCGACCTTCGCGTGGCTCTCGGTCCTGCAGTTCGGCGGCACCAACACCGTCGTTCCCGAGATGCACCGGCAGGCCGTGGACGTCTTCCATTGGATGGACGCCCGCACCTTCGCCAACCTCTTTGCGCTGGCGCAGCTCGCGCCCGGTCCCAACGTCATGATCGTGAGCCTGGTCGGCTGGCAGGTTGCGGGGCTTGCCGGCCTCACCGTAACGACGCTCGCCACGCTGATCCCGCCCTGCCTGATGGCGTTCGCCGCGAGCCGCCTGATGCTGCGCGCCGGCCAGTCGCGCTGGTTGCTGATCGTCAAGGACGGACTCGTTCCCGTCGCGATCGGCATGATCCTGGCGAGCGGCGCCGTCATGGTCGAGGCGTCCGATCCCAACGCGCTCGGCGTCGCCATCACCGTAGGCGCCACGCTGTTCGTGGCCTTCACCGAGTTCAATCTTCTATGGGCACTCGCCGCCGCGATCGTGCTTGGCCTACTCTTCCGCTAAGGTCCTTCCGCTCCGGCCGGCCATAAATTATCCTGCTAGCCCGCACACAGCGGGCGTTCGGTGCGCAGCACCTCGCGCTGTTGGAAGCGTTTCAGATAGGCGTCGATGATCGCCTGCACCTTTGGCCCATGCGCCGGAGGATCGAACACGATGACGGCCAGCATCTTGCTGCGCTCGCGCGAGATCTCGCCCGACGGACCGCGCCACTGCCCGGCCATGTCGATGACGCTGAGGCCATCGGGAAAACGCGGCGTCACCTCGGTCGCGAGGAACGAGGCCCACTCGGCATCGCTCACCTCGCCGCCGCCGGCGAGTTTGCGGCCGAAATAGAGATCGACCTCGACGGCCGGCCGGAGCGGCGCTGCGCAGGACATCGCCTGCTGCTGGGCGCAGCCGGCCAGCCCCAAGGCGAGCGCCAGGAGGGCCGCCCTAGTTGAGATACGGCACCGCCATGCCCTTGGTCACCGCGGGCCGGGCGTTGATCGTGTCGTACCAGCGCTTCACATTGGCGAAGTCGGCCAGGTTCACCTGGTGCCACTCGTGCCGCGCCGTCCACGGGAAGATCGCGATGTCGGCGATCGTGTAGTCGGCGCCGGCGGCGAAGGCATGGGTCGCGAGCTGCTTGTCGAGCACGCCGTACAGACGCTTGGCCTCGTCGACATAGCGCTTGATGCCGTACTCGATCTTGGTCGGCGCCGCGCGCAGGAAGTGATGCGCCTGGCCGAACATCGGACCGACGCCGCCCATCTGCCACATCAGCCACTCGTAGGTCCTGTACTTGGCGGCCGGCTCCTTCGGCAGGAACTTGCCCGTCTTCTCCGCGAGGTAGATCAGGATCGCACCCGACTCGAAGATGCTGATCGGCTTGCCGCCCGGACCGTCGGGATCGAGGATCGCGGGGATGCGGTTGTTCGGGCTGATCTTGAGGAATTCCGGCTTGAACTGCTCGCCCTTCGAAATGTCGATCTTGTGAACGCTGTACGGCAGCCCGCATTCCTCGAGCATGATGGAGACCTTGCGGCCGTTAGGCGTGCCCCACGTGTGAAGTTCGATCATCGTGCGCTTCTCCCTGAAACCGGCGCCACCGTGGCGGCGCCGTTCCGGGGCGTCAAGGGTCCGGGAGCGCGCCGAGCCGCAAGGTCCACGGAGCGATAGAACGCCGCCGCAGAAGGTCGTCCACCATCCACACATCCTCTGCGAGCCGCGCCTCGATTTCAGCCTCGCTCTCGGCGCGTACGATCAGCAGCACGTCGCGCGTTCCTTCCAGCGGACCGCCCAGCAGGATGAATCCCTCTGCCACCAGCGCATTCATGAAATCGGCATGCGCGCGCCAGCCCTCGTGCTCTTCCATCGACTTGGCATGGTCCCATTTCGGACCGCGCGCGTTGATGACGGCGAAGATTCTTGTGGCCATATCTTACTCCACCAGTTTCCGATACGAACGCTTGGCCGAAACCTTGTCGCCACTCATCCTCATCACGTCGCAGGCTTGGAACTTTGCCCGCCGGCCATCGCCAAACGTGCCGCTCACCAGCAGCTCCAGCACCACCAGGTCCGCACCGAAGCTGCTGCGGACCAACTCGTAATGGATATCCGGTACCGCGCGGAAGGCATTGTAGATCGCGGAGCGTACTTCGCCCGCGCCCTCGAAGCGGGTGCCGTACGGCTCGGCACCCTTCGTGATTTCCCAGAGGCAATCGACGGTCATGAAGGTCATCGCACCGTCCACATCGTGCTCGTTCCACGGCCGCAAGAAGCTTCCCACGAATTCGTCATCCATCGTCATGCCCTCGTGAAGTCCATGATCCAGTTGGTCTCCCAACTGGCGCCGGCGTCGCGCGAGAAGGCCTGCTCCCAGCGCGCCCGATCTCGCTCGATGCGCGACCACACGAAGCGCACCTTGATCGGCCGGTGCTCGAACACGTCGTCGCCGTGGAACGTGCCGATGCCCTTGGCGAAGCCGCCCGTCACCGGCGGCGTGAGGCGGCCCGGCCGCCGAGAATCGAGCCAGTAGATCGACCACTTGGCCGTGTCGGGATCCCAGGTCCTGAGCGCCATGCCGCGATAAGGATCGCCCGGCAGGTCGATCCGGCTCTCCTCGACATTGCCGAAGCCGTCGAGGATCTTGCGCGCCGCAGAGCAGCCCTCGAACTCGATCCAGTCGTGGCAATCGGCCAGTCGCTTCAGCAGATAGCGATGACGGACGTTCCAGATCCCCATCAGGAAATCGAAATCGGGACTCGGCTTCACGGGGCGCTTCAGCAGGGTATTGAGCATGGCGGTCTCCTTTCAGCGGATAAAGTAGCTGCCAATACCTGTCAGGAACCGTCAGGATTTATGTGATAATTTTCCCTCATGCGCGCCAGCCGCCTGATGTCGATCCTCCTCCTGCTGCAGAACCGCGGCCGTCTCACGGCCGACGAGCTGGCCGCGCACTTCGAGGTATCCGTCCGCACCATCTACCGCGACATCGACCAGCTGAGCGCCGCCGAGGTCCCGGTCTACGCCGATCGCGGCCCGGGTGGCGGCTTCCAGCTGCTCGACGGCTATCGTACCAAGCTCACCGGCCTGTCGCCCGCCGAGGCGGAGACGCTGTTCATGGCGGGCCTGCCCGGTCCCGCTGCGGAGCTCGGCCTGGCCGATGCGCTCGCCACCGCCCAGCTCAAGCTCACCGCCGCGCTGCCCGAAAGCATGCGCGCCAATGCGCGTCGTGTGGCGACACGCTTCCATCTCGATCCCGTCGACTGGTTCCGCAGCGCCCAGTCGGCACGTCTGCTCCCCGCCATCGCCGCCGCCGTCTGGGGCGAGACCTGCATCGACGTGCAGTACAGGCGCGCCGGCATCGACAAGACCGTGTCGCGCCGCCTGCAGCCGCTCGGCCTCGTGCTCAAAGCCGGCACCTGGTACGTCGTGGCCCAGGTCGGCGATAGCATCCGCACCTACCGCGTCTCCAACATCCTCGAGCTCGCCTCGACCACCGAACGCTTCCCGCGGCCGAAGGACTTCGACCTCGTGCGCTTCTGGAACGCCTCGTCTCGCGCCTACGAAGTCGGGCTCTATCGGGGTGCCGCCCAGTTGCGCGTCTCCAAGCGCGGCATGGCGCGACTGGAATCCCTCGGCGCTACCGTCCTGCAGGCCGCACACGACACGGCCGAGCCCGAGGACAACGGCGGTTGGACCAGGATCACGATCCCGATCGAATCGATCGATCAGGCGGCCTGGGACATGCTGAAGCTCGGCGGTGAGGCCGAAGTGCTGAAGCCCGTCGCACTGCGCCGCCGCGTCGCCAAGGCCGCGCGCGACGTGGCGCGGCTCAATGCCTAGCTAGCGCACCACCGACGCGGTCTGGCCAAACAGGATCTTGCGCTGTTCGTCGGTGTTGATGCCGGGCGCGGGGCGCAGGTCGGCACCGACCGCCTTGCCCTTCACGACCGCCGGCCGCTTGCCCATCGTCTCTTCGAGATAGCGCTTGAGATGCGGGAAGTCATCGATGTTCTGGCCGAAATTCTTGTAGCCGACGAGCCACGGCCAGATCGCGAAGTCGGCGATCGACATCTCACCGGCCACGAAGTCGCGATCGGCGAGGCGCTTGTTGAGCACGCCGAACAGCCGGTTCACCTCGTTGGTGTAGCGGTCTTGTCCGTATTTCAGCGCCTCGACCGGATTGAACTGCGGTGCATACATGCGGAAGTGATTGGCCTGGCCCGCCATCGGGCCGAGGCCGCCCATCTGCCAGTTGACCCACTGCAGCACCTCGTACTTCCCGCGCACGTCCTTGGGCAGGAACTTTCCCGTCTTCTCGGCGAGGTACTGCAGGATCGCGCCCGACTCGAACACCGCGATCGGCGCACCGCCGCCCGGCGGATCATGGTCGACGATCGCGGGCATGCGATTGTTCGGGCTGATCTTGAGGAATTCCGGCTTGAACTGCTCGCCCGTACCGATGTTCACCGGCACGATCTTGTACGGCAGGCCGCACTCCTCGAGCATGATGGTGATCTTGAAGCCGTTGGGCGTCGGCCAATAATGGACGTCGATCATTGTGTCTCCTGCGGAGGAAGGGTTGGGCGAAGCCTAAGCCTTGACCGATGCAGGCCGCAACGACAGGCTCGCGCAAGGGAGGCATTCAATCATGGCCATTTCACTCTACGACCTCAGCGTCACGTCATTCCTTCAAGTCCTTGGCGGCGTCGAAGGCTTTCTCGTTAAAGGCCTCGCCCATTGTAAGGAGAAAGGGATCGATCCGAACGAGATCGTGGAGACGAGGCTGTTCCCGGACATGGCGCCGTTCCGCTTCCAGATCGTCTCGGCGGCGCACCACTCCGCCAACGGCATCAAAGGCGCGATGATGGGCCACTTCTCGCCGCCCAAGCCCGCCGGCGAGGACTATGCCGGCCTCCAGAAGCTCGTGAGCGACGCCCGCGCATCACTCGAAGCGATCAAGCCCGACGAGATCAATGCGCTCGAGGGCAAGGACGTGATCTTCTCGGTCGGCGACAGGAAAATCCCATTCAAGGCGGAAGGCTTCCTGATGTCCTTCTCGCTGCCGAACTTCTACTTTCATGCAACGACTGCGTACGACATCCTGCGCCAGAAGGGTGTGCCGCTCGGCAAGCGCGATTATCTCGGCAGGCTGCGGATCGCCGGCTAGATCCCGCGTGGGGATTTACGGGCAGGCGATCAATCATCTTCATGTGCCAGGTTCTTGCGGGCAAGGTAGTCCAAGGTTCCGGCCTTGTAGGCGCCCCTCACCCATTCGTCCCGCGTCCGCTTGAGCGTGAAGGTCGTGGCGACCCGTTTGCCCGCCGCCGCGGACGGCTTGCCTTTCGCTCCCCGCGGACTGCCGTGCGGCATGTTCCAGAGAGCGCGCGCCCGATAGTGCTCATAGAGGCGCATGAACTCCGCGAGATAGACGCCGGCCAGCGCGGTGTTGCCCGTGATCTCGAGGAGATTCTCGTCGTTGCGATGGGTCGAGTTGTTGCTGAGGTTCGCCGAGCCCGTGTAGATGGTCGGGCTGTCGGTATCGGCATCGACGACGATGAACTTGTGATGGATGTGGACTGCCGGCGGTCCGCCCTTCGTCTTTCCACCCGTCTTTGGCTCCGGTGCGCTCTGGCTCGTAAGATCGAGCGTGCTCAATTCCGGCAGGAAGCCCACGGGCGCCTGTCCCTTGCGGAAATAGGAATAGGCCAGCACCTGCTTGTCCTTGCGCGAGCGATTGTAGAGCGTGACCTTGATCTCCGTGGCCGCGCTGGGCGTCGTCGGCGGCTCGCCGGAGTGCGACTGGTCTTCCTTCCTGTTGCCCGGATCGGAAATGCTGTTCAGCAGGCCGAACAGCAGCTTCTTGCGGTCGCTCGTGGCCAAGAGCGCCGTCAGCAGCGCCGGATCCGTCGGGTCGAACATGCAGAAGATCACCGAACTCTTCGCGCCCTTGATCGTCTTGATCACCCTGTCGATCGAAAGCCGGTTCTTGGCGGGCTCCGGTGAAAAGAAGACACGCACCGTCGACTTGCCGATCTTGATCGGCTTCGACCAGTTCGCATCTTTCGCCGTGACCGCTACCGTCGGGTCCGTCGACATCAGCTTCTGGCGCGCGTTGTACAATTTGGCGAGCTGGGCCGATTCGAAGATGTGGAGCAGGTTTGCCTGGGTGGTGAGGCCCTCGGGCGTGAAGTTGGCCGAGCCCGTCAGCACACGCCCGCCCTCGACATCGACCAGGAACTTGTCGTGCATGATGGCGGTCTTCGATCTCGGCCAGCCTTCGAACCTCGCCGACTTCAGGAGCGCAATCGCCGGCCGGTCGGTCGTGTCCCTCTTCTGGTCCTGGTAGACCAGCGACAGCTTGCCCTTGAAGCCCTTCAGCGCCGGCACGATCCAGCGCTTGTCGGTGAAGTGATAGACCGCACCCTCGATGGTCTTGGCGCCAGACAGTATGCCGGCGAAGGCTTCTTCGAGGCCGTTGGCGAGCCAGTCCATGGCCTTCGGGATGTCCTTCGAGGGATCGGGAAATTCGCGGCTGAAGGCCTGCGAACTGACGACCGCTCGATTGAACCAGGTCGATATGCCGTCCTGCTCGACCAGCGGCAGCGTGACCGCGATCACCTTTTCCGCGTCGTGCTGCAGCACGAGATCCTTCGGGCCGCTGCCGCGCACCGGCGTGATGGTGTATCTGAATGTCTTGCCGCGATCCTTGTCGTCGATGCCTGCATCCCACCACAGGAATTTCTGGATGGGCGCGAGGTTGCTGGGCATCGGCTGCGCATCTGCCGTCGGCGCGCTGAAGCCGATCTTGTTGAAGAGGTAGCCGTCCTTTTCATTGGCGGCGAACCCCGGGCTGCGCAGGATCGCGAAGCCGAGAAAATCTTCGGCCTGCGCGCCGGCCGGCCAATCCATGGCGAGCAGCACCAGCGTCGGCGAGAGGTAGGCGCGAGCCGCCACTTCTTTTGACTTCGTCATCGTGCCCCTCAAAAGAAAGACCACGGGAGCACGTTTTGGTTGCGGTCAGACTACAGTCTGCGTTTCCGCGGGCTTCTTCTTGCGGAAATGGCCGAGCCAGTCAGCGAAGCCGTCGAGATAGAGATAGATCACCGGCGTGGTGAACAGCGTCAGCGCCTGGCTGACGATCAGGCCGCCCACCATGGCATAGCCGAGCGGCTGGCGGATCTCCGAGCCGGTGCCGGTTCCCAGCATCAGCGGCACGCCACCCAGAAGCGCCGCGAAGGTTGTCATCATGATCGGGCGGAAGCGCAGGAGCGCTGCCTTGCGCACCGCGTCGTGCGCCGACAGGTGCTCGGTGCGCTCGGCCACGATGGCGAAGTCGACCAGCATGATGCCGTTCTTCTTCACGATGCCGATCAGCAGGATCAGGCCGATCAGCGCGATCAGGCTGAAGTCGAAGCCGAACAGCATCAGCATCGCGAGCGCGCCGACGCCCGCCGACGGCAGGGTCGACAGGATCGTGAGCGGGTGGATGTAGCTTTCGTAGAGGATACCCAGCACGAGATAGACCACGACCAGCGCTCCCAGGATCAGCATCGGCACCGTCGACAATGAGTCCTGGAAGGCCTGGGCGTTGCCCTGGAAGGTCCGGGTGATCGTAGGCGGCACTTCGATCTGCTGGACCGCCTGGTTCACCGCATCGGTCGCCTGCCCGAGCGCCACACCCGCGGCGAGGTTGAAGCTGATGGTGATCGCGGGGAACTGACCCTGGTGACTGATCGACAGCGGCTGGATGGGTTCGGTCGTCCATTTGGCGACGGCCGAGAGCGGCACCTCGCCGTTGGTCGTCGGCGACTTGAGGAAGATGCGATCGAGGGTGGCCACGTCGCCCTGCAGCGCCGGCAGCACTTCCATGATCACGTGATAGCTCAGCAGCTGGGTGAAGTACTGGGCGATCTGGCGCTGCCCGAAGGCGTCGTACAGCGTGTCGTCGATCATCTGCAGGGAGATGCCGTAGCGCGCGGCGGCGTCGCGGTCGACGGTCAGGGTCAGGGTGGTGCCGTTCGCCTGCTGGTCGGTCGCCACGTCGCGCAGCTGCGGCAGGGTCTTGAGCTTGTCGAGAATCTTGGGCGCCCATTCGTTGAGTTGCCCGGTGTCGGGTCCCTGGAGCGTGTATTGATACTGGGTGCGCGAGGCGCGGCCGCCGACCCGCACGTCCTGCGCGGCCTGCAGGAAGAGCCTCGCCCCCTCGATCTCCTGCGCCTGGGCGCTTAGCCGCGCGATGACCTGGTCCGCGCTCGCGGTGCGCTGGTCGCGCGGCTTCAGGGTGATGAACATGCGGCCCGTGTTGAGCGGATTGCCCGCGCCGCCCACCGCCATCGCGACATGGTCGACCGCCGGATCCTTCATCACCAGGTCGCCCAGCTCGCGCTGGTGCTCGGCCATTGCGCCGAAAGACGCATCCTGTCCGACTTCGCTGATGCCGGTGAGCAGGCCGGTATCCTGCTGCGGGAAGAAGCCCTTCGGAATGGCGATGAACAGCACCACGGACAAGGCAAGCGTGGCGAAGAAGACCAGCAGGGTGATGAACTGGTGGTCGAGCACGAGATCGAGTCCGCGCTCGTAGCCCTTGAGTAACTTGTCGAAGCCGCGCTCGCTCCATTGATAGAGCTTGCCGTGACTCTCCTTCTTCTCGTGCTTGAGGAAGCGCGAGGCCATCATCGGGGTGAGCGTCAGCGACACGATCGCCGAGACGAAGATCGTCATCGACAGGGTGACGGCGAACTCGCGGAACAGGCGGCCGATAATGCCGCTCATCAGCAGCAGCGGGATCAGCACGGCGACCAGCGAGATGCTGATCGACACGATCGTGAAGGCGATCTCGCCCGAGCCCTTCAGCGCGGCCTCGAGCGGATCGTCGCCCTCTTCGAGGTAGCGCGTGATATTTTCCAGCATCACGATCGCGTCGTCGACCACGAAGCCGACCGAGATCGTGAGCGCCATCAACGAGAGATTGTCGAGCGTGTAGCCCGCCACCCACATCAGGGCAGACGCGCCCAGCAATGCCAATGGCACCGTGACCGTGGGAATGAGCGTGGCCCAGACGCTGCGCAGGAAGATGAAGATCACCATCACCACGAGCGCGATGGTGAGCAGCAGGGTGAACTGGACGTCGTGGACGGCGGCGCGAATGGTCTGGGTCCGGTCGCTGAGCGTAAAGACGTGGATCGCGGGCGACATGGTGGCGGTCAGCCGCGGCAGTGCCGCCTGGATGCGCCCGACGGTGTTGATGACGTTGGCGCCGGGCTGCTGGAAGATCACCAGGAAGATGCCGCGCTTGCCGTCCGCCCAGCCCGCCGACCTTATGTCTTCGGGGCCCGCCACCGCGGCGCCGAGATCGCGCACCCGCAGCGCGCCGCCGTTGCGATAGGCCACGATGACGTCGTTCCAGGGCTCGGCCTCCAGTATCTGGTCGTTGGCATAGATCGCGTAGGCGCGGGTCGGCCCGTCTACGGTGCCCTTCGGACTGTCGACGGTCGCGACCGACAGAGGCCCGCGGACGTCCTCGAGCGACAGGCCCTTGGCCACCAGCTTGGCCGGATCGAGCTGGATGCGAACCGACCGCTTCTGCTGGCCGCCCACGAGCACCTGGGCCACTCCCGAGATCTGGCTGATCTGCTGCGACAGCTTGGTCTCGACCTCGTCGTCGACGTCGGTGAGCGGCATCGTGTCGGACGTCGCGCCGAGCAGCAGGATCGGCGAATCGGCAGGGTTCACCTTGCGATAGGTCGGCGGACTGGGAAGGTTCTTCGGAAGCTGGCCGCCCGCGGCATTGATCGCGGCCTGCACGTCGTTGGCCGCGCCGTCGATGTTGCGGTCGAGATCGAACTGGATCGTGATGGCGGTCGAGCCGGCGGTGCTGATCGAGGTGAGCTGCGCCACGCCGGGGACCTGCGACAGCTGGCTCTCGATCGGCTGTGCCACGGACGAGGCCATCGTCTCGGGACTGGCGCCGGGCAAGGAGGCCGAGACCTGGATGGTCGGAAAATCGACCTGCGGCAGCGGCGCCACCGGCAGCTTCGGATAGGCGACCAGGCCACAAAAGAGGATGCCCACCATCAGCAGCGAGGTGGCGATCGGTTGCCGGATGAACGGCGCGGAGACGTTAGTCGCCATTTTCTTGCATCGCCGCTGCGGCCGGACCGCGCGCGATCTGGCGCGGATTGGGCGTTGAAACTCCTGCGTTCTTTGGCTGGATCAAAGTGCCCTTCTGCAGCCGCGACTGTCCCGACACGACGACCTTCTGGCCGGCGGCAAGTCCGTCCGTGACGACGGCCTTGCCGTTGCCCCGTTGGCTCACCTTGACCGGCTTCACGTCGACCTTGTTGTCCTCGCCCACGAGGTAGACGAACAGCCCGTTGGGTCCGTGCTGCACGGCGTCCTGAGGCACCACCGCCACGTCCTTCAGGGTCTCGACCAGCAACAGGGTCGAGACCGATAGCCCCGGCCAGAGCGCGTTGTCCTTGTTGTCGAAGCTCGCCTTCATGCGGATCGTGCCGGCAGCCTGGTCGACCTCGTTGTTCACCAGCGCGAGCTTGCCCTTGGACAGGGTCTTGAGCCCGTCGGACGTCTGGGCGATCACCTCGACATCTCCGTCCGCCAGCGCCTTGTTGATCCCGACGACCTGCTCTTCGGGCGCCGTCAGCACGACCGAGATCGGCTGCAGCTGGACGATCGTCACGATGCCGGTGGTGTCGGCGGCATGGACGTTGTTGCCCTGGTCGACGAGACGAAACCCGGTGCGGCCGGATATCGGCGCGCGAATGGTGGTGTAGGCGACCTGCGTGCGCGCGTTGTCGATCGCGCCCTGGTCTCCCTTGATCTGCGACTCCAGCCCGCTGACCTTGGCGCGCTGGGTGTCGAGCTGCTGGCGGGTCGCGAAATTCTGCTTGGCCAGGTCGGTGAAGCGCGTGAGATCGAGGCGGGCGTTCTCGAGATCGAACTCGTCCTGCTTCTTCTTCGCCTCCGCCTGGTCGAGCGCGGCCTGATACGGGCGCGGGTCGATCTCGGCGATGATGTCGCCTTCCTTGACCATCTGACCCTGCCGGAAGCCGATCTTGATCACTTCGCCGTCAACCCGGCTCCTCACCGTGACTGTGTTGAACGGCTGCACCACGCCGAGGCCCTTCAGGAAGATCGGGAAATCGGCCTTCTCGACCGCCGCGACGGTCACGGGGATGGCGGCCGGCGGCTTGCTTTTGGCCTGTTTTTCAGCCTCCAGCGCATGCCAATGGTGCCAGGCGAAGTATCCTCCGCCCGCAATCACCAGCACGCCCAGGACCATAACCCCGGCCCGGGACCATGATCCGAGCTTCCGCATCCACCGGGAGGACATACCTACTCCACACTTCGAGCCCCCAACGCCGAAGATACGAAGTAGGTTCCCGATCAGTTCCCCGTCAGGGCCTGGTACACTAGGTCGCGCATCAGATATCGGTACGGAAGACGGGCGGTCTGCGATTGCATCATGAAGACCACGTACATCCGTTCGCGCGGATCGTGCCAGAAGTAGGTGCCGTAGGCGCCGCCCCAGTAGTAGTCGTTGGGCGAGCCCGGCAGCGGATTGCGACCCTGCTCGGTGCGGACGGCGAAGCCCAGGCCGAAGCCCTGCCCCATCTGGGCGCTGGGTTCGAGCGCCTCGAAGCGATACATGTCCTCGCCCATCACGATATCCGGCGGCAGATGGTTCGCCGTCATCAGGTCGATCGTCTTGCGCGAGATGATGCGCACGCCGTCGAGTTGGCCGCCGCCGGCGAACATCTGCAGGAAGCGCGCATAGTCGGCGGCCGTCGATACCATGCCGCCGCCGCCCGACTTCCACGCCGTCTTCAGGGTGATGTCCGGAATGACCGGCATTTCGTTCTTCGGCCCTTCCTTCTGCGGCTGCGCACCGCGGTCCTTCTTGTCGGGCGACGCTTCGAACGCCGTCTCGCCCATCTTGAGCGGCTTGGTGATGCGCTCCTCGATGAACTTGTCGAGTGTCGTGCCCGAGGCGACTTCGATGACGCGGCCCAGCACGTCCATCGACATCGAATACTCCCAGTGCGTACCGGGCTGGTAGAGCAGCGGCAGCTTGGCGAGCTTCTCGACCATCTCCGCGTTGGTCTGGTCCGGGACCATGACCTTCATCTCCATGTAGGCCTGCTTCACCTTGTTGCTGCCCGCGGCGCCGTAGGTGAGGCCCGAAGTGTGGCGCAGCAGGTCCTGCACGGTCATCGGCCGGAACTGCGGCTCGGTCGTGATCTCGACGGTGCCGTCGGCGTTCTCCTTCTTCACCGCGACCTTGGTGTCGGCGAAGGCCGGGATGTATTTCGAGACCGGATCGGCCAGCGAGAGCTTGCCTTCCTCCGCCAGGATCATGGCGGCGACGGCCACGATCGGCTTGGTCATCGAGGCGATGCGGAAGATCGTGTCGGTCTTCATCGGTGCCTTGGCTTCCTTGTCGCGATAGCCGAAGGCGTCGAACATCACGATCTTGCCGTTGCGTGCGATCAGCACCACGGCGCCCGGCAGCTCGCCCGCCTTGACGCCCTCATTGATGCGGTCCGCCAGATGCTTCAGGCGCGTGCTAGAGAAGCCCACCTCTTCCGGCGACTGCGCCTTGGGCAACCCCTGCGCGCCGGCCGATGCGGCGATCGAGAGCGTCAGCGCGGCAAGTCCAATGGCTCGAAAAATCGTCATACTCCCTCCAATTTTCTTCGTATCAGGCGACCGTGTCCGAAAACCGCCAGACCAGGCGCAAGGCCCCTCCTAAATAGCCCACCAGCCCCTGAGGAGTCTTGGACATGGCCACCAATCGCCGCGAACTGCCGCTCGACGCACCCGCCGACAAGGTCTGGGCGGCTCTGCGGGATTTCGAACAGGTGCACACGAAGGTGGCGCCGGGCTTCCTCACCGGTCTCTGGATGGACCGGGGCGACCGCATCGTGACCTTCTTCAACGGGCTGGTCGCGCGCGAGCGGCTGGTCACTCTGGACGATGCCGACAAGCGGCTCGTCTATACGATCGTCGAGGGAGCCGCCTCGCACTACAACGCCGCGGTGCAGGTCTTTCCCGAAGGGCCGGGAAAATGCAGGCTGGTCTGGACTATCGACCTGCTGCCGGACGAGATGGCGCCGGCCGTCGCCGGCATGATGGACCGTGCCCGGACCTCCATGAAGAAGACGCTGGAAGGCTAGGGCCCGTCCCTGTAAGACGCGGGCCATGAAGATTTCCGCCCGCGACATCGACCATCTCACCCTCAATTCCACCGAGCCTGGCGCCGTCGCCGCCAAGCTGGAACAGCTCGGTTTCACCCTGACGCCGGACGGCGTCTGGCCGCGCTGCATCTGCTTCGTGCCTGCCGACGAGGACATTCCCAACTACGTCGAAATAGCCGAAAGCCCGGTCGACTTCATGAACGTGGCGATGAACGTCGAGGAGCTCAAAGGCGATAAGCGCACTTTCAAGTGGGAAGGCGAGGAAGGCGACATCGAGGGCGGCCTGATCGTGGGCGAAGGTGGCGGGCCCGTGCCCTGGTTGCCGGTGCAGCAGCTCAATCCGGATGCTTTCGTCGAGCCCGAACTGGTCGTCCATCCTAACGGCGCCCTCGCCTTCATTTGCGTCCATGCCGTGTCGGATGATCCCAAGGACACCGCCAAGCAGCTCAAGGCAACGTGGGGCGGCGAAACCGAGGAGATATTCGACGGCTGCGTGCTGGTGCGGACCGGCATGGTGGAACTTCTGATCTGGTCGCCGGCGGCGTGGCTGAAAGAGTACAAGGCGATCGAGGTGATGGAGCCGGTGCGCAAGCCCTCGATCGTGGGCATCGCTGTCGCCGTCGAACGTGCCCGGCCGCTTCAGGCGCTGCTGCGCTCCAACAACGTGCCGTTTGCCGTCACCGAAGGCGATCGCGTGCTGGTGTCGCCGGAGACGACAGGCGGCCTGCTGATCGAGTTCATGCCCCAGAATTAAGAGGCGGCCATCCACTTCCGCCAGACCGGGCTCGCCAGGATGAGTTCGCTCATCCGCGAGTAGCCGCCCGCGCCTGGATGCGCGCCGTCGCCCGCCCGCGCCTCGTCGAGCCACAGCGGCGTCGCCATCAGCTGGTCGAACACCGACAGGAACGGCACGCCGAGCCGTGCGCAGAGTGGCCCATAGGCCTGGTCGAGCGCACGCGACCGGACGCGAATGCCCTCGTCCGGCATCGGCACCGCGCCGATCATGAAGATCGGCCAGCGCGCCTTGGCTTCCGTCAGCATCGCCTCGGCATCGGCCATGGTCAGCGCCGGATCACGCTCCTGCGCGGCATCGTTCACGCCAAACGAGAAAACGACGCGGCCCTCGTACTCGGCCGGCAGGCGGCGTTCGACTTCACTCTTCCAATGCGCCCGGATCTGGTCGGAACGGTCGCGGCGGACGCCGAGATTGTAGCCGGTGAGCTCCGGATGTCGCTTGCGCTCGTCCTGCAGCACGCGGCCGACCCAGCCGAGATGGGCATGGTCGCCCGTGCCGTTGGTCATGCTGTCGCCGACGAAGCAGATCCGCATCAGAAGAGAGGCGTTGGTGCCTGCGGCACGCCTTTCCAGAACTCGAGGTCGTGGCCGAAGATCAGCCTCGCTCCACCCTTCTCCAGGGCCTCGAGATGGTCGAGCGACTTCAGCATCGCCTCGCGGTCGAAGACGAAACGCGGCAGGCGGCGTTCGCGCAGTGTCTGGCAGAAGTAGCAGGAATCTCCGGTGAGCACGACCGTGCCCTTCTCCGTGCGCACCTTCAGCGATTGATGTCCCGGCGTATGGCCGTACGTCGGGAAGGTCACGACGCTGCCGTCGCCGAACAGGTCATGCTCGCCTTCGACCACTTTCACCGGATGGCCGTAGTCGACGTCGCCCTTGTTGAAGCCCAGCTTGCCCGCGGTCTCGGGATCGCTGACGGCCTGCCATTCCGGCTTCTGCACGATCAGTGTCGCGTTAGGGATCAGCCCGTTGCCGCCGGAATGATCGAAATGCATGTGCGAGACGATGATGAAGTCGATCTTGGTCGGATCTCGACCAATCGATTCGAGCTTGGACTTCACGTCATCCGTTGGCCCAAAGCCGCTGAGATCGAACAGCTTCAACGCGCGCTCGCTGATCCGCGTCTCGGGCTTGGTGCGCAAGTCGGGATGCATTCCCGTGTCATAGAGGGCACGGCCCTTGGGATGCTCGATCAGGAATGACGGGATGGGCAGGGCGACGTTATGGTCGCCAGCGCCTTCCATCAGGTGTCCCAGCGGGCCCGACAAGTGGCCGCAGGTCATTGCATAGAGCTTTGCGGTCATGCCACGAGGTTAGCACAGGCTGCCCATGGAACCGAAACGGCAAGAAGGGCGTTGCTGAAACCGTGATGCGCACTCCGATCGAGGATTACGGCATGATCGGCGACGGCCATACGGCCGCGCTGGTCGGAAAGAACGGCTCGGTCGACTGGCTGTGCTGGCCAACCTTCGACTCCGACGCCTGCTTCGCTTCCCTGCTCGGCGGCCAGAGCAACGGCTTCTGGCTGATCACCCCCAGCGAGGAGATCAAGTCGGTCAAGCGGCGCTACCGGCCCGACACCCTGATCCTGGAAACCACGTTCGTGACCGCAGGCGGCCAGGTCACCCTGATCGACTTCATGCCGACGAACGGCAGCGTCTCGCACCTGATCCGCATCGCGCGCTGCGACGAAGGCGAGGTGCCGATGTGCATGGAGCTGATGCTGCGCTTCGGTTATGGCGCCACGACGCCCTGGGTGACGCGGCTGGACGACGGCACATTGCGCGCGGTCGCCGGGCCCGACATGGCTACCTTGCGCACGCCCGCGCGGCTCCTCGGCGAGAACTTCAAGACGATGGCGATGTTCGCCCTCACCAAGGGCCGCAGCATGCCCTTCGTGCTGAGCTATGGCCCATCGCATCTCGATCTGCCGCCGCCGGTCGATGCGCATGAAGCGCTCGAACAGTGCGAGACGTTCTGGCGCGACTGGACGGCCACCACCAAGGCCGAGGGTCCCTACAGGGACGCCATCGTGCGCTCGCTGATCACGCTCAAGAGCCTTGTCTACCGGCCGAGCGGCGGCATCGTGGCCGCTCCCACGACCTCCCTGCCCGAGCAGTTCGGCAGCGAGCGCAATTGGGACTATCGCCTGTGCTGGCTGCGCGATTCCACGCTCACGCTCCTGGCCATGATGAACGCCGGCATCTACGACGAGGCGGCCGCCTGGCGCGACTGGCTGCAGCGTGCCGTCGCGGGTTCGCCCGACGAGATGCAGATCATGTACGGCCTGCACGGCGAGCGGCGGCTCACCGAATGGGAAGTCGACTGGCTGCCGGGCTACGCCGACTCGAAGCCGGTGCGCATCGGCAATGCCGCGCACGAGCAGTTCCAGCTCGACGTCTACGGCGAGCTGATGGATTCCTTCGAGCAGGCGCGCAAGGGCGGCATCGCCTCGACCGACGGCGGCTGGGAGATGCAGCGCACCCTGCTCAGGCATGTCGCCGAGATCTGGGACGATCCCGACAGCGGCATCTGGGAGAGCCGCGGCCCGACGCGCCACTACGTGTATTCCAAGGCGATGGCCTGGGTGTGCTTCGACCGCGGCATCAAGGCCGTCGAGAACTACGGCCTCAAGGGGCCGGTCGAGGACTGGCGCCGCCTCCGCGGCCAGATCCATGCCGACATCTGCGCCCTGGGCTTCGACACCGAGCGCAACAGCTTCAAGGCGGCCTACGACGGCAACGACCTCGATGCGAGCCTGTTGCTGCTCGCACAGACCGGCTTCGTCACACCCGACGATCCGCGCTTCGTGGGCACCGTCCAGGCGATCGAGAAGGAGCTGCTCCGCGACGGCTTCGTGATGCGCTACAACACGCACCGCACCGACGACGGTCTCAAGCCCGGCGAAGGCGCGTTCCTCGCCTGCAGCTTCTGGCTATGCGACGCCTACAAGTCGATCGGCCGGCACGGCGACGCCGAGGAACTGTTCGAGCGCCTGCTCGCCATCCGCAACGATCTCGGCCTGCTCGCGGAGGAGTACGAGCCGCGCGGGAAACGCCACCAGGGCAACTTCCCGCAGGCCTTCTCTCACGTCGGCGTGATCAACACCGCCTTCAACCTGACCCGCGGCACCAAGCCCGCCGAGCAGCGCGCCGACGGCGAGAAAGGCCTGAAGGCCGGCGCGGAGGTCAGGCGTCCAGAGCCTTCTTCAGCAGATCGTTGACGATCTTCGGGTTGGCCTTGCCGCCCGTCGACTTCATGACCTGACCGACGAACCAACCCAGCATCGTGGGCTTGGCCCGATAGGCCTCGACCTGCTTGGGGTTCGCCGCGACGATCTCCTTGATCGCCGCCTCGATCGCGCCGGTGTCGGTGACCTGCTTCATGCCGCGCTCTTCGACGAGCGCCGCCGGATCCTTGCCGGTCTCCTCCATGATCACGAACAGGTCCTTGGCGATGCGACCGGAAATAGTGCCGTCCTTCTGCAGGTCGAGCAGCTTGCCGAGATGCTCCGCCTTGATCGGCGACTCCGCGATCGAGACGCCGCGCCGGTTCAGCATGGCGAAGAAGTCGCCGGTGACGAGCTTCACGGCCTCCTTGGCGTCGCGGCCCTTGGCCACGCTGTCGAAGAACGCCGCGGTCTCTTTTTCCAGGACCAGCACGCCCGCGTCATAGGGCGTCAGGCCGTACTCCTTGATGAAGCGCGCCTTCCGGGCGTCCGGCAGCTCCGGCAGCGTGGCCTTGATGCCGTCGACGAATTCCTGCGTCAGCACCAGCGGCAGCAAGTCGGGATCGGGAAAGTAGCGGTAGTCGTGCGCGTCTTCCTTGGAGCGCAGCGAGCGCGTCTCGCCCTTGGCCGGCTCGAACTGGCGCGTCTCCTGCACGATCTTGCCGCCGCCTTCGATCACCTCGACCTGGCGACGCGCCTCGAACTCGATCGCCTGCTTCACGAAACGGATCGAGTTCACGTTCTTGATCTCGCAGCGCGTGCCCAGCTCGCCGCCCGGCTTGCGCACCGACACGTTGACGTCGCAACGCATGGAGCCCTCGTCCATGTTGCCGTCGCAGGTGCCGAGATAGCGCACGATCGAGCGCAGCTTGGTGAGGTACGCCGCCGCCTCGTCGGCCGTGCGCATGTCAGGCCGGCTCACGATCTCCATCAACGCCACGCCCGAGCGGTTCAGGTCGACATAGCTCTGGCTGGGATGCTGGTCGTGCAGGGTCTTTGCCGCATCCTGCTCGAGATGCAGCCGCTCGATGCCGATCTTCTTGGTGACGCCGCCGTCCAGATCGATCTCGACCACGCCCTCGCCCACGATCGGATCCTTGAACTGCGAGATCTGATAGCCCTGCGGCAGATCGGCGTAGAAGTAGTTCTTGCGGTCGAACACCGAGCGCAGGTTGATCTTGGCATTGAGGCCAAGACCGGTGCGCACGGCCTGCTCCACGCAGCGCTCGTTGATCACGGGCAGCATGCCGGGCATGGCGGCGTCGACCAGCGACACCTGGGTGTTGGGATCGGCGCCGAACGTGGTCGGGGCACCGGAGAAAAGTTTGGCGTCGGAGATGACCTGGGCATGGACTTCCAGCCCAAGCACGATCTCCCAATCGCCGGTTTCGCCTTTGATCAGTGACATAAGGGGTAAATAGCGACTCGGGTGGCTCTTTGCAAAAAGATCGCGCTATGCCCTTCTCCCGTCATGGAAATACGGGATGCCAGACCGGCCGACGCGGAGGCCGCCTGCGAGGTCATGCGCCGCTCGATCGCCGAGCTCTGTGAGGCCGATCACCGCGGCCATCCCGCGATCCTCGAGGCCTGGCTGGCCAACAAGAAGCCGGAAATCTTCAGGAGCTGGCTCGCCGAGCCGGACAATTCGATGCTGGTCGCCGTCGAGGACGGCCGTATCCTGGCCGTCGGCGCAGTGCGCGACAGCGGCGAGATCACCTTGAACTACGTCTCGCCCGACGCCCGCTTCAGGGGCGTGAGCCGCACGCTGCTGGCGGCGCTCGAGCGGCGCGCAATCGAGCGCGGCAGCCATCGGTGCCGCCTGGCCAGCACGGCCACGGCGCGGCGCTTCTATCTTGCCAATGGCTATGTCGAAACCGGCCAGCCAGGCGGGCAGTTCGGCACGTCGTCGGGCTTTCCCATGAGCAAGGCGCTGAAGTAGTCTCCCGGCCAACAAGCAAGACTGATTGAAAAAAGCCAGGGAGGACTACCAGTGACGATCCTACGCCGCCGCGCGTTGCTCGCGGGCGTCTCGCTTCTCGCCGCGCCTGTTGCCGGCCCGGCCCTCCTCCCGGCCGTCGCCCGCGCGCAGAGCGCCGCCGAGTGGCCCAAGGGCCAGGTCAAGATCATCGTGCCCTTCCCGCCCGGCGGCTCGACCGATCCGGTGGCGCGCATCATCCAGGCCAAGCTGATCGACATGACGGGCTGGAATGTGCTGATCGACAACAAGCCGGGCGGCACCGGCGCGGTGGGCTCCGCAGTCGCGGCCAAGTCGGCGCCCGACGGCCAGACCTGGATGATCACCTTCGACAGCCACATCCTCAATCCGGCGTTCGCTTCGGGCCTGCCCTACAAGGACTCCGACCTGTTCAACGTCATGGAGATCGGCCGCACGCCGCAGGCTCTCGTGGCGCATCCCGACCGGCCCTACAAATCCTTCGCCGAAGTCGTCGAGGACGCGAAGAAGCGGCCGGGCAAGGTCAGCATCGGCGTGCTGGGCGCCAGCCAGGCGCTGGTGCTGATGACGCTGATCAAGAAGGAGAACGACGTCGACCTGAACCTCATTCCCTACAAGGGCGGCGGGCCGCTCAACCAGGACATCCTGGCCGGCGTCACGGACGTGGCGATCGGCAGCCTCACCTCGCTCAGCCCGCACATCGTGGCCAAGAAGGTCCGCCCGATCGGCGTCACCGGCGAGGCGCGCACGCCCGCCCTGCCCGAAACGCCGACCCTCATCGAGCAGAAGATCAAGGGCTTCCCGTCCTATTCCTGGTGGGGCGTCTATGCGCCTTCAGGCACGCCGCGGCCGATCGTCGACAAGATGCATGAGGCCATCACCAAGGCCGTGCGCTCGCCCGACGTCACGCAGAAGTTCGTCGAGCAGTTCAACATGGAGATCCTGACCAGCACGCCCGAGAACTTCGCCGCCTATCAGAAGAGCGAGCAGGAGCGCTGGTTCAAGGTCATCAAGGACAACGACATCAAGGGCGACTAGGTCAGCGGGTTCGCCGGCCAACACGAATCTTACATCGATCGTTCACGCCGTCGACACGGAAGTGCGTTATTGGCTTCCGAGTTGTGGTGGGTCCTCGTTCGCCTTTCTCGGCCATTGGACGGAGCGGCTCGACGCTGTCGTGCGCTCTGTTCGTCCTGATGGTCTTGCTGGTCATTTATCGCGATCAGGACCTCCAGCCCGGAATCTACCTTCTCAGCTTTTGGCACTACTATCTGTATTGGCTGGCCTTCACCTTCGGCGCGATCGATTTCGACGTCTTCAAGCGCGACGCCATCGCCATGAAGACCGTCTCGGTCGCGGCCCTGGCGATCGTCTATCTACGTGCCCCGCTTGACCCAGCCTCGCTGGCCGTGATTGCCGGCGGCATCCTGTTGAATGTCCGGGCCGCCGCGATCCTGGGCCTGGACCGGACCTACTACGGTCGCGAGGTGGCCGGCCTGCCGCCGCACCGCATGACCGCCTTTCCCTATTCGCTGACGGCGCATCCGATGATCCTGGGCAACGTGGCAGCCTTCGGCGGCACGCTGATCAACGCCGATTTCCGGGAGCAGTGGTGGCCGTTGGCGGGCCTGCATGTGGCTCTCAACATCGGGCTCCTCGCCATGGAGCTGGCCGGTCCCGGGCGCCGCCGTGGCGTGCGGATCGCCGGCGGCCTCGTCACGGCGGGAATCCTGCTCGCCGCGCTGTTCTGGCTGCCCGACCTACTTCTGGTCGCGGCGGCGTTGGCGTGCGCCGGAGCGCTATACCGTTGCTATACGGCGTCCCGACAGATCTCACGGAGTCCCTCATGAGCACCCTCCTGGCCGAGCCGATGGCCGGTCCGTCGCAGCGTTTTCCGGCGACGGTCGGCCGGTTCGACGATCCTTCCGACCGGGCCGTCATCGATGGGCTGACGCGATGGGTGGAAGATCGCTATCGCGCGGACCTGCTCGAGCGCTCCTCCAAGCATGTCTATGTCAGCACGCTCCCCGCGCCGGCGATCGAGCAGATCGACCGGTTGCGCGACAGCCCGATCATCCGTTCCCTGATCGCGCGGCAGGTCCAGGCGCGCAGTGTCATCGCGCCGATGAAGCACACCGACGAGCTCTATATTTCGAACTACAACAAGGACCACGGGGGCGACCAGGGGCTCTTCGACAAGCACTACGACGGCAACCTGCGCTTCCTGTCGTCGAGCGTAGTCGTGCGCGCGCTGATCTATCTGCAGTCCGATGCCACCTACAAAGTCGTTTTCCACGACAGCCAGGTCGAGAAATCCTTCGCGAGCTACGAGTTCGGCCTTCTGGATTTCCATCGCGAGCTGCATTGGGTCGAAGGCGAGTACAATCCGGCCGATCGCCAGCGCATCCTGCTGAAGTGCAACTATCTGATCACCCCGCCGAACGCCGCCCTGACGAGCCGTGCCGCGCTCGCCGCCAACACTGCCGTATTCTATGTCGTCAAATCGGCGATGGAATATTCCAAGAGCCCGCGCACGCCGCCGCAGTTCGCGGTCGGGCTGTTGTGCAATCTCTTCCGGCGCCTCAACAACATCCACCCGCTGGTGCCGCCGGGGTTCATCGCCGCCCTGTTGGCGGCACTCGGCGGGGCGATCGTTCGCGCCATCTAGAGCGCGCTCACTCGTCCTGCGTGCCCTTCAGATCCGCTTCGAAGCCCACGAGGAGCGCGCCATGGATGGCGACATCCTTGCCGTCGAAGGTGAAGGCAAAGAGGCCCGCATCGTCGTTGCCCACGGTCTGGATCTCGAGCTGGAAAGTCTTGTCGTCGAGCCATCGGCCCTTGGCGGCGCTCTGACCGTAGAGGCGGCGCCCGCCGATGGCGTAATGGCCGTCGAGGCCGATCGGACCGCCGAAGTGCCGGCGGTCTGATTCGTAGGCATAACTCGCCGCGCCGTTCTTGAAGGTCAGCGAAAAGGCGTCGAGCCTCAATCTGTTGGGCTGTATGCGATAGACCTTGCCGGAGATCGCCGGCGCCAGCGGTGAGGACCCAGCGCTCTCTGTGCGCGCCTCGATCGCCACCTGCTTGGTCTTGTCGGCAAGGGCCGCGAGCGCCGCCGGATCCTCGGGCAATGGCGAGGCCGACTGGGCCGCCGCGTACAGGCGATCGATCACCAGCCCGAAGCGATAGCCGGGCTTGCTGGGCTTGCCGAGGGCGTTGCTGTAGCGGACGGCGCCGGTGAACACCGCGACCACGTCGATCTTCGGCATGACGACGATGAGCTGGCGGTCGAAGCCCACCGCCATGAACATGTCGCGCGCCGGGATCGACCAGAAGAGATTGCCGTAGCGCAGGTCAGGTCCCAGTCCCATCTCGACCTTGGCGTGGCGCGCCTGGTCGATCCAGCCCGCCGGCAACAACCGCCTGCCCTGCCACACGCCGTCCTGCAGCCACAGCCGGCCGAGCCATGCCATGTCGCGCGGCTGCAGGTAGAGACCCGCGCCGCCCGCCGACACGTGCTGCGGATCGCTGCGCCACTGCACGTCGTCGATGCCGAGCGGCCCGAACAGCTTCTCCTCGGCATAGTCCTGCGCGCTGCGGCGCGCGACCTTCGAGAGGATCGCCGACAGGAGATGCGGATTGCCGCTGTTGTAGTCGAACGTCGTCCCCGGATCGTGAGCCATCGGCCGGTCGAGGATGAACTGGACCCAGTCGCGGCTGCGTTCCATCTCGAGGAACGAGACCGGCAGGGTGTTGTTCAGCGGCTCCTGCCAGTCGAGGCCCGAGGTCATGTCGAGCAGATGCCGTAAGGTCATCGCCTTCTTGCGGCCGTCCGTATTGGCAAAGGTGCGTCCGGGAAAGAAGTCGAGCACCGGCTGGTCGAGGCTATTGATCAGCCCTTCGTCGAGCGCGATCGCGACCAGGCTGCCGATGACCGACTTGGTCGCGGAGTTGATGCGATGCTTTGTGGCCGGCGCGAACGGCGCGTAATAGGCCTCGGCGACGATCGTGCCGTGGCGCGTGACCAGCACGCTGTCCATGCCGTTGCCGATCCCGAAGTCGATGAGCTTGGTCAACTCCTGCGAGCTCATGCCCTGCGCTTCGGGCGAACTCGTCGGCCATTCCTCGGCCCGCGCCGTCAGGGGCGCAAGCAGGAAGACCAGGACCGCGGCAAGAAGTGTTCTCATGGCGTCATCCGCACGGTGATTGTGACACGAGGTGCTGCCATACTGACGTGGCCGGGAGGAACAATGAACAAACTTCGTCGCCGTACCTTGCTGCCGCTGCTGATAGCGCCCACCCCTTTTTTCTCCATTGCAGCGCGTGCGCAAGGAAGCGACTGGCCCAAGGGCCCGATTCGCGTCGTCGTGCCCTTCCCGCCCGGCGGCACGACCGATCCGGTGGCCCGCCTGCTCGCCGCCAAGGTGAGTGACAACACCGGCTGGGCCACGGTGATCGACAACAAGCCGGGCGCCGCCGGTGCGATCGGTGCGGCGATCGCGGCCAAGGCGCCGCCCGACGGCATGACCTGGATGATCACCTTCGACAGCCACATCCTCAGTCCCGCTTTCACGCCGAACCTGCCCTACAAGGACTCCGAGCTGCTGAACGTAATGCTGGTCGGCCGCGCGCCGCTGGCCATCGCCTGCCATCCCGACCGTCCCTACAAGACGATGAACGACGTCATGGCCGACGCGAAGGCGCGCCCCGGCAAGGTCAGCGTCGGCCTGCTGTCGGCAAGCGGCGCGCTGCTGCTCGCCTCCTACCTGCAGAAGGCCAACCGCTTCGAGCTCAACCAGATCTACTACAAGGGCGGCGGCCCGACGGTGCAGGACGTGCTGGCCGGCGTCACCGACATCACCGTCACCACGCTCGGCGCGCTGCAGCCGCACTTTCGCGCGGGCAAGCTGCGCGCGCTTGCGACCACCGGCGAGAAGCGCGCGCCCAGCCTGCCCGACGTTCCCACCGTGGGAGAGCAAGGTCTGAAGACCTACCCGACCTACTCGTGGTGGGGTGTCTATGTGCCGACCGGCACGCCGCGCCCGATCGTCGATCGCCTGAACGCCGAGCTCGCCAAGGCCGCCCGTGCACCCGACGTCGCCCAGAAATTCGCCGAGCAGATCGACATGGAGATCGTGGCCAGCACGCCCGAGGAATTCGCGGCTTTCCAGACGAGCGAGCACGACCGCTGGTTCAAGGTCATCAAGGACAACGACATCAAGGGCGACTGAGGCCAGAAACGCCGCCCAGGCTAGCGTCACCCTACGCGCAAGTTTCTTCTCAAACTATTTTTCATCGACGGGTTGATCGTGCCCTGGGCCGGTCTACCTAAACCGTAGCGGCACAGCCGAGCCGCCGAACACGTCTGTTCGTGACCACGCCCTGTGGAAGGCCCGCAACCACCCGAATGGATTTTCCAACCGAGAGGAGTGCGCAATGAAACTCAATGAAGCCCAGATCGAACAGACCTTGCACCAACTGGAGGGCGAAGCCATCCCGGCCGAACATCCCGTGGTGCCGCAACTCGAACGGCTCTACGGCGACCACACCTATTTCCTCGACGGCAAGGGGCTCAACATCGTCGAGCCCGTCGACGCGGACCTGTTCGACGGCCGCCGCTGCGTGGTGGTGAACCTGGCCAACTGGACCAATTCCGCGGCCTCGAGCCTTCAGCCTCATGCGCCCGAGGTGACGGAGATCGTGGTCGACCTTGAGGGCCGTCCGCACTGACGGCCCACCGCTGACGATTCACCGCTGAACATCCACTGCGGTCACACGACCATCACAGGACAGAGGCGGCCGGTTCTGTTTGAGATCGGCCGCGCGCGATTCGACGCCCATCGCCAAAGAACCATTCAGTATGGGATTTTATTCATGACTTCGAAGACCGGATTCTTCGCACTGCCCGCCGTCGCATCGGCACTCGTCGCGGCCGGCCTGATGTTCGCACCGATCGCGAATGCCCAGACACCTTCTCCCGCTGCACCGTCGACCACGAAACCCGGCCCGTCGTCCGACATCCCGGACAAGAAACTCGACGCGGCCGCGGCCGCCGCGAAAAAGGTCGTCGCGCTCAGTGACGAGTACGAGCAGAAAATCGCCAAGGCGCCTGAAGCCGACAAGCAGCGTCTCTCCGGCGAAGCAAAGCAGGCCACGATCAAGGCGGTTTCCGACGAAGGCCTGTCGATCGACGAGTACGCCTCGATCATGCGCACGGCGCAGAACGATCCTGCCGTTCGCGACAGGCTGATCAAGCGGCTGAAGTAGCGGCCGCTCGCCCCTTCAGGCTCTCTGCGGCCCCCGCACCAGCCTGCCCGGCAGCGCGCCGGTGGCCTCGCCGTCGCGATAGGTGACGGCGCCCGACACGATGGTGGCGCGATAGCCCGACGCGCGCTGCAACAGGCGCTTGCCGCCGGCCGGCAGGTCCCACTTCATGACCGGCGCCTCGACCCGGAGCCTGTCGAAATCGATCACGTTGAGGTCGGCCCTGTAGCCCGGCGCCACGACGCCGCGGTCGCCGAGCCCGACGGCGTTCGCATTGTCGCTGGTGTGGCGCTTGACCAGCCACGACACGTCGAGCCGGCCGGTCTTGCGGTCGCGGCCCCAATGGGCGAGCAAGTACGTCGGATAGGAACCATCCGAGATCAGCCCGACATGCGCGCCGCCATCGCCCAGCCCGATCAGCGTGTGCGGGCTCTGCATCATCTCGCTGCAGCAATCGAGATTGTAGGCGGCGTAGTTGGCGAATGGCGCGAAGATGAAGTTCGTGCCCTCGCCTTCGATCATATAGTCGTACACGACCTCGCGCGGATCGCGGCCTTCGCGGCGCGCGCGGGCGCCGAGCGAGCTTTCCTGCGGCGGCTCGTAATCGGGCGGATCGCCCAGCGGGAACATGCGGTCGTAGTCGGTGAGGCGCGCGGCCATCTCCGACCTGAGCGGAGCCTCACTCTCCTTCCGCAGCGTCGCGCGGAACGACGGATCGCGCATGATCGCGAGGCGTTCGCCCACCGTCTTGTGGGCGATCGCCTTGTAGGCCGGGCACATCGAGAACGGCGTGCGGCTCGCCTGCAAGCCCTGCAGCACGCCGATCGGCCGAGGTGCCACCTGCGCCTTGGCCGCGTGACCCTTCGCCGCCAGCCCTTCGACCAGACCCAGCAGGCGACGCCAGCCGTCGGGCCGCCGGTGAGCCTGCGCCAGCGATACCGAGAACGGCCGGCCTGACGCCGACAGCAGGCGGTCAAGCATCTCGAACTCGCTCTCGGGGCTGGGCGTGTTGAAATCGGAGATGAACTCGATCACGCCCGAGCCCGCGTCCTTCATGCCGAGCGCGATGCCCAGCAGCTCCGCCTCCGAGGCGCGCAGCGACGGCGTCGGATCGCCCTTCACCGTGCGATGGTTGAGCGTGCGCGAGGTCGAGAAGCCCAGCGCGCCGGCGCGCATCGCCTCGGCCGTCAGCGCGCGCATCCGCGCCACTTCGTCGGATGTGGCCTCCTCCAGCCGGGCCGCGCGCTCGCCCATCACGAACACGCGCAGCGCGCCGTGCGGCAGCTGGGCGCCGAGATCCATGTCGCGCGGCTTGGCGGCCAGTGCGTCGAGATACTGGCCGAACGATTCCCACGACCAGTTCAATCCCTCGTCGAGCGCGGCACCGGGAATGTCCTCGACGCCTTCCATCAGCTCGATCAGCCGCTGGCGGTCCTCGACCCTCACCGGCGCGAAGCCCACGCCGCAATTGCCCATCACCGCCGTCGTCACACCGTGCCAGCTCGACGGCTGGAGGAACGAATCCCAGGTCGCTTGCCCGTCGTAATGCGTGTGGATGTCGACGAAGCCCGGCGTGACCAGCAGCCCCTTGGCCGCGATCTCCTCCTTGCCCGTTCCCGAGACCTTGCCGACGGCCGCGATCCGCCCGTCCTTCACCGCGACGTCGGCCTCGCGCGTGCCGCTGCCCGTGCCGTCGGCGACCGTGCCGCCGCGAATGACCAGATCGAAGTCCGTCATCTGTTTCGCTCCCAAGTTCGTGAGAGTGTACCCCACTCGCCGAGAGCTGGCATGCCATCGCAGGCCGAAAGCGCGGCTTGCGGGACTTTCGGATCGGATCGACTATCCAAAAAACGAACGAAGGGGGAAACGCCATGCCGAACCGCCGGACCGTGATCGCGACGTCGCTGGGCGCCCTCGCCGCATCACCCTTCATTGGAGCGACCTTCGCCATGGCAAACGACAGCCCCATTGCCGACACCGCCTATGGCAAGGTGCGCGGCGTCACCGCTGACGGCGTGCACGCATTCAAGGGCATCCCCTATGGCGCCTCGACGGCCGGGGCGAACCGCTTCATGCCACCCCGCAAGCCCGAGCCTTGGACGGGCGTGCGCGACGCGCTGGTCTATGCCGGCCGATCGCCGCAGGCGCCCGGCAGCTCGCAGCGGCCCGAACTTGCCACTGTCTGGGGGCCGGTCGACAAGCTGCCGGTCGGCGAGGATTGCCTGACCCTGCATGTCTGGACGCCCGCGCTCGATTCGGCAAAGCGTCCCGTGATGGTCTGGCTGCATGGCGGCGCCTTTTCCTACGGCTCGGCCAACTCGCCGCGCTATGACAGCACCCGCCTCGCCAAGCGCAACGACGTGGTCGTGGTGGCCGTCAACCATCGCCTCAATATCTTCGGCCACCTCGATCTTTCGGGCGTCGGCGGCGACCGGTTCGCGCAATCCGGCAACGCCGGCGTCCTCGATCTCGTGGCCGCGCTGGAGTGGGTGCGCGAGCACGCCGCGCGCTTCGGCGGCGATCCGGGCAACGTCACCATCTTCGGGCAGTCGGGCGGCGGCGGCAAAGTGAGCGCGCTGCTGGCGATGCCGGGTGCAAAGGGTCTCTTCCACAAGGCGATCGTGGAAAGCGGCGCCAGCGTTCGCTTCGCCGAGCGCGAGCGCACCGCGCAACTGGCCGACGCCGTGCTGAAGAACCTGGGCCTCGACAAGAACCAGCTCGATGCGCTCCAGGCGCTGCCGATGGCCCGACTGCAGGAGGCCGTCGTGCCCGCGCAGAAGGCGCTGTCCAAGCCGCGCTATCCGTTGCTCGATCGCCACAATTTCGGGCCGGTGATCGACGGCAAGGTGCTGCCCGCGCAGCCCTACGATCCGGCGGCCACGACGCTGTCGGACGACATCCCGGTCATGATCGGCGGTACGCGGACTGAATCGTCGATCTTCCTCGCGCCCGACGACGCGGTGTGGAATCGCACCGTCACCGAGGACGATCTCGCCAAGCGCATCGCAGCACTTGCCAGCGACAAGACCGCCGGCCTGCTGGCCTACTACAAGCAGCATTACCCGGCCGCCACGCCCACCGACCGGCTGCTCCTGCTGACAACCGGCTCGAACTTCGAGGTGCGCTCGATGATGCTGGGCGAACGCAAGGCGGCCCGGGGCAAATCATCGGTCTGGATGTATCGCTTCGACTGGGAAACACCGGCCTTTGACGGACGGCTGAAGGCGCCGCATTCGGTCGAAGTACCCTTCGTCTTCGACACGCTGGCCGTGATCGGCCCGCAGCACCAGAAGCCGCACGCGCAGGATCTCGCCGACAAGGTGTCGAAGACCTGGGCCGCCTTCGCGAGGACCGGTAATCCCGCCAACCCGTCGATCCCGGCATGGCCCGCCTATTCGGCCGACAAGCGCAACACGATGATCTTCAACGATACCTGCGAGGTCGTGGTCGATCCCGACGGCGAGGCCCGGCAGCTCTGGAGCAAGGCCGCGACGGTATAGCGGAGAGGCACAGCTTAAATCGCAATATATTACTTGCGGACAATTGCGATAATCACCACATAAGGCCGATGTCGGCCTACATCCCCATCGAGCGAGGCTTCGCGAAAAGTTCGAGAGCACTTCGCGAGGCGCCCGGGAGCAAACGCCAAAACGCCAACGACGCCAAGGCTTTGGCGGCGGCGGGTGAAATTTCCCGAACGATTCTAGATATCGAGAAACGTTCGGGAAGATTCACGCAAGTCCTTGCCCCGGAAGACTCTTCAGCGACTTTCGGGAACAATTCTAGAAACGAAGCTTTTTTGATTCATCGCTGGGGGCGCGCCACTCCAGTGGCGCGTCATGGCTTCGGACCGAAGACGCGCCACTGGAGTGGCGCGCCCCCGGCAGAGACGCTAGTAGCCCGCAGCCCTGCCCTGGAAGCCGGCGGCCTTCTCGAGCGCCGCGCCGGCCTTCAGCACGGTCTCCTCATCGAACGCCCGGCCGAGAATCTGCAGGCCGAGGGGCAGGCCGTCCTTGTCCGTGCCGGCCGGCACCGAAATGCCGGGCAGTCCCGCCATCGAGGCCGGGATGGTGAACATGTCGTTGAGATACATGGTCACCGGATCGTCCATCTTCTCGCCCGCCGCGAACGCCGCCGTCGGCGCCGTCGGCGTCAGCAGCACGTCGCACCTGGTGAAGGCGTCCTTGAAGTCCTTGGCGATCAGCGCGCGGATCTGCTGGGCCTTCTTGTAGTAGGCGTCGTAGTAGCCCGCCGACAGCACATAGGTGCCGATCATGATGCGGCGACGCACTTCCTTGCCGAAGCCCGCACCGCGCGTGCTCTCGTACATCTCCGTCAGGTCCTTGCCGGGAACGCGCAGGCCGTAGCGCACGCCGTCGTAGCGCGCGAGGTTCGACGAGCACTCGGCCGGCGCCACGATGTAATAGGCCGGCAGCGCGTATTTGGTGTGCGGCAGCGAGACCTCGACCGGGATGGCGCCGGCGGCCTTCAGCATCTCCACGCCCTTGTCCCACAGCGCCACGATCTCGGACGAGACGCTGTCGACGCGATATTCCTTCGGGATGCCGACCCGCAGCCCCTTGATGTCGGGGTTGCGTGCGGCGGCGGCGAAGTCCGGCACGGCGAGCGGCGCGGAGGTCGAGTCCTTCGGATCGTGTCCCGACATCGCCTGCAGCAGCAGCGCTGCATCCTCGACGGTGCGCGCGAACGGGCCCGGCTGGTCGAGCGAGCTGGCAAAGGCCACGACGCCCCAGCGCGAGCAGCGGCCGTAGGTCGGCTTCATGCCGACGATGCCGCAGAACGACGCGGGCTGGCGGATCGAGCCGCCGGTGTCGGTGCCGGTGCTGCCCGGCACCATGTAGGCCGCAACCGCCGCGGCCGAACCGCCGGACGAGCCGCCCGGCACGAGCTTGCGGTTGTCGCCCCGCCGCTTCCACGGGTTCTCGACGCCGCCGAAGTGGCTGGTCATGTTCGAGGAGCCCATGGCGAACTCGTCGAGGTTGGTCTTGCCGACCATCACCGCACCCGACTTCCACAGGTTCGTCGTCACCGTGCTCTCATACGGGGGCACGAAGCCTTCGAGGATGTGCGAGCCAGCCGTCGTCTGCACGCCTTCTGTACAGAAGAGATCCTTGATCGCGAGCGGCACGCCTTCGAGCAGGCCCGCCTCGCCCTTCGCGCGGCGCGCGTCGGAGGCCTTGGCCATCTCGCGCGCCCTGTCGGGCGTCTCGGTAATGAAGGCGTTGAGCGCGCGATGCTCGTCGAGCTTCTTGATGTGCGCGTCGGCGACTTCGAGAGCGCTCGCCTCCTTCTTCGACATCGCCGCGGCGAGCTGGGCGATGGTGAGGTCGCTGAGAACGGCCATGACCTACTCCACCACTTTCGGCACGGTGAAGAAGCCGCCGGCGTTCTTGTCGTCGGGCTCGATATAGACCGCGCCGCCCGGCGCGTTGGCCAGCACCTTGGCCGCAACGCCGCCGTCGGTCACCTTGTCGGCGCGCATCGGCAGGGTGACGTCGGAGACCGAGGACAGCGGCTCGACGTTCTTCGTGTCGACTTCGTTCAGTTGCTCGATCCAGGCAAAAATACCCGAGAGCTCGCCGGCCAATGGGGCGAGCTCCTCCTCCGGAACCTTCAGACGGGCGAGCCGCGCAATGCGCGCCACCATGTCTTTGTCGAGCGACATACGACTACTCCAGAAAACCCTGTGTCGGCGCGGTTAGTACCCGGTTTGCCCCTAGCGGGCAACGCGGTCGCGCATCTCCCAGCTGGACGGCGTCTCGGCGATCCGGCGGGCGGCCACGGCCTCGATTTCCTTGCGGACTTCCGGCCGGCGGGCCAGCAGCTTGTCGAAGTCCCTCCGATGCAGCACCAGCAGGTGGCAATAGCCGTTGGCGATCACGTCGGCATTGCGCGGGCGCGCATCGAGCAGGCCCATCTCGCCGAAGAACTCGCCCTCCTTCAGCACGACCGGCCCGCCGGCGGTCTGCACGGTCACGTCGCCGGCGGCGATGAAGTACATGGCGTCGGAAGGTCCGCCCTTCTTGATGATCTTCTCGTCGGGCATTGCCACGAGGGCTCGCAACCGGCGTCCGACTTCGCGCAGGGCTGCCTGGTCGAGCGAGGCGAACAGCGACACCCGCCCGATCATCTTGGCGAGCTCCAGCCCGAGATCGAGCGGCGGGCGGTCGATGACGGCATTGCGCCGCTTGGCGAGTTCGCCGCGCAGGTCGGCATAGACCTCGCGGCTGATGATCGATTCCCGCAGGCGCCGCGAATACTCGAGCGATTCGAAGCGGATCGCCGCGCGCTCGAGCTCGCGCTGCTTCACCGAATCGGAATAGCCCGGATACTGAAGCGACAGCGCCTTCAGCGCGCCGTCGACGTTGTGCTGACGGTCCTTGATGAGCGTGTCGAGTCGCGCCGCGGCTTCCGGTCCCAACAGATCCGTGACCGAGCTGTTGTTGAAGGCCAAGACCTCGGCCAGCACGTCCTGGGTCACCATCAGGATCTCGAAGCGATCGGCGAGCTGCTCGGTCAGTGCCCGCTCGACGCCCAGCACCCGGTGCAGCCAGAGCGAGATCCGGAAACCGAGGCTCGGGAAGGCGAAGCTGTGCGCGATGTCGTCGTAACCCGCGATGCCGCGGTCGCGCACCGCGTCGAGCAGCCGGTCGGCGCGCGCCGTCAGCAGCGCCACCATGCGCCGCGACAGGGTCTGCTGGTCGAACAGCGCGAAGTAGAGTTCCTTCTCCTGCGCCGACAAGGTCAGCAGGCCGACGGTGAGCCGCTCGTCGAGGCTGAGCGCCAGATCGGGGGGAGGCGCCTCGATCTCGGGCTGGCCCGCGGACAAAGGATCGATGTCGAGACCGTCGATCCGTTCGTTGTGGGTGCGGATGATGTCCTGCAGCTGGCGGGCGACGTTGACCCGCGACAGCGCCAGCACGCGGTCGCGCAGCGCGAGTTCGATCGGCGTCAGCCGGTCGAGCCCCAGCGCGCGCATCACCAGGCCCAGCGTCGTCGCATTCACGAACAGGGTGAGCATCACGAACAGCGTGGCGATGACCGCGGCGACCTGGCGGGTGTCGTCGGACAGGCGGTCGTCGCTGAAGACCACCATGGCCAGCACGATGGTCACCGCACCGCGCAGGCCGCCCCACACCAGGATCACCTTGTATCGGCCGTCGACCGGCTGGACGAGGTGCGCCGCCTCGAGCAGCGGCAACATGCCGAACACCACCAGCATGCGCGCGACCATGGCGCCCAGCGCCACGGCGACGAGGCCCCAGACATAGAGCCAGCTGATCTGCGGCAGCACGTTGGCGGCCAGCATCGAGGCCAGGATGAAGATCAGGCAGTTGCTCCAGAACTCGAGCTGCGTCCAGACCTGGCGCAGCGCCGTCCACTGGCTGGGATGGAGGTGCGTGGGCCCGTAGGCCGCCACCGTGAGCGCCGCCATGACCACCGAGACGACGCCCGAGACGCCGAAATAGTGATCGGCGACGGCGTAGCTGAGATAGGCGAGGCCGACGGTGACCGAGGCGATCGCGGCGTCCGAGTCGTTCAGTCGCGGCAGGACGAACATCGCTCCGCGCGCGATCGCGAAGCCGAACAGGATGCCGCCCAGGAACTCGCGGCCGAAATGCAGCAGCGGCTCCACCAGGTCGGGCGTCGCGTGCTGGCCGGCGGCGGAAGTCGCCTGGTCGATCAGGATGTTCATGACGAAGGCGAAGGCCGAGATCGCCACCGCGTCGTTGAACAGCGACTCGCCCTCGGCGAGGATCGACAGCCGCTTGGGCGCGCCGACATCGCGGAAGATGCCGATGACCGCGGCCGGATCGGTCGTCGAGACGATCGCGCCCACCAGCAGGCAGACGATCAGCTCGATGCCCGTCACCTGATGCAGCACGGCGGCGACGACGCCGATGCAGACCAGCACCGCCACGACGGCCAGCAGCAGCACCGCGAACATCTCGTCGAAGAGGCGCCGCACGTCGATCGTCAGGCCCGCGTTGAACAGCAACGGCGGCAGGAAGAGCGGCAGGAACAGCTCGGTCTGGACCTCCAGCCGGTCGAGCCCCTCGAACATGTCGTGCAACACGCCCGGTCCGCCGCCGTGCACCGTGAACCACGATCCGAGGAAGCCCAGGCCCATGCCGGCGATGGCGAGCAGCACGGTGTGCGGCAGGCGCAGGCGCTCCGCCAGCGGCACCAGCAGGCTGACGAGGACCAGCACCATCGCGATCGCGAGAATGGCGTAGACGAAATGGCTCACGGGTTGTTGCTCACCGGTTCAACTTACCTTGCCTGCCATCGCTGTCAGCTTATAACCGCGCCTGATGGCAACCGTCGACTTTCCCGAATTGAAGGCGCTGCTGGCCCGGGGCGATGTCCGAGGGGGGCGCCTGATGGCGCTCGACATCGGCAGCAAGACGATCGGCGTGGCGACATCGGACATGACGCGCACCCTGGCCACGCCGCTCACCACCTTGAAGCGCGCCAAGCTCGCGGTCGACCTGAAGGCCCTCGGCGATCTGACCGTCCGCCATGCCGTCCAGGCGCTGGTGATCGGCCTGCCGCTCAACATGGACGGTACCGAGGGGCCGCGCTGCCAGTCGGTGCGCCAATTCGCGGCCAACATCGCCCAGCACGGACCGCCCGCGCTCGCCTCCCTGCCCGTCCTGTTCCAGGACGAGCGGCTCAGCACGGCGGCCGTCACGCGCGGCATGATCGACGATTACGACATGACCCGCGCCAAGCGTGCCGAGCGGGTCGACGCCGCCGCCGCGGCCTGGATCCTGGAGAGTGCGCTTGCCCGGCTGAAGTAAGCTACTTCACCACGATGTCGTGCGTCAGCCGCTCGACATCCTTGCCCTGGCGCACGTTGAAGCCGACTTCCCACGAGCCCGGCGCCGTCAGCACCAGCCCCTCGGCGCGAAAGCGTCCGTCCTTGCCGGCCACGATCCTGGGCGCCGCGTCGATCACGTTCTTCTCGTCGAGTTGCGCATCGACGCCTATCAGCTCGGCAGGCTCGCCGCCCTTGGTGCAGACATTGAGGACCAGCGTGAAGCTCTCGCCGACCTCCATGCGCTGCGGCTCGGGACGGACGGCGATGATGAAGTGCTCGGAGAACACCACGATGCCGGTGCCTCGCCCGAGATCGAGCGGACAGTCGGCAAGCGCCGGTGTCGCCGCCAGCACGGCAACGGCTGCAAGAGCGGCGGTCTTCATGACGACAGGCCGTAGTTGAAGCTTATGGAGATGCGCTCGCCTTCATATCGCGCCGGTGGCACCTCGTGACGCAACCAGCTCTCGAACAGCAGCACGTCGCCCGCCTTGGCTGGCACGCCGACATGCGCGCGGAACGATTGAGGCGCATCGGCGCGACGCGGCGGGGCCGCCATCAGGCGCGACAGGCGCGGATCCTCGAACTTGAGTGCGCCGGCGCCCTTCGGGACCTCCACATAATAGGTACCGCTGACGAACGACGCCGGATGAAGATGCAGCGAGTGCACGACGCCCGCCGGCATCACGTTGGCCCAGCAGTCCGTCATCGCGAGTTTGCGGCGGGCAAGATCGTAGTGAAGTTCGCGGGCAAAGGCCTTCACATGCGGATCGAGCTGGCGCCGCAGCTTCGCGAACAGCGGCGACACCAGATGCAGGCGGTCGAGCGAACCGTAGGAGGTGTATCCGCCGAGATAGTTCTTCGCCGACCAGCGCCTGCCCGCCTGGTCGGACGCCGCCAGCGCCTGGCATTCGTCGCCCAGGTCCCGATTGAAGCGCGGCCATGCCGTTCCACCGAGCGGCTGCTGATAGACAAGAGTCGGAAACAGGGCCCGGGTCGCCATTACGGGACATTATCCGCGAAGCCGGCCGCGCATGCTATGTTTTCGCATGGCCATCCGCCGGCGGCCTCTTCTCTGCGCGATGACGCCCTTCGTCTTCACGTCGGCGCGCGGCCAGTCGGGTGTCTGGCCGGACTGGCTGGGCACCTACAACGGTGCGCTGGCGTTTTATGGTTCGATCCCGCTCGAGGACATCTATCCGCCGCCCGCCCGCCCGCACGTCGATCTCGACGATCGCGCGCCGTTCGGTGCGTCCTTCGGCCTGCAGCAGGAGAATGGCAACACCGTCGTCTGGCTGCGCATCGACGGCGGACCGATGCAGACCGCCGCGTCAGGCGAGACCTTGCGCTTCGGCATCGTGGTGGGTGGCCTGGCAAAGCTGGTGAGCGCCGACGCCAAATCCGCGCCGCGCGACGCCACGCTGACCGTGCGGCCGGACTCGCTCGGCACCGAGGCGCTGTTCACCCATTCCGACGGCAGCTTCTGGCGCCGCCACTTCAACACCCGCTTCACCTCGACGGGTGCCGAGATGATCGTCTGGGTGTTCGACGCGTCGGGCACCCGCGCCCGGACGTGGCGTGGGTCGGCGACCAAGCAGAAGTCCTAGACCGGGCGAGGCCCGACATAGTTGGATTGCGGCCGGATGATGCGGCCGCCCTTCTCCTGCTCGAAGACATGCGCACACCAGCCCGCCGTGCGGCCGACCGCGAACAGGGCGGTGAAGGCCTCGCGCGGGATCTCGAGCGCCTCGAGCAGCAGCGCGGTGTAGTACTCGACGTTGGTGTCGAGCCGCCGGCCGGGTTTATGCTTGCGCAGCGCCGCGATCGCCCCCTTCTCGACCTCGGTCGCGTAGGCCAGACGCCCCGCCGTCGCGGGCAGGGTGGCGACGATGTCCTTCAGCACGTCGGCGCGCGGGTCGCGCACCTTGTAGATGCGGTGGCCGAAGCCCATCAGGGTCGTGCCCCTGGCGAAGGCGTCGTCGAACCACGCCTCGGCGCGCGCCGCATCGCCGATCTCGTCCAGCATGTCGAGCACCGGCCCCGGCGCGCCGCCATGCAGCGGACCCTTCAGGGCGCAGAGCGCAGCGAGCACCGAGGAGATCAGCCCGGCTGCCGTCGAGGCCACGACCCGCGCCGTGAAGGTCGAGGCGTTGAAGCCATGGTCGGCTACCGTCGCGAGATAGGCGTCGAGGCCCTTCTCGAAGACCTCGCCCGCACGCTGGCCGCGGATCATGCGCAGCAGGTCCTGTGCCGTCGTGAGCGTCGGATCCGGCGCGAGCGCCGTCGTGCCTTTCGAGCGATTGAGCAAGGCGGCCAGAAACACCGGCATCGCGCCGCAGACCAGGAAGTGGTGCGGCAGAGGATCGGAGTCGGGCAGCATGCCGATGCCCGCGCGCAGCGCCTCGACCGGGTTGAGCCCTTCGGTTGCCGCCAGCAGCTTCGGCACATCGCGGAACGCCCGCGTCCTGGCCGCCGCCAGCCCGTCACGGACGGCCGCCTCGTCGCCTCCACCCTGGGCGTAGTCGGTCCACAGCAGTGCCGCGACCCCTTCGAAGCCCCGAGTCGCGATCAGCTCCGGCAGGGCATGGCCGCGGACAACCAGCCGGCCCTCCTCTCCGTCGACTTCGCTCATGATCGTGTCGGCGACGATCACGCCGTCGAGGCCGCTGTTCACCCGCGTCTGCAGCATTGGAAATCCCCTTGGTTGTTCGCCGGAGATTTCGGCCTACATTCATATATTGTCAATATTGACTCAATACATCAATATAAAGAATGAACCCGGAATGGATCAGCTCGGCCGAGGCCGCCCGCCAGCTCGGCGTCTCCGCTGCCACTCTCTATGCCTACGTGAGCCGCGGCCTGTTGCGGTCCGAAGCCACGACGGGCAAGCGCGAGCGGCGCTATCGCGCCGACGATGTCTCCCGGCTGAAGCGCCGGCGGGATGTCGGGCGGAAGGCCGAGTCGATCGCGGCCAACGCGCTGGACTTCGGCACGCCGGTGCTCGAATCGTCGCTGACCCTGATCGAGCACGGCCGACTCTATTATCGCGGTCACGACGCCACCCGATTGGCGCGCAGCTCCTCCCTCGAACAGATCGCCCACCTGTTGTGGGAGTGCGACGACCGTCCGTTCTCCGTCACCAACCTGCCGCCGATGTCGACGGCGCTGCGCAGTGCGTGGGCTGCAACGCCCACCCTCTCGACCGTCGATCGCTGCCTCGTGCTGTTGCCGGCGGCGGCGCGCTGGGATCATCCGAGCTGGGTCGAGGACCGCACCTCGATGCTGGAGACCGGCGTGCGCATCCTGCGGCTCCTCACGGCGGCGGTGACCGGCGAGCCGCTGTCGCCCCTGCCGGTGCACGAGCAGCTTGCCGCCGCCTGGCACGTGCCGGCCGACCGTGCGCCGCTGATCCGCGCCGCCTTGGTTCTCTCGGCCGACCACGAGTTCAATGCCTCGGCCTTCGCTGCCCGCGTGGTCGCCTCGACGGGCGCCAATCTCTACGGCTCGACCGTGGCGGGCCTTGCCGCGATCAACGGTCCGCGCCATGGCGGCCTCACGCGCCAGGTCGCACGCCTGCTCGCGGACCTCCGCACCTCTACCGACATCGAGGCCGAACTGGCGCAGCACGGCGATCGCCTGCCGGGCTTCGGCCACCAGCTCTATCCGGACGGCGACGTGCGCGCCGCCACGTTGCTCGAGATGCTGCGCGAGTTCCTGCCCCGCTCGCCGGAGCTCGCCTTCGCCGAACGGGTCGCCGTTGCGGGCGAACGCCTGACCAACCGCAAGCCGAACGTCGATTTCACAACGGTTGTGATCGAAAAGGCGCTGGGCCTGCCGAAGGACTCTGCACTGGCGATGTTCCTGCTCGGCCGCACCGTGGGCTGGATCGCGCACGCCCTCGAACAGGCCGCGCACGGCGCCCTGATCCGCCCGCGCGCCCGCTATACGGGTCCTCGGCCGCAGGCCTGAGCCTTATCCACCAAAGCGTCCTTGCAGCCCCGTGCCACGCGTGCTTAACGTCCGCTTTTAGTGACAAAGAAACGCGCGGGCGTGCCGAGGTTGCCCCACTTGCTCGGCATAGAAGGTCTGTCGCCTGAAACCATTTCGGGCTTGCTCGACCTTTCTGAAAGCTACATCGACCAGAACCGGTCCATCGA
>FTCZ01008021.1_pt1 | contig 43702 bp, 47 predicted proteins | sample 1658871 | NCBI WGS metagenome assembly FTCZ01 (sample SAMEA3914864, study PRJEB12502) | metagenome | biome: forest; material: soil | place: USA | collected 2012-03-12 | depth 0.3 m | reverse complement strand
GGGCAAGCGTCACCTCGGCCTGTCGATGTTCTTCGTCGAGAAGAAGCGCGGCGAGCTGATGCCGGGCTGCAGCGGCTCGCCCATTCCCAAGATCGGCTACTTCGGCTGGAAGACCTGGGAACTCGCGTTCGACAACTGCCGGGTCAAGGCCGAGGACATGATCGGCGAGGAAGGCCAAGCCTTTTACTACGCCACGGCCGGCCTCGAGACCGCGCGCGCCCACACCGCGGCGCGCGCCATCGGCCTGGCCCAGGGCGCTTTGGATGATTCGATCCGCTATGCCGGCGAGCGCCGCCAGTTCGGCCAGTCCATCTCGGAGTTCCAGGCGATCCGCTTCAAGATTGCCGACATGGCCACGCAGATCGAAGCGGCACGCCAGCTCAACTACTTCGTCTGCGAGCAAATCGACACCGGCCAGCGCTGCGACAAGGAAGCCTCGATGGCCAAGCTGTTCGCCTCCGAGATGGCCGAACGGGTCTGCAGCGAAGGCATCCAGATCCACGGCGGCGCGGGCTACACCACGCTCCATGCCGTCGAACGCCACTGGCGCGACGCGCGCCTCACCAAGATCTTCGAGGGCACCTCGGAGATCCAGAAGCGCATCATCTCCGACCGCCTGCTCGGCCGCGGGAGGAACTGATGAAAGTCTCCGCCCTCACCGGCAAGAACAACTATTTCGAGGACTTCAAGGTCGGCGAGGTGCTGAAGCATGCCCGCGGCAAGACCGTCGAGCCGCTCGAGCAGGTCTGGATCACCAATGTGACGATGAACACGGCGGAGGCGCACTTCAACGAGCATCTCACCCAATCGATGCCCTACGGCAGGCGCCTCGGCTTCGGCGGCGTCACCATCTCGATGTGCATCGGCCTCGCGGCGGAAGACACCGCCGAGAACGCCCTGATGGAACTGGGCATGGACAAGATCCGCCTGAAGGGCCCGCTGCATCACGGCGACACGCTCTATTGCTATAGCGAGATTCTGGAGAAGAGCGACTCCAAGCAACCAGACGCCGGCATCGTGCGCTTCAAGCACTACGGCGTTAACCAGGACGACAAGCATATCTTCGAGGGCGAGCGCACCGTCCTGATCAAGCGGCGCAGTCACTGGGGAGACAAGTGAGCGACGGCGCTCCCGTGGGAGCGCTCGACGGCGTCAGGATCGTCGATCTCACGCAGATGCTGGCCGGTCCCTATTGCCCCATGTTGCTGCCCGACCAGGGCGCCGAGATCATCAAGGTCGAGCCGCTCGACGGCGACCACACTCGAATCATCGGCCCCTATCACGTCGACGACAGACTGCGCGCGTTCGGCGGCTACTTCGCCTCGGTCAATCGCAACAAGAAGTCGATCGCGATCGACCTCAAGACGCCGGAGGGCCGCGACCTCGTGCTGAAGCTGTGCGATGGAGCCGATGCCGTCGTGGAGAACTATCGCGGCGGTGTCATGGATCGGCTTGGCCTCAGCTATGAAACTCTCCACGCGCGCAATCCGAAGCTGGTCTACGCCACGATCCGTGGCTTCGGCGACGCGCGCACCGGCAAGAGCCCCTATTCCGAATGGCCCGCCTACGACGTGATCTCGCAGGCGATGGGCGGCATCATGGCGATCACCGGACCCGACAAGGACACGCCGATGAAGGTGGGTCCGGGAGTGGGCGACATCGTGCCCGCCATAACCTGCGCCTTTGGCATCGTCTCGGCGATCTTCCGCGCGAGCAAGACCGGCAAGGGCCAGTTCGTCGATGTCGGCATGGTCGACGCCATCCTCGCCGTCTGCGAGCGCATCATGCACCAGCATTCCTACGCGCAGAGCCTGCCGGTGCCGGAAGGCAACCATCATCCCCTGCTCTGCCCCTTCGGCATGTTCCCCGCCAAGGACGGCTTCGTCACGATCGCCGCGCACGCCGATGCGCACTACCCGATCCTCTGCCGGCTGATCGGCAAGCCCGAGATGGCGACCGAGCCACGCTTCCTGACCGTGCAGGACCGGCGCGCCAACCAGGACGAGATCATCGCCGCCGTTTCCGCCTTTACGCGCCAGCGCACCAAGCAGGAGCTGCTGGCCTACTTCGGCGGCAAGGTGCCGTTCTCGCCCGTCTACAACGTGCGCGATATCGTAGCCGACCCGCACTTCAAGGCGCGCGAGATGCTGCCCTGGGTGCCGCATCCCGGTCTCGATCACGAAGTCCAGATCGCAGGCGTGGCCGTGAAGATGACCGAGACGCCGGGCAAGGTGCGCCACCGCGCGCCTCTGCTGGGCGAACATACCGACGAGTACCTGAAGACCATCGGCTGCAGCGACGGCGACATCGCCAAGCTGCGCGACGCCAAGATCGTAGCCTAGGAGGAACCAATGACCGACCGTCCCCGCCGCCCCCGCCGCGTCCAGCTCTCGACGCCCGGCTCTAGCGAGAAGATGATGCAGAAGGCCTCGGAGTCGAAGGCCGACCACGTCTTCCTCGATCTCGAGGATGCCGTCGCACCTAGCCAGAAGCGCGATGCTCGCAAGAAGATCGTCCAGGCGCTGAAGACGCTGAACTGGACCGGCAAGACGCGCTGCGTGCGCATCAACGATCTCACGACCGAGTACGCCTACGAAGATATCATCGAGATCGTCGAGGGCGCGGGCGACCATCTCGACACCATCATGATGACCAAGGTCCAGACGGCGGCCGACGTGCTGTTTGCCGACAAGCTCCTGCACCAGATCGAGAAGAAGCTGAAGATGAAGCGCCGCATCGGCCTCGAGGCCCTCATCGAAGAGGTCGAGGGCATGCAGAACGTCGACGAGATCGCCGCCTGCACGCCGAGGTTGGAATGCCTGGTGTTCGGCATGGGCGACTTCTCGGCCTCGATGGGCGTCATGAACAAGAATGTCGGCGCCGCCGACGCCTATCCCGGCGACGTCTGGCATTACGCGCGCTTCCGGCTGGTGATGGCGTGCCGCGCCGCCGGCATCGATCCGGTCGACGGTCCGTTCGCCGACTTCAAGAACCCCGAGGCCTATCGCGAGGAATGCCGCCGCTCGATGATCCTGGGCTGCGTCGGCAAATGGGCGATCCATCCCTCGCAGATCGAGCCGGCGCTCGAGATCTACTCGCCGAAGCCCGAGGACATCGCCCGCGCCCGCAAGCTCGAGAAAGCCTACGCCGAGGCAGAGGCCGCCGGCCTGGGCGCGATCAACGTCGACGGCATCATGGTCGACGTGGCCTCCATCCGCATCCTGCGCAACACGATCCTGAACAAGGCCGACCTGTACGGGATGTAAGGCTGACAAGACCGTCATCCCGACCGGAGCGAAGCGTAGTGGAGGGACCTTTTTTCTGCTCCCGACAACCCAAACAGGTCCCTCGACTGCGCCTCCCTGCGGTCGGCTACGCTCGGGATGACGGATTGTGAAACGCGTGTTCGTGCCGGTGGCCACGATGCTGGCCATCCAGGTGATGATCTCGCTGTCCGTGATCGCGCTCTCGGTCATGATGCCGGCGGTCGCCAAGGATCTCGCGATCGAGCCCAAGCTGGTCGGCATCTTCGCCGCCATCACCTATGCCATCGCCGCGGGCATCGCGTTGGCGGCCGCCGGCCCCATCGTGCGCTTTGGCGCTGTCCGCATATCGCAGGTCGCACTGTTGATGGCCGCGATCGGGCTTGCCTTCAACTCCGTGGCGTTGGTCGCCACGACGGTCATCGCCGTGATGTTCATCGGCGTGGCCCAGGGGCCGATCAATCCCGCCTCGGCACACGTCCTGTCGCAACGCGTGCCGCGCGAATATTTCGGCGCGGTGTTCTCGCTGAAGCAGACCGGTGTGCCGATCGGCTTTGCCCTCGCCGGCATCATCTTTCCCCAGTTGCTGGGCTGGATCGGCTGGCGTGGCGCCAGTCTCGTCGCCGCAGCGGCAGCCGTTGCGACAGCGTTGATCGTGGAACTGCTGCGCAAGAACCTAGACACCTATGCCGCCGAAGGCAGGACCGGCCCCGGCATCTGGCACTCGATCAAATTCGTGATGGCTCACCCGCAATTGCGTGTGCTGGGCTTGTCGGCATTCGTCTATGTCGTCGCACAACACACTTTCACCTTCTATCTGGTGACTTATCTTTACGAGCACTGCCACCTCACGATCGTTCAGGCCGGTTTCCTGCTCTCGCTGTCGCAATTCGTGGGAACTGCCGTGCGTCTCGTGAGCGGCGGCATGGGTGACCGCGTGCCCCGCATGCAACTGCTCGGTTGGACGGGAATCGCCATGACCGTGGGCGCCCTTGCGACGGGCCTTCTGTCGGAAGACGCACCGTTCTGGCTCATCACGCTTGTCGTGATGGGTTACGGCTCCGTGGTCATCAGCTGGAACGGCACGTCACAGGCGGAATTCGCCCATCTCTCCCCGCCCGGCCAGGCAGCTCCCGTTGCCGCAGTGCAGACCGCACTCGCTTTCTCCGGCTCCGTCTTCGGCCCGCCGGTCTTCGCTTTGATTGCCTCGATGGTCAGTTATCGGGCCGCGTTCTTCTCTGTCGCCGCTTGCGTGCTCGCCGCTGCGATCTGGCAAATCGTGGCGGCGCGCAACATGGGCAAAGCAGGCCCGGAATAAGCGCGTCCTTTCGCAGGGCGCACCACTGTCCGCCACGACTACAGACGGGGCGTTGCCTGAGGTGCTAGCGTTTCCCCGAGTATGGGAGGAATCAAGATGAAGCGTATAATGATGCCGCTGCTGGCCGCCGTCGCGGTCGCGGCGTCCGGCTCCGCCGCCTTCGCGCAGAAGATGGGCGGCACCTTGCACATCTCCCATCGCGACAATCCTCCCAGCGCGTCTATCCACGAAGAGGCGACCATCTCGACGGTCATGCCCTTCATGTCGATCTACAACAATCTCGTGGTGTTCGATCCCAAGGAGAAGCAGGACTCCGCAGACCACATCGTGGGCGACCTCGCCACCGAGTGGAAATGGGAGAATGGCGGCAAGGACCTCACCTTCAAGCTGCACGACGGCGTGAAGTGGCATGACGGCAAGCCGTTCAGCAGCGCCGACGTCAAGTGCACCTGGGACATGCTGAAGGGAGACGAGACCTCCAAGCTGCGCCGCAATCCGCGCAAGATCTGGTACTTCAACCTCAAGGACATCACGACCAACGGACCGCTCGAAGTGACCTTCCATCTCGAACGGCCGCAGCCGTCGCTGCTCACCATGCTCGCGGGCGGCCACTCGCCGGTCTATCCGTGCCACGTGCCGGTGGAGCAGATGCGCACCAAGCCGATCGGCACGGGTCCGTTCAAGTTCGATCGCCTCAAGCAAAATGAGTCAGTCCGCGTCGTGCGCAATCCCGACTACTGGAAGAAGGGCCGGCCCTACCTCGACGCGATCGAGTTCACTATCATCCCGAATCGCGCAACGTCGGTGCTGGCCTTCACCTCCGGCAAGATGGACATGACCTTCACCGCCGAGATCACCGCACCGATCCTCAAGGACGTGAAGAGCCAGGCGCCGAACGCGATCTGCGAGATGGTGCCGACCTTCACCCTCTCCAACCTGCTGGTGAACCGCGACAGGCCGCCGTTCGACAATGCGCAGATCCGCACGGCCATGGCCTATGCGATCGACCGGGCCTCCTTCGTCCAGATCCTGAGCCAGGGCACCAGCAAGGTCGGCGGCATCATGCTGCCCCCGCCGGAAGGCCGCTGGGGCCTGCCCAAGGACATTCTCTCGACCATTCCCGGTTACGGGCCCGACGTCGAGAAGAACCGCGCCGAGGGCAAAAAAATCATGGAGGGGCTGGGCTACACCGCCGACAAGCCGCTCAAGATCAAGCTGATCACGCGCAACATCCCGACCTATCGCGACCCGGCCGTGATCCTGATCGACCACCTCAAGCAGGTGAACATCCAGGCAGAGCTCGAACCGCTCGAGACGGCGGTCTGGTACAACCGGCTCACCAAGCGCGACTTCACCGTCGGGCTCAACGTCCAGGGCGTCGGCATCGACGACCCCGACGTCGTCCTCTACGAGACGTTCGCCGAGAAGTCGGACCGCAACTACACCAACTACAGCAACCCCGAGATCGAGAAGCTGTTCGAGGAGCAGTCGCGGACGGCCGACTACGAGGCGCGGCGCAAGCTGGTCTGGGAGATCGACAGGAGGCTGCAGGTCGACGGCGCCCGCCCGGTGATCGTCCACGACTGGGGCGGCACCTGCTGGCAGCCCTACGTCAAAGGCGTGAATTTGGCCGTCAATTCGATCTACAATCACTGGCGCTTCGAGGACGTTTGGCTCGACAAGTGATTTGCTCGCCAGCGAGCAAATCAGATAGACGGAGGCTTTCATGATCAAGGGCCTGCACCACAACGCCTATCGCTGCCGCGACTCCGAGGAGACGCGGCGCTTCTACGAGGATTTCCTCGGCCTGCCGCTCGTGCACACGCTCAAGATCGAGCAGACGATGACCGGGCGCAATACGGACGGCGGCGTTCTGCACACCTTCTACCAGCTCGACGACGGCTCCTGCCTGGCCTTCTTCGAGGCGCCGAACATGCCGTTCGAGTTCAAGGAACAGCACGACTTCGACCTGCACATCGCGCTCGAAGTGACGCCCGACGCACTGCAGCAGATGTTCGCCAAGGGCAAGGCGGAAGGCCGCGAGGTGCGCGGCGTCTCCGACCACAAGTTCATCCACTCGATCTACTTCCGCGATCCAAACGGCTACGTGATCGAGTTGGCAGCCAAGGTACCCGGGCACGAGAGCGCGATGGACCCGGCGAAAAGCCACGCACGCGACATCCTGAACGACTGGCAAGGCAAGAAGCCGAAGGCGGCAAAAGCCGCATAACCGAAATGGGGGAAACGATGAGACTTGTGATGTGGGCGGCCACCGCCCTTCTGGCGTTCGCGTTGCCTGCCACCGCCCAGACCGTCCCGCAGTTCCAGGTCGATCCGTTCTGGCCCAAGCCCTTGCCGAACAACTGGATCTTCGGCCAGGTCGCCAGCGTCGCCGTCGATTCGCAGGACCATGTCTGGGTCCTGCAGCGGCCCCGCTCCCTCTCCGAAGACGAGAAGGGCGCGACCCTCAAGCCGCCGCGCAACAATTGCTGCGTGCCCGCCCCGTCGGTGATGGAGTTCGACGCTGACGGCAATTACGTCCAGGGCTGGGGCGGTCCCGACAACAATCCGTGGGTCGGCCGCGAGCATGGGCTCTATGTCGACAAGAAGGGTTTCGTCTGGCTTTCGGGCAACGCCGATATCGACAGCGCGGTCTTCAAGTACAGCCGTGACGGCAAGCTCGCCCTCACCATCGGCAAGCTCGGCCCGACCGGCGGCAGCAACGACACGACCCTGCTCGGCAAGCCCGCCGACATCCAGGTCGACGAGGCGGCCAACGAGGTCTACATCGCCGATGGCTACGGCAATCGCCGCGTCATCGTGTTCGATTCGGAGACCGGCGCCTACAAGCGGCACTGGGGCGCCTACGGCCACAAGCCCAACGACGACAAGCAGGCGAAATACGATCCCGCCGCACCGATCTCGCAGCAGTTCGGCAACCCGGTGCATTGCGCCAAGGTGTCGAAGGACGGCTTCGTCTACGTCTGCGACCGCACGAACAACCGCATCCAGGTCTTCAAGAAGGACGGCACCTACGTCACCGAGTGGTTCTACGACAAGGCCACGCTCGGCAACGGCGCGGTGTGGGACCTGAACTTCTGGCCCGACGCCAAGCAGTCCTACCTGCTCAACATCGACGGCGAGAACAACGTGCTGCGCATTCTGAACCGGACCGACGGCAAGGTCGTCGGCACGGTCGGCCGCTCAGGCCGCTACGCTGGCCAATTCCACTGGGTCCACACGATCGCCGTCGACTCCAAGGGCAACGTCTTCACCGGTGAAGTCGACAACGCGAACAGGATCCAGAAGTTCAAGCCCAGCATCGCGCCGAACTGACGCCCGCTACTTCTTGAAATAATCCTGCACGGTGGCCCATGCGGCTTCCTGCAGGATTTTGGCCGTCGGCGTGTCCAGGCCGCCGGTATAGGCGAGGCCGACCGGCGAGTGCTTGAACATCGCGGCGTAGCTGGTGGCGGCGGCGAGGTACGTGCCGGCGAGCGTGGGATGACGCTTGTCGGCGATGTAGAGGTTGATCTCGGGGTGCTCCTTCACCACGCGGGCGAAGGCCAGGCCCGCGGGAATCACCAGCGCGCCGTTGTCGTTGCCGGCGACGGTGTAGGCCTCGGCAAGGCCCGCCGTCATCTCGGGCTTGTTCTGATAGGCCCACGACATGAACAGCACCGGCTTGCCGCCGTGCTTGCGCACGATGTCGGAGTCCTTCTTGGCATAGTCGGCGAACTGCGACTTCAGGGTCGGATGGATCGGGCACTGGCTGCAATCCATCATCACCGCCACCTCGAACAACTTGTCGTTCTTGTTGAAGACGACGTTGTTCTCCGCATCGAACGAGAAGGCGCCCACCGCATTGGGCCGGAAGTAGGATTCGACGTCGTGCCACTGCAGGCTGGAGCCGCTGATCGTGGCTTCCGTCGAACGCAGCTTCTTGGCTGCTTCTGCCGACGCATTGAGGCGCGAGACGTGTCCGCCCATGCCGTTGTTGAAGTAGAAAAAGCTGTTGCCGATATAGAGGATCGACTCGGGCGCGCCGCCCAGGTCTGTCACCTTCGGCCTGGTCTGCGCCTGCGCCGTTGCTGCGACAAACATCGCGGCAATCGCCGCCAGAAAAACCCGTTTCATTGCCGTTTCCCCCTCTTCAGCCGAGCCGGCGCCGGTAGAGCGCGATCAGCCGCTCCCAATGCCGTTCCGCCGCCGGCTTGTCGTAGCACCAGCGTTGCGGGAAGGCGAAGCCGTGATGAACGCCCATCTGGATCTCGAGCTCGCCGCCGTTGCCTGACTTGGCGAACAGCGCCTGCAGCTCCTTCACCATGTCGGGTGGCGCCAGATCGTCGTGCTCGGCGCAGGAGATATAGAGTTCGCCCTTGGCCTTGGTGAGCGTGAGATGCGGGCTCTCCTCGTTCTCGCTCACCAGCCACGTGCCGTAAAACGAGGCTGCCGCCGCGATCCGGTCCGGATAGCGCGCCGCCGCCGCCAGTGAGTACGGCCCGCTCATGCAATAGCCGTGGGTGCCGACCGGACCGCCCTTCTTCACTTCCGGTTGCTGGTCGGCGAAGGCGATCATGGCCGCGACGTCGTCCATCACCGGCGGGATCGTCATCTTGGTCCGCACGGCACGCATGCGCGCCTGCTCGGCGCTACCCTTCTCCAGGACGTCGGGGCCGTACTTGGTGTCCCGGCCCGCCCGGTAATAGAGGTTCGGCAGGATCACGTAATAGCCGCTGGTCGCCAGCCGCCGGGCCATGTCGTAGAGCTCCTCGCGGATGCCGGGCGCGTCCATCAGGAACAGGACGGCAGGGTACGGCCCGCCCCGTTCCGGGCAGCACAGGAACGTCTCCATCGCGCCGTCTTTGGTCCGGATGTCGACGATTTGCTCTTTCATGACCGTTCCTCCCGCCGTAGGCTTTGCACAACTATAAAGCCTAGGGAGAGAAAACGATGAGGAAATCCGTGTTCTGGTCGGCGGTTGTCCTTTCCGCGGCGTGGACCCTGCCCGCGGCGGCGCAACTCAGCGACGACGTCGTGAAGATCGGCGTCGCCACCGACCTGTCCAGCCTCTATGCCGACATCAACGGGCCCGGCGCCGTCGTGGCGACGCAAATGGCGATCGACGACTTCGGCGGCAGCGTTCTCGGCAAGAAGATCGAACTGGTCAGCGGCGACATCCAGAACAAGGCCGACGTGGCAGCCACCCTGGCGGGACGCTGGTACGACACCGAAAAGGTCGACATGATCCTGGGCGCGGGCGCCTCGTCCTCCTCGATCGCGATCGTGAACGTCGCGGGCGAGAAGAAGAAGATCTTCCTGGCGCCCGATCCGGCCTCGTCGGATATCACCGGCAAGCTCTGCAATCCCTACACCGTGCACTGGGTGTACGACACGGCGGCCCTCGCCAACGGCACCGGCTCGGCGGTCGTGAAGTCGGGCGGCAAGACGTGGTTCTTCCTCACCGCCGACTATGCCTTCGGCTACGCGCTCGAGCGCGACGTCTCCGAGGTCGTGAAGAAGGCCGGCGGCAGCGTGCTCGGCGGCGTCAAGGCTCCGATCAACACCAGCGACTTCTCCTCGTTCCTGCTGCAGGCGCAGAATTCCAAGGCGCAGATCATCGGCCTCGCCAACGCCGGCGGCGACACGATCAACTCGATCAAGCAGGCCTCCGAGTTCGGCATCGTCAAGGGCGGCCAGAAGCTCGCCGGATTGCTGGTCTTCATCTCCGACGTGAACTCGCTCACGCTCGAGCGCGCCCAGGGCCTGCGGCTCACCGAGGCCTTCTACTGGGACCTCAACGACAAGACCCGCGCCTTCTCCAAGCGCTTTGCCGAGAAGTTCAAGGGCAAGATGCCGACCATGGTGCAGGCCGGCTTCTATTCCGCGACCTTGGCCTACCTGAACGCGGTCAAGGCCGTCGGCACCGACAATCCCGACAAGGTGATGGCCCAGATGAAGTCCATCAAGTGGGACGACCCGGTCTTCGGCAAGAGCTACATCCGCGCCGACGGCCGCAAGATGCACGACATGTATCTCTTCGAGGTCAAGGCGCCGTCGGAGTCCAAGGGCCCGTGGGATTACTACAAGCTGCTCGCCACGATCCCCGCCGAAGAGGCGTTCCGTCCGATGGACCAGGGCAATTGCCCGATGGTCGCGAAGAAGAACTGACGTGAAGAACTGACACAGGAGTCCGTCATGGCCGATTCGTCGAACATCTACGTGGGCGTCGCCGGTTACTTCGGAAAGCCCGACCATCCGGGCAAGACCGGCGTGTTTCGGCGCGCCGCTCGCGGCGGCGACTGGCAGCACGTGCTGGGCAGCGTCGAGGCCTACACCGTGTTCGTGCACCCGGGCGATCCTGCGAAGGTCTTCGCCGGCACCAACGACGGCGTCTGGATCAGCACCGATTCCGGCGCCTCGTTCAAGCGCGCGAACTTCCCGGATGCCGGCAAGCAGGTCTGGTCGTTCCTCGTCGATTCGCGCGATCCCAGGCGGATCTTCGCCGGCGCCTCGCCGATCGACGTCTATCGCAGCGACGACGGCGGCCAGAGCTGGCGCAAGCTCGCGACACCCCAGGTCGGCGCGCACTGCAAGGGGCCCTTCGCCTCGCGGGTCATGCGCTTTGCCCAGAATCCGAAGAAGCCCGACGAGATTTACGCCGCGCTCGAGATCAACGGCGTGATGCGCTCGACCGACGGCGGCGAGAGCTGGACCGACTGCAGCGAGGGCCTGATCAAGCTCTCCGAGAAGGACCATCTCAAGAGCAAGATCGTGAGCGACACCACCGCCGAGGGCATGCTCGACGGCCATGCGGTCACGATCAACCCGGCCGACCCGGAGCAGCCGATCGTGGCCTTGCGCATGGGCTTGTTCCGCACCACCGACCACGGCAAGAGCTGGCAGGACATGGAGATCGGCCGCTTCTCTCCCACCACCTACGGCCGCGACGTCAAGGCCGCGCCCGCGGAGCCCAACACGCTGTACGCGGCGCTCTCGGTTGCGGCATCGAGCCACGACGGCGGGCTCTATCGCAGCCAGGACGGCGGCGCGAGCTGGAAGCGCTTCGACAAGGTCCAGGTGCACGGCACGATCATGTCGATCGGCCTGCACCACAGCGATCCCAAGCAGGTCTATATCGGCGCGCGTTACGACGGCGAGGTGTTCGGCACCCAGGACGGCGGCAACACCTGGCAGGCGATGCCGCTGCCGGGCGAGGTCCAGCACATCTATTCGGTGGCGTGCGGCTGAAAGAAGAAGGCGCTCCTCTTTCGAGGAGCGCCCGTTCTTCTCGTCGTGAACGGATGGCGTCAGCCGTCGACGGCCTTCTTCACGGCGTCCTTGGCCTTGCCCACGGCCTTCTGCATGTCGCCCTTGGCTTCCTGCATCGCGCCGTCGACCTTCATCTTGTCGTTGCCAACGGCATTGCCGATGCCCTGCTTGGCCTTGCCGACGGCCTCGTTGGTGGCGCCCTTCACCTTGTCGGTCGTGCTGCTCATGGTCGTCTCCTGTGTGGTTGAACCCAATCAACGCCCCGGAGTCGACGGTCGTTGCGAGCGATATTGTCCCTACCAGCCGAGATCGCGCCGCAGACGCGCCACAATCTCGAGCTGCTTCGTATGTTCGCCGGCGAACCGAAGCACGAGATGGCTCGCGCCCGCATCGGCGTAGCTCTTCAGCCAGTTTGCCGCGCCCGCGGCGGGTCCCGCGTAGCACATCTGCCGCTTGCGCGTGACGTCGGCCCGCTGCCCGTAATATTGCTCGAGGTATGCGTTGATGCGCGCTTCGGCACGCGCCGCGTCGTCGTCGATCGACAGCGTGAGATACATCGCACCGGTGACCCGGTCGGGATCGCGTCCCGCCCCCTTTGCCGCGGCCCTCACCTCGGCGAACTGCGGTCCATACTCCGCGGCCGACGGTGCGTTGGGAAACCAGCCGTCGAACAATCGTCCGGTCCGTTCGCGTGCCGCCGCGACCGAACCGCCGATCCAGATCGGTGGCCCGCCCGGCCGGTGCGGCGTTGGCCCCAAGGTGCCGGCCTTCACCTTCCAGCGGCCGTCCCACTCGACCGGCTTGCCCGTCCATAGGGCACGCGCGAGCGCCACGCCCTCGACCAGGGTCCCCACCCGCTTCTCGAACGGCACGCCCGCCGCCTCGAACTCGGCGCGGATGTTGGGTACGTCCGACGCGATGCCGATACCGAGGATCAACCGGCCCTCTGAGATGCGGTCGAGCGTCGCCACCTGGTGCGCCAGCACGACGGGATTGCGCAGCGCCGGCAGCAGCACCGCGGTGCCGATCTCGACGGTGCGCGTACGTGCAGCAACTGCCGCAAGCAAAGTGAGCGGATCGTGACGCGGCCGGGCGAGCAGCGAATCGCCCACCCAGATCGAATCGAAGCCCAGCCCCTCGGCCTTCTCCGCGAGCGCCAACAGCGGCGCGGTCTCGGGCAGGCCTTCCATGACCCGCTCGCGCGTCGGCAGCAGGTATCCCAGGCGCGGCCCAATCAAGCGCGACACCGTCAGCCCATGCACTTGAAGCGGGCGAAGTAGTTGATGGTGTCGAGCATGCCCGCCTCGAGTACCTGCCAGTCGCGGCCGGCGCAGGTCTGCTTCATGTAATAGTTCGCCGCGTATTCGGCGCGCCGCTTTTCATTCTCGTCGTTGAGATTCCAGCCGATCGCATCGCGCGCGGCGATCAGCCGGTACTCGCCCGGCCCGCCGAACGGCGAGACGCGCACCTGGATGCGCTTGCCCTCGACGTTGAGATATTGCGCGCTCGAGCCGGCCAGCGGCATCTGCTGCTCGCTGCAAGCCGCAAGGCACAACATGCCGATCAGGGTGATCGCTGCTCCCCGCAGCATGGTAATCTTGATCATGGCGAATCTCCCCTCTTCGTTCGCAGACAATCCGCGCAAGCTACGCTGGCGCCCGCTCCTCGTCGAAACAAAAGCCCCTTCTCTAGAACCGCTCCGGAAAACAGGCGAAGAAGGCGCCGCCTCAAGGACTTGCGCAGTTTTTCCCGAACTCTTCTAGATTTCTAGAATCGTTCGGGAATTCTCCGTCGACGCCATCAACACCTTGTCGCCGTTCGACTTTTCGCATTCTCTCCCGAGTGCCGCGCGAATCGCTCCCGAAAGGTTCGCGACGGCCAGCCCGACCCTGCGTCACCGCCGGGGCGATCGCATGAGGACGAGTAAGGTCGCGCGCGTCCGCGCCATGGGACTCTCCGTTGGCTGTCGATTACCTCAATGTAGCGATTATCGCAATAGTATGCAAGGATTTATTGCGGAGCACGCGGAACGAAGCAACCCCTCCGGCCTAGAGTCGACCAGCTCTCCAATCGGAGGCCACGACATGCCCGCCGACCTTACGAACGACCAGATCGTGCTCCTCTGCGAGATCGGAGAGCACGATTTGCCCAAGGTTATCGGCGCGAAGAGATGTCACCTGCAACGGCTTCTTACCGGAGGCTATGTCGAGCCGATGCAAGGTCGATCCGGCTCGGCCCTCCAACTCACCGCCAAGGACAGTGCGTTTTTCGGCGAGCGCGGCGCTGGATTGAACGAAGCGTAGAAGAGCCGATCCCGCTTAGCGGAGATTGACCACCAGGTTGATAACTGAACGGTTCGCGGTCTGCATGAGCGGCACGTCGTCCTCGACGCGCACGTACTCGTAACCCGGAGGCGGCGGCGTCAACCGACTGTAGAGCAGCTGAAGCAGGGGGTAGTAGACCACGGCCGGCGGCAGGGGCCGTCCAACAGCCCACATCTTCTTGGCCTGGCCTGGCGGCAGGCAGCCGTTGTCCTTCTTGGCCAGACCCGGCGGGCAGTTGCCGCGCGCAAACTCGTCCCGGTAGTAGGAAGACACGGCGGTGCGATCACGGTCGGCCACGACAAAGGTATCGTGCGAAGCCGTACCCTGCTGTGCCTGCCCGCGATTGTCCTATGGAGATGCCGTGGCCCTTGCCCGGATTGCCGTTGCCATGATCTCCGCCTTTCTGGGCGAAGGCAGGAAAGGCCAGGGCGGCGCAGAGGGCAGTGACGACAGTCAGATGGCAAGTGCGCAAGGCGTGCTAACGTCGTCCCCGACAGTTGGTTCCCTCCGTCCCTGCCCGTCATTTCTCTTCCAGCTTCCGAAGCTTGTCCATGGCTTCTTCCCAGCCCGCAAGCTTCGTCGCGATGGCCTCGGCAATAAGCCTGTTGCCCTGTGCGCTGTGGTGCATGTCGAGGTAGATTGTCTCGACGTCATCGCGGGCTACTTTTTCGACCGCATCCCACGTATCCAGCGTTGCTAACCCAGCGGCGGCGGCGCATGCGAGCACTTGCTGCGAGGTCCTGTGTGCTGCGGATTGCTTCGCCGTTGAACCCGACCAAAGCCGCGAGGAGTATTGCGCGACAAGCAGCGTAGGTACTCCAAGTCGCGCGAGCCGGTTCACCAGTGGACAAGCCAACCGCTCGCCCGTGCCGCGAGGCGTGCCCCGCGCGCGATCACCGAGCCACATCTCATGCTGGCCAAGCCGACGCATGGCGATTTCCAGCACGACGGACCACCCGAAAAGACGATGCCACATCGTCGGCACGATGGGCGATTCCGGCCGAGGCGGGACAGGCACGTTGCGGAGCACCAACTCCCCATTCGTATCCAGTTCGAAATACGGCTTGTTGACTCCCCACAGACGACGCCATTCGCTACGTTGCAAGTCGTCCGTCATGAAGGACACGACGATCACCGAGGGCCGCATTGCTGCCGCCTGCTGCTCGGTCCGCAAGACGATCTGGTCAAAGCCGTAGCCGTTGACGCCCGCGTTGAAGGTGCGGCGGCCTAGTCGTTGCTCCAGATAGGCGGGCCAAGTCTGGTCCCCTGCCACCTCGTCGCCCTCGGTAAAAGAGTCACCGGCCGCCAGAATGCGCGGGCCGTCGCCGGGACGGAGCATAGGCGTCACGCGTTGGCCGTTGCCGTCATAGGTGACGACAGGCGAGCTGAAGAAGGGCGTCGGAACAGCGCCCAGCAAAGGATCGTAGGAATAGCGACCCTCGGTGGTGTCCTGATCGTGACGTCCGCCAACCGTCGTGAGGTTCGTCCAATCGAAAAGCCATCCGTCGCCGCGCCACGCGCGGCAGCCAAGTTCGAGCATGACGAGCGACAGAAATATCGAGCCGACGACGAGGCCGAACCGCGCGCCCCACTCCAACCGCATGACGCTCGACGGACCCGCGCGGCTCAACTGTTCCCCGCGAGGAGAGCATCTGACGACCTAAAGTGCGCAGCATTGCTGCGACGCGCGAGAGTGGCGACGACTTCTGTTCGGGACGGCACGCGCCACATGCCCGCAGGCGGCCTTCAGGGTCGAACGGCCGCGACGGGACGAAGAAGTCAGAGACGAAACGAGTTAGAAACCTCGGGCACGGCGCACCTCACTCTGCAAACAGAAGGCGATACCCTTCCATTCGTGCGACACTGACGGGCCGTTCTTACTGAGACCTTACGCGGCTAGGCCGGAGGCGCGCGAGGGCAAATGGAAATCGGGCCCTCAGGAGCTTCGGCAGGATTGCGGACATACGGGACAATCCGCCTCAGTCCCACTTCAGGCCGGTGTCCCGCGTGAGCTTCTGCAAGGCGTCCAGCTGGGCGGCGAGATGATCCCGCAATCTTTCCGGGGGACCGCCGACGACGCTGGCTCCGAGCCCGAGGTAGCTTGCCTTCACGTCCGGCAGCGCCAGCACCTCGTTGATCTCGGTGTTGAGCCTGGCGACGACGTCGGCCGGCGTCTTCGCCGGAGCGAAAACCGAGAACCAGCTGTTGGACACGAAGCCCGGGATGGTCTCGGCGATCGTCGGCACATCCGGCAAGGACGGCACGCGTTGCGCGCTGCTGACGGCGATGGCGACCAGCTTCTTCGTGACGACCTGCGGCTGGACCGCGATGACGCCGTCCATGAGCACCGCAACCTGTCCGCCAAGGACATCATTCAGCAAGGGCGCACCGCTCGGATAGGGCACGCGCTCATACTTCACACCGGCCTTGTAGCGGAAGGACTCGTTCATCATGTCCGGATCCGAACCCGCCGTCGATCCGACGTTGAGCTGGCCGGGATGGGCCTTCGCATAAGCGATCAACTCGGCGACGGTCTTGGCCGGAAAGGATGGGGCGGCGGCGATGATGTTGGGCGAGTTGGCGACATAGGCGACAGGCGTGAAGTCCTTGATCGGATCGTAGCTCACCATGTCCTTGCGCAGGACGGGGTAGATGCTCATCGGGCCACCGCTTCCGAACAGGAGGGTGTAACCGTCGGCCCGAGCCCGGGCCGCTACGCTGGCGGCAATCGATCCGCTGGCACCGCCGCGATTCTCGACCACCACGACCGTCTTGAGCCGCTCTCCCAGCTTCGCGGCGAGGATCCTTGCCATCGTGTCCGTCTGTCCGCCCGCCGCATAGGGTACGATCAGCGTTATGGCGTGGTCCGGAAAACCCTGGGCGAAGCCCTGCCCCGGCGCGGCCATCGCCGCCGTCGCGACGGCTGCCCCCGCAATATAGGCCAACCATCTTCTGCCAATGTACTTCGTCGACGAACTCATGGTCTCTTCTTTCGATGATGCTGTGCGTTGCTGACGGATTTCGACGCTGTCAAACAACTACCGCTGCATCTTCGCCCACTCGTCCGCCGTCTTCCCGAGATTGCCGAAATGATGGAACCCGTGACGCACGATCTCGCTCGAGATGTCGCGCACGCCTTCCGTCTCGAGCCAGAGCCGCAGGAGCAGACGCCCGCGCTCCGGCTCCGCGTAGTTCTCGAATCCCCGCCGGGCGTGGAGCACGACATAGTTATTGGCGAACTGCATGTCGCCTGGCTCGAAATCCATCTCCAACTGGAATTCCGGCCGGCTCGAGACCTCCTCGAAATAGGCGATGGCCTCCTGCTCCATGTCCGACAGCTTCACGCCGGTCGTGCCTTGCGCGAGCTGGATGTAGGAACGCGCATAGCGGCAACTCACGACGCCGTTGGACGCGCTGAACAGAGGGATCTTCTGGGTGAAGCGTTCCTCACCTTCGCCCTGCTCGTTTTTGCGGTCGTAGGCGAACCCGCTGTAGTAGACGCCCATGTATTCGGGGCGGGTTCGCAGGATCTCGTTGTAGACCGCCATCGAGCTCGTCAGCAGGCTGCTGCCGCCGGACTTGGCGCGGCGGATGCACAACAGGCCGACCAGATCCGAATTGTCGCAATGCATCGCCAGCGCATCGCGGACCTGATAGGCCCGAACGGTCCTGTCCCTGTAGTCCAGCCCTCGATCGTAGACGTGGCTGATGAGCTCAGCGGCCGCATTCTGCGTGACGCCGCGACCGAGATACGAACCAAGTCCCCAGAAAATGAGTTCGTTGTCCTCGATCGAATATTTTTCCACCGGCAGCCCTTTGACCAATGCAAAGCCGCGACCCTGCAGCAAAGCTTCCTTGAGCGTAGCCAATAGAGGTTCCAGGGATGGAACCCGGAACGTGTCCTTGTCCAACGTGGCGAATGTCGCTTTCCGCTGTCGCGCCTGCGCCAGTGCCGAATCGATATCGGAGATGTTCTCCTGGGAAAGCTGAAGCACCCACGACTTGTCTGCCACGACGTCGGCTTTTTTCCAGGCGCTCGGCCCCTCGACGGGCTGGAGGCAAATGCTGGACTTCGCCGCGGACGGAGCATCGCTCGCTCGGGCCAGAGTTGACGCGCTCATCTTGTCGTTTCTCCACGTTTAACAATATTTCGCCGCGGTCAGCCCGGTGGATGACGCGAACGACCCGCCCTTGCTCCCGCATCGCGGTGCACATGGGCGTTATCTCGTCGCCATGGACAAGGCTGCCTGTCCCACAACTCTATAGCGATGACAGGCGAGAGACAGCGAAGAAGTGGGCGAATATCGGGAGAGCAGCCGCTCGTCGGAACAGGACTCGAACGACTTCGACATGTTCCCTCGGTCAGTACTGCTTCGCGAAGTTCCACTCGCCGCCACGAATAATTTCCCGCTCGAAATCGTGCTACTTGGAGTCGGCAAGGGCCAGGAGACCGATGTACGACATGGACGAAATCGTGAAGGCGACCGCTTCGGCGTTGATGCTGGCCCATATCGTTGCGTTCATCTGGGCCGGATTGCTGCGCAAGGGGATCGCGCCCGTCCTCGCACTCAATCTTCTCGTGAGCGCCGGCGTCGTCATTTATTGGGCGCTGCGTATTTCGGAACTTTTCAATTACGTCGACGTCGTGTGGGCCTTCGTCGGGTTCGAGCTTGTCGTCCTGGGGACATCGCTCTTTGCCGTCAGCCGCTTTCGCGTACCGCGCCCTTTGATATGGATCGAGTTTGCCGCACACGCGCTCTTGATTGCCGCCACCCTCACCTTCATGTTCACATTCAAGATGACCCGGCTGATCTGAGCTTGGGGTGCCTTCCCTCATTGCTCAGTTTCATTGCTCGTCCACCCCTGAGCTTCGTCCGAGCGCAGCCAATCAATCCCGGTCTACGCCTGCATGATGAGTTTCATCACGGAGACGCGAATTCGGGGAACCATCGGTCGGCCCAGAACCTTAACGGTGAGCTGCAACAGATCGGCCCCCCGCTGTGGATACCGAACTATTTCGCCTCATGACGATCGAGAAGGACGCCCTCGCTCGATACGTCCGCATAAAACGGGCCTTTTACAGCTCCCCGGACATCGTCGAATGCGCCCGCGTTTTGTGGGTCAGGGCATCGGCGGATGTGATCGAATTCGGCCGTAAGCCGCCGTTTGTCTGAAAATCGGGCGCAGCCGGACCGACGCCTGGCGGCGGCACGCGCACCTTTCGCCATTGCCGTTCGATCTCTTCCAACGATTTCGAGTGCCCCAGAAGCCAGTTCCGATCCGCCTCCGAGAGCTTTCCCGACTTTATCAGCGCGACGTTGATGCCGTGGAGCTTCGCGCCTTGCAGGGAAAGCGCGGTGATCGCGTCCATGATTCCCGCATGATTGGTCTGCCGATGCGCGATTTGCATCGAGTCGACCAGGCAATGCGACTTTTCCTTGCACTGCTCGATCATTCTGGCCTGATCGCGCTGGGGCCCCTGCCAGCCGAGAGAGCTGCAGCTTGTCGTTTCTCTCGCAAACCAGGCGCCCAACCACCCCATCTCGAACCTCGATTTCTACGCTTTCGGTAAAATATCGAAGCCTCCTTGCAGGAGGTGTGTTCAGAATTGGTCAATGGCAATCGCCCACGAGACGCCCAACGCCCGAGTCGACCACAGGCGGTCACCCGGGAGGGTCCTTGAAATGGTGTCCCTCACCCGAGAATCCAGTGTTTTCAGGATTCGAACTGCGCTGGCGTCCCCTACGGGATTCGAACCCGTGTCGCCGCCGTGAAAGGGCAGTGTCCTAGGCCTCTAGACGAAGGGGACGGAACCGCCGAAGGCAGCACGTCAGGCGCGGGAGCATGTAGCGGGATAGGCCCGCGAAATCAAGCTTGGTGCGGAATGGCCTCAGAGGATCGATCCGGCCGTCGCCCGGGCCGCATCGTCGATCTGCAGCCGCACCGAGGCCCGGCCGTTGTAGCGGTCGATCCGAAGCGCGCCTGCTACATGCAGGATCGGCCGCGCCGTATCCAGCAAGGCCGGGCCCAGGGCGGTCTGGCCGGCGCGAAAGGCGATCGCCTCGACCCGGCCGCGCTGCTCGCCCACCAGGGTGCAGCGGATATGGCCCTCGCCCACGGTCTGGGCATAGCTCACCCGCACGCTGGGCAGGACGAAGCGCGGCAGGGCATTGCCCGCGCCAAACGGCCCCGCCCGCTCGATCAGCTCGACCAGCTCCTGGGTCGCCGCCGCCGGTGCAAGCGCGGCATCGATGCCGAGTTCGCGCAGCGCGGGCGCCGCGCCCAGCTGCGGTGCGATCCGCTCGTCGAGGAATTTCGCAAGATCGGGCAGCGCGCCGCGCGCCACGGTGAGTCCCGCCGCCATCGCGTGGCCACCGCCGTTCACCAGCAAACCGGCCTGGCGTGCCGCCAGCACGGCTGCGCCAAGATCGACGCCGCGCACGGAGCGGCCCGATCCCTTGCCTGTTTCGCCGTCGAGCCCGATCACGAAGGCCGGCCGGCCGTAGCGCTCGACGAGGCGGCTGGCCACGATGCCGATCACGCCGACGTGCCAGCCGTCGCTTTCCACGACCAGCACCGACGGCAGGCCAGTGCGATCGGGACCGTAGAGGCCCTCGATGCGCGTGATCGCCTGGTCCAGCACCTCGCGCTCGATGGCGCGGCGCTCGGCATTGAACTCGTCGAGCCGGACGGCGAGCGCGCCCACTTCGCCCGCATCGTCGCTCGACAGCAGACGCGCGCCGAGATCGGCCCGCCCCACGCGCCCGCCCGCGTTGACCCGCGGGCCCAGCATGTAACCGAGATGATAGGCCTCGGGCGCCTCGCGCAGGCGCGCCACGTCGGCCAGCGCCGCCAGGCCTGCGTTGCCACGCTTCTGCATCACGAGCAGGCCCTGCCGCACCAGCGCGCGATTGACGCCGGTCAGCGGCACCACGTCGGCGACCGTTCCCAGGGCCACGAGATCGAGCCACTGGCGCAGGTCGGGCTCGGGCCGCGCCTCGCCGTACCAGCCTGCGGCGCGCAGCGCGCGATTGACGCCGACCGCCAGCAGGAACGCGACGCCGACCGCGGCAAGCTGCTTGTGCGGGCTGTCGTCGTCGAGCCGGTTGGGATCGACCACGGCCACCGCCTCGGGCATCACCAGCTCTGCCTGGTGATGATCGATCACGATGAGGTCGAGGCCGACTCTCCTCGCTTCCTTGAGCGGCTCGTAGGCGGTGACGCCGCAGTCGACCGTGACGACGACCTGGGCGCCCTCTTCCCGGAGCTTCACCAGCGCCGGCGCGTTCGGGCCATAGCCTTCCTTGCGGCGGTCGGGGATGTAGACACTGACGTTGGCGCCGACGGTCCGGAAGAAGCGCTGCAGCAGCGCCGAGGAAGTCGCGCCATCGACGTCGTAGTCGCCGAACACGACGATCTTCTCTTTGGCCTGCACCGCCGTCACCAGCCGCGCGATCGCGGCATCCATGTCCTTGAGATGCGACGGATCGGGCAGGAACTTGCGCAGGGTCGGATCGAGGAAGTCAGGCACGTCATCGAGCGGCACGTCGCGCGCGGCCAACAGGCGGGCCACCGCGTCGGGCACGCCATGACGCTGCGAGATCGCGAGCGCTGCGCGCTCGTCGGTCAGCCGGGCCGCCCAGCGCCGGCCGGTCAGCGACTTTTCGACATCGAGGAACGCCGCACGCTCGACTCGGGAATCTGAAGGCATGCCTGCTTATACAGCAAACGACGGCGCCGCTTTGTGGACGGTTACCACTTCCACTCGAACGGCCAGATCCGCAGCACTGCGACCTTGATGTGCTGGGCTGTCGTGCCGCCGATCTGCAGGGTGAGCGGCTGGCCTTTCACCTCGACCTGCACGCTTTGCCGCGTGCCGGGGCAGTCCATCACGCGGCGGGTGGACAGCAGCGGCAGGCGGACGTTGTCCTGCACGGCGTCGATCCAGGCCTCTTCCGACGTGACGATGCGATACCGCCCGGCGGGGATGTTCTCGAGAGTGACGATGCCGCCGTTGCCGCCGTCGCTGCCGCGTGCCGGCATCACCTGGTAGATCACGTCGGCCACCGGATGCAGGCGCACCGCGAACACGCCCTCCTTGGGCAAGGAGAGCGCGCTGTCGACGGTCGGCACATAGCTCGAGAAGGGATCGCTGTCGCGGCCCGCGGTGCTGGGCACCAGGCCGCAATCGTCGTCCAGTGCCGCGGCCGGACGGCTCGCGGCAGCAATCAGGAGGACACAGGCAATCAGGACAGCCCGCATTCCCCCAGCATGACTAAGCCCAGCTCGGCAGGCCAGTCTTGATCGAGAAATTGTGATGGGCGGAAATCCACCGCACCGTGCCGGTCTTGGAGCGCATGATGATCGAATGCGTCTCCGCCCCGTTGTGGAAGCGGCGCACGCCCTTCAGCATCGAGCCGTTGGTGACACCCGTGGCCGCGAACATCACGTCGCCCTTGGCCATCTCGACCATCGAGTACTTGCGGTTCAGGTCCGTGATGCCCCACTTCTTGGCGCGGCCCCGTTCGTCGTCGTTGCGGAACAGCAGGCGGCCCTGGATCTGGCCGCCGATGCAGCGCAGCGCCGCCGCCGCCAGCACGCCTTCCGGCGCGCCGCCCGAGCCCATGTAGATGTCGATGCCCGAGTCGCCGGTCGAGGTGGCGATCACGCCCGAGACGTCGCCATCGCCGATCAGCACGATGCGGGCGCCCGCCTCGCGCACCTTGGCAATCAGCTCGGAGTGGCGCGGCCGGTCGAGGATGCAGACCACGAGATCGGGAACCTCGATCTTCTTGGCCTTGGCAAGGTCGGCGAGATTCTGCGCCGGGGTCTTGTCGAGATCGACGACGCCGTCGGGCAGCCCGGCGCCGACGGCGATCTTGTCCATGTAGACGTCGGGCGCGTTCAGGAAGCCGCCGTCCTCCGCCATCGCCATGACGGCCAGCGCATTGGGCAGGCCCTTGGCGGTGATCGTGGTGCCTTCGAGCGGATCGAGCGCGATGTCGATCTTCGGCCCGCCGGTGCCGACCTTCTCGCCGATATAGAGCATGGGCGCCTCGTCGCGCTCGCCCTCGCCGATCACGACGGTGCCGTCGATGCTGAGCGCATTCAGCGAGGTCCGCATCGCGTCGACCGCGGCCTGGTCGGCCATCTTCTCGTCGCCGCGGCCCATCAGCTTGGAGGCGGCGAGCGCTGCCGCTTCGGTCACCCGCACCGCCTCGAGTGCGAGATTGCGATCCATCTTGGCTTCTGCGGCCATCGTTTCCTCCACTGTCCTAGAATTGCTCGATACGAATAACGCAGGGCTCCTCGGCCACGGTCTTCAGCTTGGCGATCCGCGCGACGGCGCGCTGCATCGCGGCTTCCTCCGTCTCGTGCGTGGTAATCACCACCGGCACCTCGCCCGACTGCGAGCGTCCGCGCTGCAGCATGCCTTCGACCGAGATGCGCTCCTTGGCGAGTATACCCGAAACGGCGGCGATCACGCCGGGACGATCCTGGACCATCAGCCGCATATAGTAAGCGCCGAAGTGGCGCGCCATCGGTGACACCTTCATGTCCGCCAGGTGCGCGGCAGGAACGACGAAGGCCGGCATCGACCGCCCGCGCGCCACGTCGACCAGGTCGGCCACGACGGCGGAGGCGGTCGGCCCCTGCCCCGCGCCGCGTCCCTGGAACATCGTCGTGCCGACGAAGTCACCCTCGACCACGACGGCGTTGAACACGCCTTCGATGTGCGCGATCGGCGCCTTGAGCGGCACCATGCAGGGATGCACCCTCTGCTCGATGCCGTAACGCGTCTCGCGCGCCAGCCCGAGCAGCTTGATGCGATAGCCGAGCTCCTCGCCGAATTCGATGTCCATCGCGGTGACGCGGCGGATGCCCTCGACGTGGATGCCGTCGAAGTTCACCTTCGCACCGAACGCCGCGCCCGTGAGCACGGCGAGCTTGTGCGCGGCATCGACGCCGTCGACGTCGAAGCTCGGATCGGCCTCGGCGTAGCCCGCCGCCTGCGCTTCGGCCAGGACCGCGCCGAAGTCGCGGCCCGTCTCGCGCATCGTCGTCAGGATGTAATTGCAGGTGCCGTTGAGGATGCCATAGAGCCGGCGCACACGGTTGCCGACCAGGCCCTCGCGCAATGCCTTGATGATCGGGATGCCGCCCGCGACCGCCGCCTCGAAACCGAGGATGCATTCCTTCTTCTCGGCGAGTGCCGCGAGCTCGGCTCCGTGATGCGCCAGCAATGCCTTGTTGGCGGTGACGACATGCTTGCCCTGGCGCAGCGCCGTCTGGACGAGCCGGCGCGCGATGCCGTCCGAACCGCCGATCAGTTCGACGACCACGTCGATGTCGGGCGCCTTGGCGAGCGCCAGCGGATCGCGCTCCCAGCGTGCCTTGCCGAGGTCGATGTCGCGTTTCTTGGCCTTCGAGCGTGCGCTCACCGCGACGATCTTCAGCGGCCGGCCGCCGCGCAGCGACAGGAGGCGGTTGTGTTCGGCCAAAAGCTTGACCACGCCGGCACCCACCGTGCCGAGGCCGGCGATGCCGATTTTGAGGGGCTGAGTCATGATGGACGCCTGATACGACAGGTTGGCTTCAGGCGCGAGCCTTCAATGGGGTGATGTTGTCGCCAACACCCCGCAAATAGAGATCGATCGACTTGCCCGGATCGGCCAGCACGACCTTGATGTTGCGCACCGCCTGGCGGATGCGATGCTTGTTCTCGACCATCGCGATGCGGACATGGCCGTCGCCATACTCGCCGAAGCCGATGCCCGGCGAGACCGCGACATTGGCCTGCGTGAGCAGCAGCTTCGAGAAGGCGAGCGAACCCAGTTCGGCGAACAGCTTGGGAAGCGGCGCCCAGGCGAACATCGAGGCCTGCGGCGACGGCAGGTCCCAGCCCGCGGCGGTCAGGCCCTCGATCAGCACGTCGCGGCGTTCCTTGTAGGTGTTGCGCCCCTCGACGATGCAATCCTGCGGGCCGTTCAGCGCGGCGGTCGCGGCGACCTGGATCGGCGTGAAGGCGCCGTAGTCGAGGTACGACTTGATGCGCGTCAACGCCTGGATCAGCGTCTTGTTGCCCGCGGCGAAGCCCATGCGCCAGCCGGCCATCGAGTAGGTCTTGCTCATCGAGGTGAACTCGATGGCGATCTCGCGCGCGCCCGGCACCTGCAGCACCGACGGCGGCGGCACACCGTCGAAGTAGATCTCGGCATAGGCGAGATCCGACAGGATCCAGATGCCCTGGCGTTTGCAGAAGTCGACGATCGCTGCATAGAAATCGAGGTCGACGACCTGGGCCGTCGGGTTCGACGGATAGTTCAGCACCAGTGCGAGCGGCTTGGGCACTGCATGCTGCACGGCGCGCTCGAGCGCCGGCAGGAATTCCCCGATCGAGGTCGAGCCAGGCACCGGGATGTGGCGCACCGAGCCGCCCGCGATGATGAACCCGTAGGGATGGATCGGATAGCTCGGGTTCGGCACCAGCACCGTGTCGCCGGGCGAGGTGATCGCCTGGGCGAGGTTGGCGAGGCCTTCCTTCGAGCCCAGGGTCACGATCACTTCCGTCTCCGGATCGAGATCGACGTTGAAGCGGCGCTGGTAGTACGCCGCCTGCGCGCGGCGCAGGCCCGGGATGCCGCGCGACGCCGAGTAGCCGTGCGCTCGCGGGTTGGCGGCGGCTTCAGCAAGCTTGGCCACGATGTGCGGCGCGGTCGGCAGGTCGGGATTGCCCATGCCGAGATCGATCACGTCTTGGCCGGCGGCGCGAGCGCGCGCCTTCATGGCGTTCACTTCCGCGAACACATAGGGTGGCAGGCGCTTCAGGCGATGGAACTCAGAGTCGTCCATTATCCGTGTCCATTGTAGGCGGGCAGCAATTTATATCCCCGCATCTTTCCCATCCGCTCGTTCATTGATGTCCTGATGTTCGCTTCCGAGTAGCGGACGGCAGGAGGAAGTTTGACCCCTCGGTTGTCGCAGCCTACCTAATGAGGGCGGTTGACGCTGCCCCGGTATGACCCACAATCTGTAGTTACCGGTGCGCCGAAAATACCGCAAGAAACGGCGCAAAGCCAATGATTCGTAAGGGGAAACGCATGTCTGAGACATCCGCGCCCGGCGGCCTTCCTCCCCATATGCCGGGGGTCTCCGCCGCCGAATCCGAGAAGATGCAGTCCGCGCTGAAGGATATCGCCGAGCGCAGCCAGAAGCTGCTGCAGGATTTTTCCGAGCGCTACCAGGCCGACGGCCCGCAGGCGGCGGACCCGCTGCGCCTCACCCAGACCTTCATGGACTTCACCGCCAAGATGCTGGCCGATCCCGTCAAGCTCGTGCAGGCGCAGATGGAGCTGTGGCAGCAGTACATGCAGTTGTGGCAGTCGACCGCGCAGCGCCTGATGGGCCAGACGGTCGAGCCGGTCGCCGAGCCCGCCCGTGGCGACAAGCGCTTCAACGATCCGGCCTGGAAGGACGAGGTCGTCTTCGACTATCTGAAGCAGTCCTACCTGCTCACCGCGCGCTGGCTGCAAGGCACGGTCAAGGAAGTCGAAGGCATCGACGACAAGACGGCGCAGAAGGTCGAGTTCTACACGCGCCAGTTCGTCGACGCGATGTCGCCCTCGAACTTCGCGATGACCAACCCGCAGGTGCTGAAGGCGACCGTCGAGACCAAGGGCGAGAACCTGATCAAGGGCCTGCAGAACCTGCTGACCGACCTCGAACGCGGCAAAGGCAAGCTCGCCATCCGCCAGACCGACATGAAGGCCTTCAAGGTCGGCGAGAACGTCGCCACCTCGCCCGGCAAGGTGGTCTACCAGAACGAACTGATCCAGCTGATCCAGTACGCGCCACGGACCGAAGAGGTCTATGCGATGCCGCTGCTGATCGTGCCGCCCTGGATCAACAAGTTCTACATCCTCGATCTCAAGCCCGAGAACTCGTTCATCAAGTGGGCGACCGAGGCGGGCTACACCGTGTTCGTGATCTCCTGGGTCAATCCCGACGAGAAGCTCACCAAGCTGATCTTCGACGACTACATGCGGCTTGGGCCCCTGGCCGCGCTCGACGCGATCGAGAAGGCGACCGGCGAGAAGAAGGTCTCGGCGATCGGCTACTGTATCGGCGGCACCCTGATGGCCACGACGCTGGCCTACATGGCCGCGCGCGGCGACGACCGGATCGCGGCCTGCACCTTCTTCACGGCGCAAGTCGACTTCACCGAACCCGGCGAGCTCGGCGTCTTCATCGACGAGGCGCAGCTCGCCGGCGTCGAGGAGGTGATGAGCAAGAAGGGCTATCTCGACGGCACGGAGATGGCCACGACCTTCAACATGCTGCGCGCCAACGACCTCATCTGGTCGTTCGTCGTGAACAACTACCTGATGGGCAAGGATCCCTTCCCCTTCGACCTGCTGTTCTGGAACGCCGATGCCACGCGCATGCCGGCGGCGATGCACATCTACTATCTGCGCAACATGTACCAGAACAACCTGCTGGTGCAGCCGGGCGGGCTCGTCATCGACAACGTGCCGATCGATCTCCGCAAGATCGCGATCCCGACCTACATCCAGGCCGGCAAGGACGATCACATCGCACCGGCGAGGTCGGTCTACAAGGCCACGCAGATCTTCTCCGGCCCCGTCCGCTTCATGCTCGCGGGCTCGGGCCACATCGCGGGCGTCGTCAATCCGCCCAAGGCCAAGAAGTACCAGCACTGGCTGAACGAGACGGCGAAGAACCCGTCGACGCTCGCCGAATGGCAGGCGTCCGCCCGGGAATATCCGGGGTCTTGGTGGAACGACTGGGACAAGTGGCTGTCGGAGAAATCCGGCGCGAAGGTCCCTGCCCGCGTGCCCGGCGAAGGCGGCTTGCCCGCCATCGAGGATGCGCCCGGCAGCTACGTCAAGGTGAGGCTGATCGACTGATGATCAAGCCGTTCCTTATGGTCGCTCTCGCCCTCGTTATTGCCGCCCGCGCGCAGGCGTCCGAGTTACAGGTCATCGCCGGTGGCGGCATCGCTGGCCCGCTGAAAGTGCTTGCGCCGCAGTTCGAGAGCGCGACAGGCCACAAGCTCACCATCCGCTTTGCCGCCACACCGGAGCTGATCAAGATGGCGACCGGCACGCCGTTCGATCTGGCCGTGGTGCCGCGCGAAGTGTTCAACGACGCGGCGGCGAAGGCCATGCTGCTGCCCGGACCGACCGTCGACATCGCGCGCGTCGGCTTCGGGGTCGCGGTGCGTGCCGGCGCGCCCAAACCCGATATCGGAACGCCGGAAGCGTTGAAGCAGACACTGCTCAAGGCACAGTCGATCGCGATGCTGCCATCGAGTGCGGCAGGCGCGCAGGTGCTGAAGACCTTCGACCGGCTCGGCATCGGCGATGAGATGAAGGCCAAGACCAAGGTCCAGCCCTCGCCCGCCGACATCCCGCAGGCGGTCGCCAAAGGTGAGGCCGAACTCGGTGTGTTTCTGATCAACGTGCTGGCTGCACCCGGCGTCGATCTGGTCGGGCCTTTCCCTGCCGAACTACAGCAGGAGCTCGTGTTCACCTCGGGCGTCGCCGCCAGGACCGGCGATCCCGCCGCGGCCCAGGCGTTCATTGACTTCCTGCGCACTCCGGCCGCTCTCGCCGTGATGAAAACCCAGGGCATGACACCGAGCTAGCGCTGCGCCCCGCGATAACGCACGATGGTTGCGGGACGGGGGCAGAACAAGAAAATGGTACACGGCGCACAGGACTCGATGCTGCGGACATGGCTGTCCGAGCAGTATCCGAGCAGCTACACCGACGGTCGGCGGTGCGACGAGATCGGCTACCTCCAGTGCAAGCTAATCCTGAAGCCCGATCGCTTCACGTCGGCGCACGTCTTCAAGGAGTTCGCCGCCCTCGTCCAGCGCGCTGCCGAGAAGACCGGCGTCGGCTACCGGCACACGCCGAAATCGCTGCAGCGCCCCGAGGTCCGCGAGGTGCTGTTCCTCGATACGGGCGCGTACCACCTCTACAACAACTCCTTCATCGTGCGCCGCCGCATCGCCTACCAGGACGGCTTTCCGATCGACGATCCCGAGATCGTCTTCAAGTACCGCAGCGAGAACATGGAAAAGGCGCAGGCGCTCGACGTGCGGCCGCGCATCGACGGCAAGTACAAGATCAAGTTCAAGCTCGAGGTGATGCCGCTCAAGGACCGCATCGGCGGGATGCGCCGGCTGCTCTCGCACAATGTCGAGTTCGGATTGAGCCAGGCCCCGCAGGCCTCGCGCCTGGTGATGGCGTCGCTGGGCTACATGACGATGGCGGAGCTCGGCCAGATATTCCCGGCGCTGCAGACCATCGTGCTGCAGGGCGCGGACGAGGTCTCGATGGTCAACCAGACCGTCGTTGAGGAGCTGATGCAGGATATTTGCGAACTGTCCTTTCATCATCACACCGCGGCGACGGCCAACCTCGCGCTGTGGCGCTCGCGCGGCGATCACCATGGCTTCGTGGGCGAGTTCGCCTTCCAGCTCCGCTTCACGGGACCGGCCGACATCCGCTCCGAATCGCTCGCCGCCTGCGAGGCGTTCTTCATCGAGCTGCAGCAGGTCGCGGCCAATTGGCTGACGCTCACCAGCACCAAGACCGGCGCGGTCTATCGCCTGAAGGGCAATCCGCCGCAAGCTCATGAGTAAGGCCCACGAATGATGCCTCCGCCGTCGCTCTGGCAGCTGTTCCAGGTCTTCTTCGTGATGGGTGCCACCAGCATCGGGGGTGGCGTGGTGGGCTATTTACGCTCTTCCCTCGTCGTGCGTCAGCGCTGGATCGACGACGCGACGTTCGTCGAGTTGCTGGCGATCAGCCAGACCCTGCCCGGCCTCAACGCGACCAACATGTCGATCCTGGTCGGCGATCGCCTGCGCGGAACGGCGGGTGCCGTGCTCGCGGCGTTGGGCATGTGCCTGCCCGGTGCCGTTCTCATGACGGCAGCGGCCTTTGCCTACAGCGTCGGCGGCGACGACCCGGTCTCGAAGGCTTTCCTGCATGCGATCGCCGCCGGCGCGGTGGGACTGATCGTGGTCGTGATGATCCAGCTCGGCGCCAAGGTACTGGGGAGCTTGGCCGACTACGTCTTCGTCGCCGCCACCGCGATCCTCGTCGCGGGCTTCGGCGTGCCGGTGCCGTTCGCGATGATCGGCATCGGCGCCATCGCGATCTGGTGGCACCGGCCGCGCAAGGCGCCGCCGTTGCCATGAAGCAGCTGTTCGATATCGGCGGCGTCTTTGCCTATCTCTCACTGTTGACCGTGGGCGGTGGCGTGGCCGCGTTCCCCGAACTGAAGGAGCTGACGGTCAACGTTTATCACTGGCTCACCTTCCCCGAATTGCTGCACTACTACAGCATCGGGCAGCTGGCGCCCGGCCCGAACATGATGATGGTCGCCTCCGTCGGCGCCCATGTGGCGGGGCTCTCCGGCGCTGCCGTCGCCCTGGTCGCCTTCATCCTGCCGACGGGCATCGTCACCCTCGCCGTCGGCCGACTGTGGAACCGCCTCGCCGACTGGCCGTGGCGGCCCGCGATCCAGCGCGGCCTGGGCTCGGTTGCCGTGGGCCTCGTCCTGTCGGGGGCGATCGTGATGGGACGCGGCGCATTCACCAGCCCCTACTATTTGGCCCTGGGCGCCGCCGTGTTCGCCCTGCTGATGCTGACGAAGATCAATCCGGCGCTGCCCATCCTGGCTTCAGGCGCACTTGGGATCGCGACCTATCTGCTTTAGCCGCGAAAAGTCACCGACTCGCTCTGGTCCCGGCATGCGTGCCCGGTGAAGGCGGCCTGCCCGCAATCGAGGATGCGCCGGGTTCCTACGTCAAGGTGCGCCTGATTGACTAGCGGAGCGGATGGATCCGCGTCTGCGTCGCGCCGCGTACCCAGCTGCGCAATACGCTCAGCAGCATGCTGCCCGTGAGCATCCCGAGAAAATAGACGCCCATCATCAGCAAGGACACAGGCAGCGTCATGCTCGAGTTGAAAAGAGAAACCGTGACGGCCTCCAGATTTTGGAACTTGAATAGGACTATGACGGCCGTTACCAGGATAATCAGGGCAATGTAGATGTACCGCATCTGACGTTCCTTTCTGTTATTCCCGCGATCCGGGCCCACGGTTGGTGCTTTCGCTCATCGTGATTCGTTCGGGAGCCAGCAATCCGATCCGCCCCTCCTCCGTCGATGTCAGGGTATGGACGTAAAAACAGCTCGCGGTATTTCTCCGAGCCCATGACCGGCGACGGCGCCGACACGATCAGGAGCTGGCCGGCCGATCCAATCGATATGCCGATGTCCATGCATGACGACGATCCGGTCTGCGTGTCTCTGCAGCCGTCTCGTGAACCAGTTGCCGTTGATCTGGGCCGTTCCTATCCGCTCGGAGAGCGCGTGCGCGACGCCCGGGTATTCAAGGACATGATGATGGAGCGCCACGATCCATAGCGCGTGCGGATAGGACGACAATGCAATGTCGATTCCCCTCGCCTGCTCCATCGGCATCAGGCCGAGCGCGTTGGTGAACGAGAAGTGCGTGATGGCATTGGAGTTCAGGAGGATGATTCCCAGACCGGTTGGAGTGACGGGCGGCAAGATCATCGGGAAAACGCTGTTCCATAGCCTCGGCAGTGCCCTGCTCAGGGACGGCGAGCCGGTGGCGCTGAATCTCGCAATGTCCCCCATGTGCGGCGCCAATGACTGCGCAAGCGTTTCGCCCAGACCACTACGATCGGAACTGATCACGTGGACCCGATCGCCCTGAAGTGCAGCCAGCGCGGCAAGAGTTCGAATTTGGCGCAGCCGCGGATTGGGACTCGTGCGAAGATCCAGACGCGCCGGGTTCGCGCGATCGACGATGTTCACGTCGTGGTTACCGGGCAGCATCAGCGTCAATGCTGCCAGTTGAGGATAGGCGGCAGCAGATCGGCCAACGCGCCCTCCTCGACGACGCCCAGCTTCCCGCGATAGGGACTGCGCAATCCTGAAAGCGCGAGCAGCCGTCCGTTGTCGCCCGTCGCCATTCTGAGCGCCTCGGCGGGAGAATACCATCTGACCAGCTTTGCAAGCTGCGCGCCTTGCCGGCTTGCCAGGCGGGCGTCGAACAGAATGTCGGTACCGAAGGCTACCTTGATCCCGTACTTTTTCGCCAGCGTGTAAGCCCTGTCCGTGCCAGCTATGACCTCAAGCTGCCTCGCTCGCATTTCCGGAGAACTGACCGGATTGGCATCCTCGTCGTCGAGAAAGGGCTGAATGCTCAGCCAAATGCCTTTCTCCGCCATCAGCTTGGCGGTCGGCTCGTCCATGAGATGGCCGTGCTCGATACACAGGACGCCGGCGTCGATCGCGCGCCTGATCGATCGTGGAGTGTAGGCATGCGCGGCGACATAGGTCCCCCAATCGGCCGCAGCCTCCACACCGGCGCGAAGCTCCGCCTCGGTATACTGGGTTGTGTCGATGGGGCCGTAAGGTGACGACACGCCGCCGCCGGCCATGAGCTTTGCCTGGCTCGCGCCCTGCATGAGATTTTCCCGGGAGCGAAGCCGGACCTCGTCCGGGCTGTCGGCGATCGCCGCCACGCCAATCCTTTCCGTATAACTGAGAGGAGAATTTGGCGTCCTCGGAATTTCATTGAGCTGGCGGAAGTCGCCATGGCCGGCGGTCTGGGAGATGAAGGCACCCGACGGATAGATGCGCGGCCCGACGACAACGCCTTCATCGATCGCGCGCTTGAGGCCAAAGGTAGGCCCGCCCATGTCGCGAATCGTCGTGAAGCCGCGCATCAAGGTGGCTTCCGCGGCCTGGGCGGCGAGTATGTAGAGGTAACCCATACTGGCAGTCATCGCCGTGCTCAGCGAGGGGGCGACCATTATCGCGTGCCAATGCGCTTCGATGAGACCCGGCATCAGTACCCGTCCGCCGCCGGCAACGACCGTCACCGATAATTTCGGATCGACAGGAATGTCCGCCGTCGACACGCGGGTGATGGTATTGCCTTCGACCAGCACATTCGACGCAGGCGTCAGCGTTTCGTTCTTGCCATCGAACACCCGGACATTCTGAAACAACGTCGCCGAAACCGATGGCGGCGGAGATGTGACTGCCTGCTGCGCGTTCGCCGACGAACACAGAATCAAAAGAAAGAAATTGGGGCCAAGAAGGCGGCTCGAGAACAACATGCCGGAATCCTCCTGTCGAAGGTCCAGTCATAGCGGTCGCTGCTCTCAGCCTATGACTTCTTTCGTTCCGCGTCGATGACCGGCGCCGCACTTTTCCTTGCGCCGTTAATCGCCACCACGATACGCCACGAACTCGCCTTGACTGTCGCGGAAGACGACGACCTTCGTAAGACCAGGCGCGGCGGGCTTCAGCCGCCGCCAGATCCACGCGGCCAGGTTTTCCATCGTGGCCGGGCCAAGATCAGGCACGTCGTCCAACAGGTGATGGTCGAGACCGTCGCGAGCCTCGGCGAGCATGCTTTCGAGCAAGCCGAAGTCGACGACCATGCCGGTCTTCGCGTCGGCCTCGCCCCGCACCGTCACCTCGGCGCGATAGGAATGGCCATGGATGCGCTTGCTCGCCTCCGCCGCGATGCTGCGATCCAGCGTATGCGAGGCGTCGAAGCGGAACGACTTGGTGAGTTCCCACATCAGCGGATTCCCAGATGTTTGTGGGTCTGCGTGCTGAGCTGCCACTGCGGATGGGCGAGGCAATAGGCGATCGCGCGCCTGGTATTTTCGATAACGTCGGCGCCGTCCATCGGCTGCAGCGAAAAGCGTTCGAACGCGAGCCCGGCGAAGTCCTCCGGCGGCAGGTCAGCCTGCGGATAGACCAGCTTCAGCTCGTGACCCTTGCGCACCTTCAGCGGATCGCGCGTCTTGGGACTGACGCAGATCCAGTCGATCTCCCCCGGCGGCTCCATCGTGCCGTTGGTCTCGATCGCGATCTCGAAGCCTTGCGCATGCAACGCAGCGATCAGCTCGTCGTCGACCTGCAGCAGCGGCTCGCCGCCGGTCAGCACGACGAAACGGTGCGCTTTCGACTCGCCCCACGTCTTTGCGATCGTGCCGGCGAGCGAGGACGCGGAGTCGTAACGCCCGCCCAGCGTGCCATCCATGCCGACGAAGTCGGTGTCGCAGAAGCGGCACTGCGCCGTTGCGCGATCCTCCTCGCGCCCCGACCATAGATTGCAGCCCGAGAAGCGGCAGAACACGGAGGTACGCCCCGCCTGGGCGCCTTCGCCCTGCAGGGTCTTGAAGATCTCCTTGACCGCGTAACTCACTCGGCCGCCTTCGGCTGACCCGTGCAGTAGGAACGGGCGAGCACGACATATTGCGCCACGATGCGCTTGAACGACTCGTAGTCCTTCTCGGTGAGATCGCGCAGCTTCTGCGCCGGATTGCCGGCCCATAGCTCGCCCTTGCGCACGATCTTGCGCGGCGTCACGACCGCGCCGGCCGCGACCATGGCGCCGGTCTCGACGACGGCACCGTCCAGCACGGTGGCGTTCATGCCGACGAAGGACTCATCCTGGATCTCGCAGGCGTGCAGCAGCGCCATATGACCGACAGTGACGTTGCGGCCGACTGTCGTCATGAGGCCGCGCGAGGCGATATGGACGACCGTGCCGTCCTGCAGGTTGGAGTTTTCGCCCACCCGGATACCCGGCCCGTCGCCGCGCAGGATGCAGCCGAACCAGATGTTGGCGTTGGCGGCAATCTCGACGTCGCCGATCAGCGTCGCGTTGGGCGCTATAAAGGCTGACCCGTCGACCTTCGGCACGAAGCCGTTGAACGGAACGATGAGGCCCGACATCCGAACTCTCCACAAAAACGAAGGGCGCCCTGAGGCGCCCTTCGAAACCGTTTCCTCCGGGCGCCGCCTACGCGCGTTTCCGGTTCGGTAGAGTCGCCACCGAACCGGAAACCGCTTTAGCGCTTGGAGAACTGGAAGCGGCGACGCGCGCCGGCGCGGCCGTACTTCTTGCGCTCGACCACGCGGCTGTCGCGGGTCAGGAAGCCCGCGGCCTTGATGCCGCCGCGCAGGCCGGGCTCGAACTTGGTGAGCGCCTGCGAGATGCCGTGACGCACGGCGCCCGCCTGGCCCGACAGGCCGCCGCCGGACACGGTGGCGACCACGTCGAACTGGCCGTTGCGCTGGGACACGTCGAACGGCTGCTGGATCATCATGCGCTGCGTCGGACGAGCGAAGTAGATCGTCTGGTCGCGGCCGTTGATGGTGATCTTGCCGGTGCCGGGCTTCACCCACACGCGGGCGACGGCGTTCTTGCGGCGGCCGGTGGCGTAGGCGCGGCCCTGGGCGTCGATTTCCTTCTCGCGGACCGGCGCGGGCGACGAGCTGCCGCCGACGGGAGCCTTCTTCAATTCGGCAAACGAAGAGAGTTCAGTAGCCATTAGCCGATCCTCGAATTCTTCTTGTTCATCGCGGCGACGTCCAGCTTCTCGGGCTGCTGGGCATCCTGCTCGTGCTTCTCGCCCGCGTAGACGTACAGGTTCTTCATCTGCTTGCGGCCGAGCGGACCACGCGTGATCATGCGCTCCACGGCCTTGACCAGGACGCGCTCGGGAAAGCGGCCTTCGAGGCGCTTGCCGAGGGTCTCGCCCTTGATGCCGCCGGGATGGCCGGTGTGCCAGTAGAAGACTTCGCGCTCGGCCTTGCGGCCGGTCAGGCGAACCTTCTCGGCGTTGATGACGACGATGTTGTCGCCGCAATCGATATGCGGGGTGAACATCGGCTTGTGCTTGCCGCGCAGGCGCGAGGCGATGATCGAAGCGAGCCGGCCGAGCACGAGCCCGTCGGCGTCGATCAGCACCCACTTCTTCTGGACGTCGGCAGTCTTGAGACTGGCAGTGCGGTGGCTAAGGGTTTCCATGGTTCTTTCTTTCGTGAGCGGGCGCTTATGGGCGGCAAGCCGTGGGTTGTCAAATCACCCGAAAGAACGCCTATAAATCAATGGCTTAGATTTGTGGTATTATAATACCTCCGTCTTTAAGCCTTTGTTTTCGGGGGAATCGCGTAGGTCACCGTAGCATGCGCCACCGGATCTTTCGTTCCCTCGCTCCAGATCGTGAAATCGCCCACGGCCAGGGTTTTGCCGAGCTTCAGCAGCCGGCCTTCGCCGATCAGGTCGACTGGGCCGGGCTTGCGCATGAAGTTGATGTTGAGATTGGTCGTCACCGCCAGTGCGACCGGTCCGAGCTGCGCCATGACCAGGAGATAGAAGCCGCAGTCGACCAGCCACATCAGGGTCGGACCCGAGATCGTGCCGCCCGGCCGCAGGTGCCGCTCGTGCGTGGGCAGGCGCAGGCGGATCGTCCTGTCGTCGAGATGCTCGATCGACAATCCAAGATGGGCCGACTGCGGGAAGTGCTCGTCGAGAAACTTCAGCAGATCGGCCGGGGTCATCGCCGGCATGACGACCCTCGCCTCTTCCCGTAAACTGTCGCCATGTCCTCTACCCCCAACGAGCCGGTCCTGTTGCGCCGGGATGAAGACCGGATCGCGATCCTCACCCTCAACCGGCCGCACGCCATGAACGCCCTCTCGGGCGAACTTATAGACGCGCTGCAGGCGGAATTCGACAGGATCGCCGCGGACAAGTCCATCCGCTGCGTGATCCTCGAGGGCAAGGGCCGCGCCTTCTCGACCGGCCATGACCTGCGCGAGGTCAATTCGAGCCGCGACTACGCCTTCCACCACGATCTGCTGACGCGCTGCTCGGCGATGATGCTGTCGATCAACCGCCTGCCGCAGCCGGTGATCGCCAAGGTGCACACCATCGCGACCGCCGCCGGCTGCCAGCTGGTGGCCGCGTGCGATCTCGCCGTCGCCTCGACCGAGGCCACCTTCGCCACCTCGGGCATCACCAACGGCCTGTTCTGCGGCACGCCGTCGGTCCCGGTCGGCCGCAACGTCGGCAAGAAGCGCGCGCTCGACATGCTGTTCACCGGCCAGTTCATCGACGCAGCCTCGGCGCTGCGCGACGGCCTGGTGAGCCGCGTCGTGCCGCCCGATGCCCTCGACCGCGAGACCATGGCACTCGCAAAGGCGATCGCGGCGCAGCCGCCGGAGCAGATCGCGACCGGCAAGGCGATGTTCCACAAGCACATGGAGCTGCCGCTCGCCGAGGCCTATGCCTCGGCGACGGAGTTCATGGCGAAGGCGTTGCAGAGCGAGGATGCCCAGGCCGGCATCGACGCCTTCGTGAACAAGAAGCCGAAGCCCGATTGGAAAGGCCGCTGAAAACCGGCGCCCTTCTGCCGGCCCTTCTCGGCGCGACATTTTCCCTTTTTTGCTCGACGTCCACCTTCGCAAGCGACTGCGCGCGCAAGGCCAACGGGCTCGACACGATCGTTTGCGGCAACGCCGACATCCGGCCGCTCGACGAGGCGATCGGCAAACTGATCGAATCGCTGCAGACGCGCTTCAGTTCCAACGCCGGGCGCGAATACTCCACCATTGTGGCCGACCAGCTGCGCTGGCGTGAGGACCTGTACCGCCAGTGCAGGCCGCTTTCGGCCGCCTGCCTGCTGCCGAAGTTCCAGGCGCGCTACCAATACGTCAAACCCGATCCGATGCTGCTGGCGAGCGAGATGTTCCTCGACAAAGGAGTCAAAGTGGCCGGGCTGTCGCTCGAGTTGCGCTCCGCCGGCAAGAACCGCGGCATCTTCATCGGCGAGCAGCAGGTTACCTGGGAGGCGGCGCGGATCGATATCGTCGAGCGCTACACCGATCCGAACGTCGATGCGATCGTGCTGGTCGCCAATCGCGGCGGCGACGGCGCGAACTGCGCGCAATTCCCCGTCTTCATCGTCTCGGTCCGCGACTACGTCCCGAAGATCGTCGAAGTACCCAGCACGCAGGGCAGTCCGCGAGGCAGTCGATCCTGCATCGATCGCATCTTCCGCGACGCCGAAGGCTTCGTCTTCGAGATCGATCCCTGGCCATGGCTCGAAGGTCGGAATTATGTGTGGAAACCGAAAGCAGGATTCACCCTGACGGAAACCCGTCCGTTCTATCCGATTGCCGGAACGCGCATGCGTCAGCTGCTCGCGCGCACCGAGTTGAGCGGACGGCTCGACAACGAGCAGTTCTACGAGGCGCTGCACAAGGCCACAGCGGGACTCGATCTCAATTTCACCAGCGCCACCGAGGCGTTCTGGTTCTCGTGGAACCGGCCCTACCGCCGCGGCGACTACGTCCTGCTCGACAGCTGCGCGAATCCCGGCCGGCAGGGCGTATGCACCGGCGACTTCGTCGGCAAGGCCGTCTACGAGCAGCGCACCGACAAGATCTTCTTCGCCTTCTCCACCGCCGACGCGCCGCCCGGCTGCCAGCCCGCGAACGGGCGCGATCCCATCGACAGCGCGCTGAACAACGTGACGTTCTTTCCGCCACGGTATCGTTGGCCAAACGGTGCGCTCTACCTGCTTCGGGACATCTACTGCCCGAGCAATCGTTGACGGTGCCATTCGCATAACGCGCAGCTCATGGCGCTCGCGTTGCTTTAAGCAAGGCCATGATGACCTCCTCCCGCGTGGCGCCGCTGTGGCTGCTGACCTTGATCACCTTCAGCGGCACGCTGGCCATGCATATTTTCGTGCCGGCGCTGCCCGAAGCGGCGCGCGAGCTTGGCGCCACCATCGGCGAGATGCAGCTCACCATGAGCGTCTACATCTTCGGCCTCGCCGTGGGCCAGCTCGCCTACGGCCCGCTGTCGGATCGCTTCGGCCGCCGGCCGATGCTGATGATCGGGCTCGTCATCTACGGCGTCACCGGCATCGCCGCCTCTTTCGCGCCCGACGTCCACTCATTGATCGTCATCCGCCTGTTCCAGGCGCTGGGCGGATGCGCGGGCCTGGTGATCGGCCGCGCGATCGTGCGCGACAGCGGCACCGCGACGCAGGCCGGGCGCCGTCTCGCGCTCATGAACCTGATGGTGGCGATCGGCCCCGGCACCGCACCGCTGGTCGGCGGCGCACTGACGACGTTCTTCGGCTGGCGCTCGATCTTCTATCTGCTGGCGACGCTCGGTGTGACCAACATCATCTTCACCTGGCTGCTGTTGCCAGAGACACACAGCAAGACCACGGCGCCGGGGATCGCGGCCCTGGCACGCAACTATCGCAGCCTGCTCTCGTCGCCCGCTTTCCTGGGCTATGCCGTCGGCGGCGGCTGCGCCACGACCTCGATGTACGCTTTCATCTCGGCCTCGCCCTTCATCTTCGCGCACCAGCTTCATCGTCCGGAATACGAGGTCGGCCTCTACCTCGCCATCCTGATCGGCGGCATCTGGGTCGGCAGCGCGCTCACCGCGCGCCTGATCACGCGCCTCTCGCTCGATCGTCTCACGATCGGCGCCAATCTATTGAGCGTCCTTGCCGCAGCGATCTTTCTGATTGCCGTGCTGTCGGGGCACCTCTCGGTGCCACTCGCCGTCGTGCCGATGTTCTTCTATGCACTCGGCGTCGGCATGGCCTCGCCGGCCGCCCTCACGCAAGCGATCAGCGTCAATCCCAACGTGATCGGTTCGGCGTCAGGTCTTTACGGATTTGCCCAGATGGGCGTCGGGGCGATCTGTACCGCGCTGGCCGCCGTCGGCGACAATCCGGCGCTCACCGTCGCGCTCGTGCTGGCGGGCGCCGGCACGATTGCGCAATTCGGGTTCTGGATCGCGCTCCGCTATCGGGAGCCCGCTATTCCTACTGACGCCAGTCGCTGACACCCTTCTTTTCGAGCTGGCGCTGGAGCGCAGTGAAATAGTACTGGCCGTGCGTCGGCTCGGCGCGGACCTGCTTCATGCGCTGGGCGGCGCGGGCGATGATGTAGTCCTCGATCATCACCGGCTCCTCGCCGAGCTGGCGCGAGATCAGCTCGAGCTCGCAGGCGCGCTCCATCATGTAGAGCTTGCGGAAGGCGCTCGGGATCGTGGCACCGACCGAGAGCAAGCCATGATTGAGCAACACGACATGGTCACCCTTCTGGCAGCTCACGCCGAGCGCGTCGCATTCTTCCTGCGAGGTCGGCACGCCGTACTCGTGATAGACGAGGTCGTCATAAACCGCGAGCGCATCCTGGCTGATCGGACGGATGCCCTTTCTCATCAGCGAGACGCCGCCGCCGGCGCGCGTGTGCGTATGCATCACGCAGTTCGCGTCGGGCCGCGCCTTGTAGACGCCGCTGTGGATGGTGAAGCCCGCGGCGTTGAAGCGGCCCTGCTTGCCGTAGATCTTGCCGTCGAGATCCATCTTGATCAGGCTCGAGGCCGTGATCTCGTCGAAGTTCTCTTCGTAATGGTTGATCAGGAAGCAGTTGGGCTCGCCCGGGACGCGCACCGACATGTGCGTGTCGAGCAAGTCGGTCCAGCCGAGGTGGTCGCAGATGCGATAGAGCGCCGCGAGGTCGCAACGGACCTTCCATTCGGCATCGGTCATTCCCGCACGATCCTGCATCACCGTATCCATCGCCCGCTCCTATAGCTGCGCAACGCCAAAAAACCGGACGAAGTGTAGGACAACTCGGCTCCGGGCGCGATAGGATCGTGGCTGCCCGCGTCGGCACAATATTTGCGTCCCCATCAACCCAGTCGGGCAAATGGAGTGTGTCGTGAAGGCTAAGCCGTTTCATCTTGCGTGGTTTCTGCAGGGCTCCAGTGCGCAGGCGTGGGGGCACGCCTGGACCGGCCATATCGGCGAGACCTGGATGCAGCCCGAGTTGTTCCTCAACATGGCGCGGTCGCTGGAGCGTGCCTGCTTCGACTACGTCCTGCTCGAGGATTCGTCCTATGTCGGCGAAAGCTTCAACGGCTCGACCGAGATCTACCTCAAGAACGCGATCGCCGTGCCGCGCCAGGACCCGTCCGTCGTCGCTGCGCTGATGACGCAGGTGACCTCGCGTATCGGCATCGTGCCGACCTTCGGCACCTACGCCTATCATCCCTATCTGCTGTCGCGTCTCATGGCGACGCTCGACCAGGTGTCGGAAGGCCGCGCCGGCTGGAATGCCGTCACCGGCAGCTCCGACTTCGCGGCGATGAACTTCGGCATGCAGGGCATGCCCGACCACGACCTGCGCTACGACATGGCCGACGAGTACATGGAAGTCTGCAAGGGCCTGTGGGGGTCGTGGGAGCCGGGCGCGATCATCGCCGACCGCAAGAACGGCGTGCTGGTCGATCCCACCAAGGTCAAGCCGGTGAACTACCAGGGCAAGTTCTACAGCACGCGCGGGCCGCTGAACTCCGGCCCGGCGCCGCAGGGCCAGCCGGTGATCGCCCAAGCCGGCGGCTCGCCGCGCGGCCGCAAGTTCGCCGCCCAGCACGCCGACACCATCGTCGCGCACGTGAAGGGCACCGACGGCATGAAGGCCTATCGTGACGACGTGCGCAAGCACATGGTCGCGCAAGGGCGCAATCCCGACGACTGCAAGGTGTTGTTCCTCCTCAACCCGATCCTCGGCGAGACGATGGAGGACGCGCAGGAGCGCCGCCGCCGGCAGCTTGCGCATGCGCGTGAGCATATCGAGGAGCGCATGGCGCATTTCGGCAAGGTGACCAACATCGACTTCGGCAAGTTCGACGTCGACAAGCCCCTGCCCGACCACGTCACGACCAACGGCCACCAGCAGAACCTCGAGCAGTATCGCCAGATCGCCAAGGGCCGCTCGATACGCGAGACCATGGCGGGCTTCAACAACGTCGACCTCTCCGTCGAAATGTGCGGTACGCCCGACGCCGTCGCCGCGCGCATGGAAGAGGTCATGCAGGAGGTGGGCGGCGACGGCTTCCTCTTCTCGATGGCCAACGTCAACCGCCGCACCCTGGCCGAGATCGAGGACGGGCTGGTGCCCGCCCTGCAGGATCGCGGCCTGGTGCGCAAGGCGTACGAGCACAAGCAGTTCCGCGACAATCTTCTCGCCTACTAACTCAAGAAACCAACGCAGGGGGCCGCCATGAGCAAGCAGAACTTCACCCGTTTCAGCCGGCGCAGCGCGCTCGGCCTGGTCGGCGCGGGTCTTGCCGCGCCGTTCGTCCGCCCGAGCTGGGCGCAGGGCACGATGCCCGAACTGACGAAGGTGCCGGACAGCCTGAAGGGCGAAGGCGAGCTGCGCATCGCCACCTTCGGCGGCACGATGCAGGAGACGCAGCAGAAGGCGTACTTCGCGCCGTTCGAGCAGGCGACCGGCATCAAGGTCAAGCCCTTCGCCGGCTCCGACCCGACCAAGGTCAAGGCGATGGTCGAGACCAAGAACATCGAATGGGACCTGGCGCAGCTCAGCCGCGGCACGATCATGAACCTGATGAAGACCGGCGATTACTTCGAGAAGATCGACTACTCGCTGGTCGACGACGGCGTCGACAAGGCCTACCGCTTCGAATACGGCCTCGAGATGCTGGTGTGGGCGCAGGTGATCGGTTACCGCACCGACTCGACCAAAGGCGTCGCCCCCAACGGCTGGGCCGATTTCTGGGACACCAAGAAGTTCCCCGGCGACCGCGCCCTGGTCGGCACCGGCAACGGCGGCTGGCCCGAGCTCGAGTTCGCGCTGATGGCCTCGGGCGTGGCACCCGACAAGATCTATCCGATCGACATCGACCGCGCCTTCGCGAGCTATGACAAGATCAAGAAGGACGTGATCAAGTGGTGGGACACCGGCGCCATGCCGGTCCAGCTGCTGACCGACCGCGAGGTCGTCATGACCAGCGTGTGGAACGGCCGCATGGCCGCACTCCAGGCCGCCGGCGTGCCGGCGCAGATCAGCTGGAACCAGGGCCTGCTGAAGCGCGACGCCTGGGGCATCCCCAAGGGCGCCAAGAACGCGACCAATGCCCAGAAGTTCGTGGCCTACTCGACGATGGCGATCCCGCAGGCGCGCATCGCGCTCGGCATTCCCTACGGCTCGGTCAACAACGACTCGAACAAGTACATCCCGGACGAGCGCCAGAAGGTCCTGCCCAGCGCGCCCGCCATCAAGTCGCAGCTGGTCAGCTACAACTACGACTGGTGGATCGACAACCGCCAGACCGTGATCACCCGCTTCAACAAGTGGCTGCTCGGTTGAGGGACACCGTCTCCGCGGGCAGCTCTACCGGCCGCGGCGCGTCGGTATCGCTCTCCGGCCTGGAGAAGAGCTATGACCGCGTCGGCGCGGTGAACGGCGTCTCGCTCGACATAAGATCGGGCGAGTTCCTGACCCTGCTGGGGCCGAGCGGCTCTGGCAAGACGACGACCTTGATGATGATCGCGGGGTTCGAGACGCCGACGAAAGGCGACATCGCGATCGACGGCGCGTCGGTGGTCGCCATGCCGCCGCACAAGCGCAACATCGGCATGGTGTTCCAGAACTACGCGCTGTTCCCGCACCTCACGGTGGCCGAGAACATCGGCTTCCCGCTGAAGCAGCGCGGCATGCCGAAGGCCGAGCGCAGCAGACTGGTGGGCGAGGCGCTCGAGCTCGTGCACCTGCCGGGCTACGGCGGGCGTTATCC